>Ga0075121_1001211_pt1 | contig 16249 bp, 10 predicted proteins | sample AntAceMetag02UKG_FD_69793 | JGI IMG/M metagenome (GOLD analysis project Ga0075121, IMG submission 69793) | Saline lake microbial communities from Ace Lake, Antarctica - Antarctic Ace Lake Metagenome 02UKG | ecosystem: Environmental > Aquatic > Non-marine Saline and Alkaline > Saline | place... | reverse complement strand
CCGGCTAGCCGCGCGGCAATGAGCGCTCGCCAAGGGCGAAAGCCATAGCTGTTTGATGTCGCCGCGCCAGCGCGCATGGCGCATTGACAGCCTGAAGCTTATTTCAAAGCGAAGCGGGAAATAAGCTAAACTTGCCAATTGCGCCAGCTTCACTGAGGGATTACTCGCATTGCCTTAGTTTCAATACTTTTTTTGTTCAGCTATTGACTTTAAAGCATGCAAGCCTTACAATGTTTAATGTTTAAATAAGTTGAACAATTACTAATGAACGCTTTGGCAAATAAAATATATAATGCAATGCTTAAGGATATTTCCGAAAGGAAACTGTCTGTGGGCGACCGCATTCCCACCGAAATGGAGCTTGCAAAAAAGTTCGGCGGCAATCGCATGAACGCGCACAACGCCGTGAAAAAGCTTGAAGCCGACGGCATTGTGGAAAGAAAAAAACGGCAGGGCACTTTCATCAAAAAAACTTTTTCAGACGATGCAATAATAGACTTGAGAAACAAAACAGTTAATGTGGCACATGTTTTTTTGGGACAGTCTTCTCCAAAATCATTTACTCAGTGGGACGAAAGCACCATAACGGAGCTTGAAAGCCTGCTCAATGAAAGCTCCTACAAGCTTTTTTACAATGAAATGCCTTCGACAAGGACGGAGTTTTTAGAAAGCTTTGAGAAAATTGAGCGAACCGGCTCGCGATGCGTCATATTGTTTCCTGCGGGCGGAGACTTGAAGTTTCTCAGGGAAAATCTTGATGTTATGACAAAATATCGTGGAGACATTTTTCTTATGAACAGGGGCACGCATCCTCCGCAAAACTTCCCCTGCCATTCGCTGTCGCTCGATCCTTTTGGCGAAGGCGCAATAGCGGGTATGCATCTGCTGGAGAAGGCTTGCTCCAGAATTATTTTTATTGGGAACAGCATAGGCCAATCTTATTGGGCGCAGCAAAGGGCAGAAGGCCTTCAGTGCGCCTTGAAAGACAGCGGAGCGCTCGCGGAAATTATTGAATTCTCCAAGGGTGATGCCTTTAAAAAAGTTGTCGCGCTCATAAAAGATAGTGAAGAAAAAGTGGCTGTTGTCGCTCAAAATGATGCTTTTGCCTCTGAATTTTTAGAGGAGGCTCAAAGGAAAAAACTGAAGGTTCAAACAGACTTTTTGCTTATGGGCTTTGACAATGATCCGCGCGCCCGCAAGCATAACCTGACAACCGTGGCCCCGCCTGTTGACAAAATAGCAAAAGTCCTAGCGAAAATGATAATAGAGCAACGCTGGAAAAAAATTGAGGGCGCTCTCGTGTCCCTTAGGATAGCTTCGAGAATAATTGAAAGAAGCACTAGTTAAACATTAAAACAAATAATTATTAATAAGGAGAATTCCATGTTTAAAAAAATATTGCCAGTCGCCCTTCTTGCCGCAGCTTTGGCCTCGGCCAATGCTGAGGAGAAAAAATTCGAGAAAAAAGCTGTGGAAATAAAGCAGCTTCCGGCAGCGCAAAATGAAGCTTTGTTTGGCGGAAGAATACAGCGGACTATGACATTGCTATCCACAAGCAATGAAAAAATAAAACGCAATGTAAAAATACTTTTCTTTGGTCAGTCGATTGTTCAGGGCATGCACTGGAAGGACATTATTGAAGAGCTTAAAGAGCGCTACCCCAACGCTAACATTATTTCAGAAAACAGCGCCATAGGCGGCTTTACAGCCCCGGCTCTCGTGCGCCCGTCGGTTCATGCGCTTTATCCTTTTTATCCTGACCTTGTTGTTTTTCACGTCTATGAGGCAAATACAGGAGACTGGGAAAGAATCATTTACAACATACGCAAATACACAACCGCCGAAATAATGATATTCACCCATCAAGTAGCTTCCGCAAAGGACTTTAAGGCACGCACAAAAAACGATAACAATGACTCTGATATGATTCGCTATATTGCGCAAAAGTATAACTGCGAGCTGGTGAATGTTCGCAGGGAATGGAAAAACTATCTAGCGACTCATGGCATAAAAGAGAATGAGCTTATGGGCAACAAAATAAAGCCGAATGTTCATCCAAACAAAGAAGGACACACGCTTCTTGCGCAAATGATCATGCGCCATTTTAAAGAGAATTCTCTTTTCCCCGGCGGATGGTTCAACACTGTAAAAACATATGAAGCCAGACGCGCGGTGGAAGAAAAAAGCGATGAAATAACTTTTTCTGGAGCTCCATGGAAAACAAGCCGCAGTGGAATAATAGGGATCTTGCCCGAAAGCTCTCTCAAGCTTAAATTCAATGGCAACAGAGTGGATGTTTCCTCTTTTACATGCTCCGGCAAGCTTGGAAGCGCAAAGGTCCTTGTAGATGGGAAGGCTCCGTCCAGTTTTTCTTCATTGTATTTCTGCACTGTGCCGAGCAGAGCTCACAAAGTGTGGTGGCCCGCCCTGAAGCGCGTCACGCTGGGCAAAAATCCAACGCCAGAAAATTGGACGATGACGCTCACAAAAGTTAGCGCGGACGGAAAAAGCATTGAATTTGAGCTGGAAGGCTCCGTTACAGGCAAAGACGGAAAAGGCTCCAACAAAAGCAAATTCATTTCAGATTCAGGCAAAATAATAATTGAGCCAAAAGACTTTCACGTAAGCTTCGCGCAAACATACAGGAAGACAAAATGTCCTGAAAACTTCAAAGTAACATGGGAAGTCAAGCCGGCGTTTGTGGATGTTTGGAAGCCGGAAAATCTAAAAGACAAAGCTCTGGAGAACAGAGTCACTCTTTTCCAGGGACTTGAAAACACAGAACACACGCTGGAACTAATTCCTAACGGGGATGGCAGAATTCCCGTCAAGTCAATAATTGTCCATAGCCCTCCTCTAAAATAAGGATTAAAAAAATGGAGCTGGAATATTTGGAGTCAGTGAAGCCGGAGTCATTTAGGCAACGAGACGGTTTGCCCAATTTTTTTGACAAATTGAAAAAAGGAAAAGATGTTTGCATAGGATATCTTGGAGGCAGCATTACGCTTGCCGAAGGATATCGGCCCAAAACAGCCAGATGGTTTCAGGAAGAATATCCTAACTCAAAAATCAGCCATGTCAACGCTGGAATAGGCGGAACAGGCTCGACGCTTGGCGTATGCCGCGCCAACAAGGATATCTTGTCGCATAATCCCGACATGGTGTTTGTCGAGTTTGCGACAAATGATTGCGAACACACAGAAAAAGAGTGGTGCCTAAATGCAATGGAAGGAATTGTCAGAAAAATATGGGACAATAATCCTGAAACAGACATTTGTTTTCTATACACTATAAATCTGGTTCAAAGAGAGGCTTTGAGCAATGGACGCTGTTACTGGACTTCTGCTATAATGGAGCATTTGGCGGAACATTATGGCATACCTTCAATCAATGTTGGAGTCGAAGTTGTTCGTCTGGAAAAGGAAGAAAAACTTGTCTACAAAGTGGAAAAAAACTCCAAAGAGGAAAAAATAACGAGAGAAAGCGGAAGGATTGTTTTCTCTTATGACAATGTGCATCCGACTCTTGACAACGGGCACGATTTGTACACAAAAATCATTAAGCAATGCATGAAAAAAATGGCCGATTCGCCCACCCCTTGCGGCGCGCGGCGCGTTCCTGAGCCCCTTGGGGAAACTCCATGGACAAATGCCGCTCTGCTTCCCCTTTCTGTCGCAGAAATGAGCCCTGAATGGGAAGTGGTTAATCCCGCCATTGAAGGATTGACTTGCGAAAATTTGAGTCGTTTGGAGCCACTTTGCAAAGCGGACAAGCCAGGAGCCTCCATTAAATTTAAATTCAAGGGTAGAGGCTTTGGAATCTTTGGCATTTTTGGTCTTAACAGCGGGCAGTTCAAGATAAATATAGACGGCGAAGAATATGGAAAAGCTCCTCTTTTTGACATGTATGGAAATGTGTACAGAGTGCATTATAAATTAATAGCCTGCAACTTGGAAGACATCGAACACGAGGTTGTTATGACTCTTGACTCAGAGCTTCCTGACAGAACCAACCTTAAGCCAGGCAGACTGGTAAACGACCCAAAGAAAATGGAAGGCCTCGTATGCTATATCGGCGGACTTCTTATAATATAATTAAAGAAAGATTATAAAATGAAAACGAACGAAACATTTGAATTGAATTTTCCGATTCCAAGAACCCTTTGCGGAGTAGCCATGGGCAACGGCAATCTGGGGGCTATGGTGTGGGGCAAAGAAAATCTGCATATAACAGTCAACCGCGCCGATTTCTGGGATCATCGCGGCGGCGAAGTTCTTGTGGAAGGAACTACTTATGAAAAACTTCTTGCGGCTATTGATCCAAATGACGGTTCAAAAGTGGAAAAAGCTTTTATTCGCAAAGAAGCGCAGGAGAATGTTTTTAAGCCTCAGCGCGTGCCTGTCGGACGCTTTGAGTTTAAGTTAAAGGACGGGGAAAAGCTTGACAAGGCAGTCCTTGAGTATGTGTCCGGCAATGTTGTTGTATCCACAAAATCGGGGAAAAAAATAACCATAAGCCTGGGAGTCAGAACAAATGCCATGCTGATGGAGGACGCCGACGGGATTATAGACGATGTTGCCATTTGCCCGTCCTGGGAATTCGAGCAATCCCGCGAGTGGCTGAGCCAATACGCTTTTAAAGCCCCGCAAAGGATTGAGGAAAACGAAACAAAGGCATGGATCCAGCCGTGCCCGGATGACCCTTCACTGGCATCTGTATGCCAGAAAAAGAACAACGATTATATTATAGCCTTGGAACTGGGGTCTGACAATGACGCGGCGTATTCCGCGGCTCTTGAAAACATCTCAAAAATTAACGCTGAACATTTTTTTGAAACAAACAGGAACTGGTGGAAAAATTATTGGTCAGACATGCCGGAGGCCAACATTCCCGACGAGTTTTTCAACAAATTCCTGAAATATTCGCTTTATAAATTTGCCTGCGCCACAAGCCCTGAAAGCTCTATGCCATCGGGTCTGCAGGGGCCATGGATAGAAGAGTATCACAAGGCGCAATGGTCTGGCGATTACCATTTCAACGTGAATATACAGCAAATCTATACGCTTGCCCTGGCGACAGGAAAGCTTGAGCATCTTATGCCGCTGTTCGACATGTTGGAATCCGATGTGTTCTGGGGCAACATGAGGCATAACGCAAAAGTGTTGTTTGGCATTGATGACGGGCTGTTGTTGACCCATGCCGTTGATGACCGCGGCTTTCAATGCGGATGGCTTTCCTGCGGCTCCACGCTTGACCAGGCGTGCGGCGGATGGACCGCTCAATTGTATTGGCTTTATTACAAATATTCCGGCGACAAAGAGTTTCTTGAAAAACGCGCTGTCCCATTTATGAGCGGAGTGTTGCGAGTTTACGAGGAAATGCTTGAGGAGCGCGACGGAAAACTTTCTATTCCGCTTGCCATCTCAGCGGAATATGGATGCCGCAATCCGAGAGGCATGAAGGCAGGGCGCGATCCATCTTATCAGCTGGCCAGCATTCATATGCTGCTCGACGCCTTGCTTGAGTCCTGCGATATTCTTGGAAAAGAGCCGCGCTCCATCTGGAAAAAGATGAAGGAAAAAGTCCCTCATTTCACAGTGATCGAAGGCCTTGACCCTTACGGTCAAAAGGAGAAAAGAATCGCCATATGGGAAAATCAGGATCTTGACGTTTGCCATAGGCATCATTCTCATCTTGGGTGCATGTTCCCCTTTGACAGCCTGCCTGAGGAACAAAGCAATGAGATGAAAGAGATTGTGGACAATTCCATAGACCAGTGGATATTGATGGGCATGGGGCAATGGAGCGAATGGTGCATTCCATGGGCCGCCATTCTTCAAGCGCGCCTGGGATTTAATGAGGCTCCATCCGCCCTGTTGAACATGTGGAAGGAAATATTTGTCAACGAAGGAATGACCACTGTTTATCTGCCGCGTTTCAGGGGCATTATAGCGCATCGCCGACACGACATGCGCAAGCCCAAAGAAAGCCACGAAGTGATGCAGCTCGACGGGACAATGGCTTGCGCCACCGCTTTGTATGAGATGCTGGCGCACACACATTGCGGAGTGACTAAAATATTCGCTGGAGTTCCCGAAAAATGGCGCGATGTCTCATTTTCAAACATTCATTTGCCTGGGCCTTTCATGGTGAGCGCTTCAAAATTTGAAGGCGTTGTAAAAGAAGTCTCTGTAGAAAGTCTTGGCGGCGAGAAAATCAAAATAGATATTTTCGGCGCAAAGGAAATGACTCTTGAGCAAAATGGGCAAAGCAGTCCGTTCTCTGTTCCGGGCTTTGTTGAAATGAAAAAGGGCGAAAAAATAACTTTGTCCGCGATAGAATAATATAGACATTTGGGGAGACGGCAAAAGCTTTTTAAGAAAGGTTATTTCTTTCTCCCCAAATCCCTCTTTTTTTCCAAAGACTTTATAAAGATTTTTTGTCAATCGAACAGAGATGGCTGATAATCTTTGGGATCTTCTTTTGCCATTACTTTTTGGAGCGCGCTTTTTTTCTTTTTGGGATGCCTTGCAATCACCGGCTCGTTGCCTTCGCCTATTGAACTGTTTTCGAGATTGTCCAACACTTCGTTTGCGCGCCGGAGAACGTCGTCGGGCAAGCCGGCGAGCTTTGCCACGTGGATTCCGTAGCTCTTGTCGGCGCTGCCCGGGATTATCTGGCGAAGGAATATGACCTGATCGCCATATTCCTTGACTGCCACATTGTAATTTTTGACGCCTTTGCGCGTCATCGACAGTTCTGTCAGCTCGTGGTAATGCGTGGCAAACATAGTCCTTGCGCTGCGCTCCGGGGTGTCGTGCAGGTATTCGGCCACTGCCCAGGCAATGCTCAGTCCGTCGAATGTGCTTGTGCCTCTGCCTATTTCATCGAGAATAACAAGGCTTTTGGGTGACACGTGGTTGAGGATGTTGGCGGTTTCAACCATTTCCACCATAAATGTGCTTTGTCCGCGTGATATATCATCGGCCGCTCCGACTCTTGTGAATATGCGGTCAACGAGTCCTATTGACGCGCTTTTGGCTGGCACGAAGGAGCCCATTTGAGCCATAAGCACCAGCATTGCAGTCTGGCGGATATAGGTTGATTTTCCGGCCATATTGGGGCCGGTTATTATCATCATCTGATTTTCGGAGCAATCCAGCAATGTGTCGTTGGGCACAAATCTTTCTCCGTGCATTGCGGCGTCGAGCACTGGATGGCGTCCCGCTTTTATGTCAATGGTTCCATCTTCAAGAATATGTGGGCGGCAGTAGTTGTATTTCCTTGCGCATTCAGCGAGTGCGGTCAGCACATCCACTGACGCGAGCGCAGCGGCGGTTTCCTGTATGGGGGCGGTGAATCCCAGCGAGAATTCTTTAAGCTGCTGAAACAGCTCGTATTCCAGGGCCTTGGATTTGTCTTCGGCTCCCAGGATTTTGCTTTCTATTTCTTTCAGTTCCGGCGTGATGAATCTCTCCGCGTTAACAAGGGTTTGTTTCCTGATGTAATCTTCGGGAATCAAGCTGAGATTTGTTTTGCTGATCTCGATATAGTAGCCGAACACCTTGTTGAACCGCACTTTCAGGGATCTTATTCCGCTGCGTTCCTGCTCTTTTTTCTGGAGCGCAGCCAGCCAGCTTTTGCCTTCCGTGGCGGCTTTTCTATAATCGTCCAGATCGGCGTTGTATTCTTCTCTTATAATGCCGCCGTCAGTGATGGTGGTTGGAGGCTCTTCGGCGATTGCGGACGATATTTTTTCGACAAGTTCCGGCAAATCATTTAGTTGTCCGTTCAGGCGCTTCAGAAGAGGCATCTCAAAATTTTCGAGCAGCATTTTAATTCCTGGAATCATTCCCAGGCTGCGTGAAAGAGCCAGCATGTCTCTTGCGTTGGCGCTTCCTATGTTCAGCCGGGCGATAATCCTTTCCAGATCTCTTACCATTCCGATGCTTTCACGCAGTTCCGCCAGCGTCAAAGGGTCGTCTTTGAAGGCGTCCACCGCGTCGAGCCTTTCGGCAATAGGCTCCACTTCAAAAAGGGGCCTGAGAATCCATTCGCGCATCAGGCGGCTTCCCATGGGCGTGGTGGTTTCATCGAGGACATTCAGCAGCGTTCCTTCCTTTGATTTGCCTGAAAGAGTGGACACCAACTCCAGATTCCGCTGAGAAATGCAGTCGAGCGTCATATATTCATCTGTCTGATATGTGCTCATTTTTTTGAGATGTCCGACTGAATGGCGCAGATTTTCCGACGCGTAATGCATAACTGCTCCGCCTGCGGACACGGCGAGCTTCAAATCCCGGCATCCGAACCCATCGAGCGATGCTGTATTGAATTGTCGCTTCAAAAGTTCTTCGGCTGTATCGCTGGCAAATATCCAATCATCAAGCGGCGTCCACATCAGGCTTGTGCTTGTGTACGGGTGCGTTCCTTCCCGGTCCCACTCATTAAGGATGGATTCGGGCACAATGCATTCGCGCGCCTGAAGCCTGTGCAATTCTGTTTCGAGCTCTTCGCTGCCTGAAAGCTCGGCTACCCTGAAGTCGCCAGTGCTTATGTCCAGACATGCAATCCCGTATCCTTTTTTGCCTTTGGCGATGGCTACAAGAAAATTATTCTGTTTCGGCGACAGCGCGGCGCTGTCCACTATTGTGCCTGGAGTGATGACGCGCGTAATCTCCCGCCTGACAATTCCCACCGCAAATTTAGGGTCTTCAACCTGTTCGGCAATTGCCACTTTCACGCCAGCTTCCAGAAGTTTCGGCAGGTAGTTGTCAAGGGCGTGATAAGGCACCCCGCACATGGGAATCCCGCCCCTTTTAGTGAATGTGATGTCCAGAATTGAGCTTGCCCGTTTGGCGTCGTCGAAGAACACTTCGTAAAAGTCGCCAAGCCTGAACAACAGGATAGCGTCTTCGGGCACCTCAGACTTTACCTGCTGATACTGCTTCATCATCGGCGTCAATTTTATTTCAGACATCTAAGAGGCTCCGCTGGTTGTCAATTAAATTGCTCAATGCAAAATATCAATATATTTGAACCCTTACCATAAGCAAATGAGAAAGGAGTGTTCAATCTGGAAATTTTCGAACATTGAAAAAAAAGAAAGACAGAGCATATTAAGTAACTTAAGAAAAAGCGGACAAATATGGCTGAAGAACTTAAAAACTCAGATACAAACAACATTGACCAGCCGGACTTGCCTGAACTGGAAGTCCAGCCGGAGCCGGAAGAAGAACAGCCGGAGCAAGCAAGTCAGGAAAATATCCCAGGCCTTACTGCTATGGACGGAGAGCCTGTGAAAAAAAAGGACTTTGTTTCTGACGCCACTTCCCGATTATATTTTCCAGAGACAAAAAAACTTCAAGTCAAGAATCTTGCCAAAAGCCTTGATTTGAGCGATATTGGCAATATCAAAGTGATTGTAAAAGATGCCGCCAGCAAGCATGACAAAAAGCACACAGGACGCTCAGCGCATGTCAAAAAATTCAACTATGTTCCCATAGAGCTGACTCCCGAAGAGATAGCCGCAAAAGAGGCGGAAAAAGAAAAGAAGCAAGCCGAAGAGGCAAAAAAGAAGACAAAAGGAAAAGGCAAAGGAAAAGGCAAAGGAAAAAGTCAGAAAGAGAAAAAAAGCCTTACAGAGAGCGGCCTTTTTCCAAAACTGATCATTCTTGGATTTATTATCCTTATAGGACTAGCTATTTGGGCTTACATTACGCTGACATGACAAATGGCTCCGCAAAGATCCAACGCGCAGTAAAACGCGCTGTCGCATGATCTTCTATATTCCAATGCCTTTTCTGCCTTGGCTACCAGCGGTTCCGCCACTGGATAGCGCCCGAACATAGTCCAGTTTTTTATTCCCGCTGTGTCGGGAGTTTTTAAATTTAAAGCTAAGGGATTGTCAGGCCAGAGCCTTCGATCATTTTCAGGTCGTCCCCGACTTCGCGCCCGGAAGTGACAAGGTATCCGCCAATCATAATTCCGTCCGCTCCGGCAAAGAAAATCCATGACTGGAAATCTCCGAGATTGCGCTCTCTGCCTCCGCATATTCTGATTGATTTATCCGGCATCATCAGTCGCGCGGCGGCAATTATTTTGAGACACTCGCGCGGTGACAAATCATCCATTTTTTCCAGTTTTGTCCCCTGTATCGGGTTCAGAAAATTAAGAGGAACCGAATCTACGTCGAGTGACCTTATGGTTTCAAGAAGCTCAATTCTCTGCTCTTTGCTTTCGCCCATGCCGAATATTCCTCCGACGCAAAGGGCAATGCCCAGCTCTTTTGCAAATCTTATGGTGTCAAGCTGGCTCTCATAACTGCGCGTCGTGCATATTTTGCCAAAATAACTGCCTGCCGTTTCCAAATTGTGGTGATATCTTGTCATGCCGGAATCTTTTAGCTGACGCAAGGCTTTTTTGTTCAGAATGCCAAGGGAAGCGCAAGCTTTTATCGGCAGCTCCTTTGTTATCTTTTCTATTGCCTCACAAATAATGTTCAACTCTTTTGAGGCATTGACCGCCGTTCCTGAAGTGACTACGCTGAAATATGAAGCCTTGTCTGCCGCCGCCTTTTCTGCCGCTTTAAACATTGTTTCTTTCGACACCAGCGGATACTTGTCAAACTGGGCTTTTGAGCTTTTTGATTGAGCGCAGAAAGCGCAGTCTTCCGGACAGCCGCCGCATCTGGCATTTATGATGGAGCATGGGACAATTGTCTGCCCGCAATATTTTTCGCGCAGTTCCGATGCTCTGGAAAAGCATTTAAACAGTTCAAGCTCATCGCTTATGTTGAGAAGCTCAAGAGCTTCTTTTGATGAAATTCCGTTCATGTCAGCCATTTCTTCCTGTTATTTTGCGCGCAAGGGGCATCAATCCTGATTTAACCAAAGTCAGATCAATCAGAGAGCATACAAACCTTATTGCTTTCATTTTTATGCGCAAAACAATATCTTCGGATCTGCCTCGCTGATTGTATTCAAATTCTTTGTCAAAGCTGTAGGATTCGTCTTTTATCTTTTTTGCCTCGACAAACAAAGAGGATTCAGGGTTGTTGTCAAAGCCGGACATATAGCAATGTTCAGGGTCTTCCTCCACCTTGAGGCGGATGCTTTTGTCGTCCATTGCATATTTTTTGCCATTGTATGCCACGTGATGCTCTTCCTGCAGTTCAGGAATGGCCGACGTGCAAAACTCCGACTCCACAACTTCGCCAAAGCCCCACTTTTCCAGATATATTTTCATCATCTCAAAATCGTATGCGTATGTGTGCGCGTAGACTCCTATTACTTCGTCCATTTCACGCGACATGAGCATGACATCGTGTCCGGGCGAAACTGCGAGGTGTCCCGCTGAGTGAATATGAGGTTGTTCAAAATAAGACTCATCGTTGTTGACGTATGCGATCGCAGCTTTTTTAAGATCCGGCACGGTAATTCTCAGGGTTCCGCCTATTTTGAGCAGGCGGTTGAGTTCGGCTATTGTTTTTTCTATCCGGAAGTGAGTCAAATGTTCAAGAACATTCGCTGAAAAAATAATGTCGTAATGATTGCCTGGCAATTTTGAATCCCACGCCTTGCCGTAATGCTGACAAGGGCGCGAATAATTGCCTTTTCCGTTTTCCAGGCTTTCCCAGCCTTCCTGATACCAGTTATTTCCCGCGCCTACATTTAATTTGGGCATTGTTGTTTAACCTTTCAATTTTAGAAAAAATGTTAATTAAAAACTCCATTTTTTGCAGTCAACAGGAAAAATCCCCCCTGTTTCAAGCGGAGCGAAAAAAAGCTAATTCCCGTTTTTCTATTGAAATAAGCTAATTTTTGCAGCCGCGACAGCAAAAGCAAATACACAATTAATATAAACGCCATTGCGGTTTTGGCAATTTAAGCTAGAATATATCTCTTTGACTTATAAATAAAAAAATTATTTAAACAAATATGACTTTACGCGAACTATCAGAAAATATTGAACAATACTTGCTCGACATAATAAACGAGAGACGGCGCGAGCCTATGGATCAGGTTATAAGCGGAATGCTTTTTGTCTTTTCCAGATTTTACAGACGCGCAGTGCAGTTCAGGCTTTGGCTTTACGACAAGCGCATTGTGAGAAACCGGGCCATCGGCTGCCTGGTTGTGAGCATAGGCAACCTCACTTGCGGAGGCACAGGAAAAACGCCTGTGGTCGAAGTTTTTGCAAAAACTCTGAGGCATAAAGGACGCAAAGTGGCGGTGCTGAGCCGCGGCTATCGAAGCAAGGAAAGATCGTGGCTGACAAAGCTCAAACAAAAATTAGCCTCTAAAAAAAATGTGGTGCCTCCAAAAATTGTTTCAGACGGCAAAAACCTCCTGCTTGACTCCGCGTTTGCCGGCGATGAGCCTTTCATGCTTGCTTCAAACCTTAAAAATGTGGTTGTGCTGGTGGACAAAGACCGCGTCAAATCCGGCTTGTACGCGATAGAGGAATTTGAAACAGACACTCTTATTCTGGATGATGGCTTTCAGTACCTGGACCTCAAGCCGCATATCAATATAATGCTTGTCGACTCGACCGCGCCGTTTCACAATCATCATGTTCTTCCGCGCGGGCTCCTGCGCGAACCCATAAAAAATGTGCGCCGCGCCGATTATATTTTTCTTACAAAATCCAATGGCGGCAATCACCTTCGCCACATCAAGGCTTTTCTCAGGAAGCACAACCGGCGCGCTGAAATAATCGAATGCTGTCATAAGCCGCTTTATTTGGAGGATGTTTACAAAAAGGAAGATCGTCTGCCGCTCGAATACTTGAAAGGCAGAAAAATTGCCGCTCTAAGCGCGATAGCATGGCCAAAAAGCTTCGAGGACTTTCTTGTGGAGCTCGGCGGATATCTTGTCTGCCGCAAAAGCTTTGCCGACCATCACCGTTTTTCCGAGCAGGAAATGATTGATTTTGTGAACACAGCCAAAATGAACGATGCCGAAATAATAATCACCACAGAAAAAGACGCTGTAAGAATGCCGCGGCTTAGCAGAAGGGACATTCCCATCTATTTTCTGCGCGTGGAAATAGACATACTCAGCGGACAAGAGAACTTTGACCAATGCATTTCCAGAATATGCTTCCTTTAAATGCCTGATTGTGTTCAGCCAAAAAACTTTGACAATATTTCTGATATTTCTTCTATTGTGGCCGGTTTTATTATAATATCCGACACGCCTGCCAAGTCAAGCATTTCCTGAGATATGATATCCCCATATCCTGTGCATATCATTATTGGGATTTCAGGGGCTATGTCGCGCATTTTTCTAGCCAGCCTTATTCCTGACAGGTTTGGCATTGTCTGGTCTGTTATTATCAAGTCAAAACTTTCAGGCGAAGACGCAAACGCTTCAAAAGCCTCCGGGCTCTTGTTAAATGCCTTTACTCTGTAGTTTAAGGACTCAAGCATTCTTGTCATCATTTTAGTGAGAAGCAATTCATCGTCCACGAACATGATGAGTTCGCCATTGCCTTTTTTAATTCTTTTTGCTTGAGTCTCTCTTGCCAATGTTTGAGCTTCTTCTGTCACTATGGGAAAATAAACAGAAAATACAGAGCCTTTGCCCGGGGCGCTTTCCACTGTGATTTCTCCCTTGAGGTCCTTCACTATTCCGTATACAACAGAAAGCCCCATGCCAGTGGCTTCGCCTGTTACCTTTGTGGTGAAAAAAGGCTCAAAAATCTTGCCCATAATTGAGCTGTCAATTCCACAGCCGGTGTCGCTCACAGACAGCTTTATGTATTTGCCTGGCTTGATGCTAGTAAAATTTCCGGCATTTTCCTCTTCCAATTCAAAGTCGAGAATGTCAATTATCATTTCTCCGCCATTTTCACGCATTGAATTGGATGCGTTGACGCAAAGATTCATAATAATCTGATGTATTTCAGTTGGATCCGAGTTTACATATCTTTTGCTTTTTATATTTTGCCTTATTTCGATGCTGGACGGCAAGGTGGCCTCAAGAAGCTTCATTGCCTCCTTGATTATCAAAGCTATTTGGAGCGGCTCCTGTTTTTTCTTTGTTCTTCTGCTGAAAGTAAGGATCTGCTTCACAAGTTCGCTGGCGCGTTGGCCTGCTTTGTGAACCTGTTCGAAATACAGGCGAGCGGGTGAGTCCTTTTGGCTTTCCGAAATGCCCATGCTTGTGTAGCCACTTATTCCCATTAGGATATTGTTGAAGTCATGCGCAATGCCTCCCACAAGTGTGCCCAATGCCTGCATCTTTTGAATTTGGCTTAATTTTCTTTCCAGTTCGATTTCGTGCGTAATGTCTTTTTGAACCGAAACATAGCCGGTTATATTAGCATCTTTATCCCATATTGGGGAAATGACCACTTCCATTTCACATGGGATTCCGTCTTTTCTTCTGTCTATCAGGCGGCCTTTCCAGATATTGCCGCTTTGTATGCACTTCCAGAGATCTTCCAAGTATTCATGTTCATGGCGTTTGCTTTCCAGCATTGTGATATGCCGGCCTTTTGCTTCACTTCTGCTGTAACCGGTTATTTTTTCAAAAGCCGGATTTACGTATTCAATTTTTCCCTCGATGTCTGTTATTATCACGACCTCATACATTTGCTCCACCACGGTGGTGACGCGGACAAGCTCCTGCTCCGACTGTTTGCGATCAGTCACGTCGTAAAAGAGGCAAGCCAATTTGCCCTTTTCAGGAACGCAAACCGTGACCTCTATCCATTTATTAAGAAACTCAGAGTGTTTTTCAAACTTGACGGGTTTATCTTTTGTCACTGCTTCCTGGAATCTCTCAAGCCAGTATTCCGCGATTTCTTCAGGCAGAATTTCTTTCATGGTTCGCCCGATTATTTCTTCGGCTGACAACTTGGTGAATTCTTCAAATGTGGAGTTTATTTCCAGGCAGCGATAATCAAAAGGCTGCCCTTTTTCGTCACAAAGAACATCGCTTATAATGACCCCCGCTCGCGCAGTGTCGAGAAGAACTTTATAGAAGTGTTCGCTTTGCGATTTATTTTTCATAGCGCCCTTTTTGTCTTCTTAAAACTAATCTAGTTGCAATAGCCGCAAAAATCAAACTGCATGTTCAAGCTAAAACTCAAGACCCAATGGATTTTCATTTTCATCATTCCTGCCTGGAATAAACTCTGAAAATTTCTTGAAAAGCTCATCTATTTTTGACTGATAATATTTTATGTTTTCATTTCTTGCGTCAGGCGCGTCTGCCAGAAGGCTGGAGTTGTCCACGACTGACACATTTTTCTTTTCTCCAACAACGTAAAATGAAATCTGGTCTCCGCGGCGGTAGTCGCGGCTTGACAGAGCCGCAAGCTCGTAAGAAGCGCTGCGTCTTCCTTTTTTTTCCGCAAGTTTCTTTTTGTATGAGTCAACTGAATCATTAAGGATTTCTGTCTTTGCAAGCTTGGTCAGCGGCAGTTCGCGATTTTCTATTTTTTTATTATAGTCATTGGCCAGCTCATTTATTTCGGAAGCTTTTTTGTTCAACAGCAGAAATATAGTTTTTTTGATAAAATCTCTCTGGAATGGCTCAAGTCCGCGTGATTTCAGAGCGGCTCCGGTCACTGATATTTCGTTATTCTTGTTCATCAGCGCATAATTTTTGCTTTTGTAACAGAACATTGACGGATATGTTGAGTCAAGCTCAACTTCGATTCCAGGCGGCAGAATTTTCTGGATCTTCTTTTCCATCTCCTCTGTGCTCCGGATGGCGGATGGCGGTTGAAAGTAAATCCCGTCCGTGTCCATTTCTATCACATTTGCCCCGCTTGAATTCAAAAAATCCAACATAGACGTAAGTATTTCGCGTCCGCGCGCGGTGACTTTCTCGGCCATTTCAAAGTCGTTAAATGTTCCTTGCGAAAATCCGAGATAGCCATAAAAGGAATTTATAAGGACTTTAAAGGTGGTTTGCAGGGCGTTGAAATAATCTTGTCCCTTTTTATCCTGCGCATTTCGCTCCGCGTCTTTAGCCTCAAGCCTGAAAGTCCTAAGTTTGTCCAGAAATTCCGGGAATATTCTGATAGAGTCGCGGGCGGGCGTCCATTTTTCAGCCAGAATGATTGACGGGTAAAGCGAGCGGATATCGCAATGCCATACGTCTTCAAACACTCCGCTAAGAAAAGCCTTTGTGAGGGCGCCGCTGAAAGGGCGCCCCTGCTCCATTGATGGTATGGATGCATTTCTGTCAATGTATGCGGCTGTTAGAATTGAATCAATGCGCGAGGCGTTGCC
>Ga0075121_1001202_pt1 | contig 16312 bp, 18 predicted proteins | sample AntAceMetag02UKG_FD_69793 | JGI IMG/M metagenome (GOLD analysis project Ga0075121, IMG submission 69793) | Saline lake microbial communities from Ace Lake, Antarctica - Antarctic Ace Lake Metagenome 02UKG | ecosystem: Environmental > Aquatic > Non-marine Saline and Alkaline > Saline | place... | reverse complement strand
TTAAAATCGGGGGTTAATGAGATTGAGAAAATTAGCAACTGGGATGGTATATAACTCATATAATATCATATTGTTAGGCAGTTATCATTTCCAAATTACAGGGGGATGCCTGATTCTTTCTGGTAAAATCCGGTTGTGATTAGATGAAGCCTTTAATCTTGAAGGAAGAAAGTGCATACGCAAGTCTATCTCTTCTTACGAATTTCAATTATAATCCAACCTGATTCGATCAGGATAAATAAACATAAGAAAATGCCCAGATACACACCTATCAACATCTTTGATGGAGAACTAAAAAGCTGGATCAAATATGGAGAATTTTGAAATTTTTTCCATTTTAGGTGATAAAAAAGAAATATTTCATGTCCCGTTATCTGATATAATTCGAGTAATTGCTTTATATGTATCTGATGATAATCACCCCCAGCCGGGGTTTTCAGAATGTCATAATAACTGTTCCCATCCCTGTCATAAAGGGGCAGTTGTAAAATCAAAGCATTAATCCCTTTATTAAAAAGAAGTTCAGCTTTGCGAGAACCTGTATAGATATTGAACTCGTGCAGTCCTAATAATGCATACATCATACCGTTCAACACCATGATCTGCCTACAGTGTTCATCTGCATATTCTTCATACCACCAGGCATCAGGGGTCAGTTTATGAGTTACTCCTCCCTGCTTTATACTGAGGAGCATAAGATTCATAAGACTATCACCAAATGCCAGATAACGGGGATTACCCGTGATCTTGTGAGCTCTAATCATTAACTGTAAAGCCTGACCCTGAGCCATTGCTGAGTGCCATGGAGGATACATGTTATATATTGGGTAATGAAAACGATATGTTAATATCGCTTGACTATCCTGGCGGACAGATGTTTCAATGATCCGGTTGGTACAGTTGAGAAACTTGGCAATATTAGAGCTGTCATGCTTTGCAAAATGCTCCAACCCGGTTTGAATAATTGCTACTGGAATGTATTGTACTCCTATTATCTCACCCTTGATTTTCCCAAGGTCTATAACAGGAATACCGTCAGACCCAATGTCATATTTATCCACGATACTGCTTCTGAAAACATATTGTCTAATAGTTCTAATAGCAATACTTACTGGCGAGTATAATATCTCAACCGAGACGATAGTAAGCAGTAATACTATTTCCAGAAGCACGATCTGAGTAATAAGCAATTTATTAAATCTATTCATATATTTACCGTAAATAAAAAGGATTCTATATGTCAAATAATTTAATAAAATGGGAAACTGCCATATCATCTGCCCCAGCCAAGTAGGAGTTTTGAACGGTATTCCGGGCAAGACTTCTGGCGATCAGTTACCACCCAACTCCAAAATAAGTGGATGTGCACCGCCGGAGTACTCTCAGGTGGGGCGCGAACACGACAGATACTACCCAGAAACTGCCGTCATTTGCGTCCCCTTGTAGGTCAATCGTCCTTGATTGACTAAAAACAACTTAATCAAGATGATTAAGCTACATCAAATTCTCTCTTGTATATAGATTAAATCCTGTTAATCGCTGTTTCTGGTACCTCGCTGCTCGTTTATTCCATTCATCACGCTCATTCTGCGAAAGTGTTTGCCAATCTATAGCAATTTCTTTTATCTTATTATTAAAATAGAGTGTCTGGGGGTTCACGCTGTGGTCATACCTTCGCCGGTGATAGAGCCAGGGATTTTCCCGCTTGTGTTCCTTATAGCTGTAATCCGGGATTTCATAAACCACCTCTCCATGGCACTTTCCGGTGAGGGCAGTGATCCAGTTCACTTTGCTGCGCAGTCCCCTGCGATAGGTCTTTATGCTCTCATATTCAGGTTCAGGCAGGCTTAATACATGCTCCAAATTAGCAGTCAGCCACGTGTAATAAGCTGTCTCCAGATCACCGGAAGAGATGATGAAATTCCGCTGGCAGTATAATTCATCCTGAAAATAACAATCCAGCCCAAACTCGCCTTCTGCATGAAAGCTCAGTTCTACAAATGTGCGTGGTGCGACTTTTTGATGAAAACCCATTGGTGTGCCCTGCCAGCGAAACTCATAATCTCCCCGCTCTCGCACATAGAAAGCCGTCTCACCGCGAAATTTCTGCACTCCAGGTTTCAAAATATACGGCGCGTAATAATTGAGTTTTTTGATCACAGACTTATATTCAGCCAGCCGAAGATTATAAACCGTGACAGCAAAACGCCTGATAGCTTCATTTCGTATCACCAGAGGAGTCCGCTGATAATATGATACCGGGATATAGGGATAATGTTCCTGCGTGCCGTTTCGTTTGGTGCGATACACAATGCCTTCAAATTCGCCATGCACTTCAAAATTGCGCTGAACGAAATCGGTCACGTTTTTTCCTGATAGGTTTTTCATCATAACCACCTTATTTAAATTTTTTTACCCATGCTCTTCCAAGCATCCCCCACATATAAAATAACCAAAAAGTGGAATCAGACAAGAACAACTTAGCACAATCTAACAAAAAAATGTCAGTACGTGCTTTGTTGTTCCGGAAGATTGGCAGATTATGGCTGGTATAGGTCATATAGAGGGTATTGGACTTTCAGGGACTATGGGATTTTTAGGGGGAGGGTAGGGAAAGGTAGTTGACAATTTTCGAGGGATAATTATAAAATAGTATTGTCAGAAAAAAGGAAATAATTAAAAAAATCTGGGAGCAGTTATGGAAAAAAGAGAGATCAAAGTGATGGAGAAAATTTTAAGTGCCAATGACCGGGTGGCAGATGGAATGCGAGCCGAAATGGAGAAAAAGGGGATTTTGAGTATTAATCTGATGAGTTCACCGGGCAGTGGTAAAACTTCATTATTGGAGCGGACATCCAGTTTGATAACTGAGGGGATATTTGCAATTGAAGGTGATATTCAAACTACACTTGACGCTGAAAGGCTTGTGAGTGCGGGGATAGCGAGTTATCAGATCAATACAGGACCTTTTGGTGGGGACTGTCATCTGGAAGCCGGCTGGATCCAAAATGCTCTGCAGGAAATTGATCTGTCGGGAATAGACTATTTATTTGTAGAAAATATCGGAAATCTGGTATGCCCGGCTGAATTTGATGTGGGTGCACATTTGAATGGTGTAGTTTTAAGCGTGACTGAAGGTGAAGATAAACCTTTGAAATATCCCCTGGCTTTTCGCAATTCACAATTTTGCCTGATCTCCAAAGTTGATCTGCTGCCGTATCTGGATATAAATATGCAGCGGATGATCAATAATGTGCTGAAGATCAATCCTGAGATGGAGATAATTATCCTATCCAGTAAAACCGGAGAGGGTATGGAAGATTGGGTGGAATTTCTGGAGAAGAATAAGAAAAGTTAGCCACCATCCTACGCCAAGGCTACGGCACGGCAGGCGGATCTCACGGATGAATGTAATGTATTCTGAGACCTTGCGAATGGTCGATAGACCGCAATGGTTGACCGATTTGAACAAGATATTAACAATGCTAAATGGCATAATGGTATAGATTTAATAGATTCCATCCTCTGACCAACCATTGCGGAGGTCTATCGACCATTCGCAAGGTATTGACTGGTGAGAATTTAACAGTCTCCTTATTCGGCTTCGAGGGTTTCTATGAATAGTTCTTGACCGGATACGATCTCGGTAGATGTGGAGTGGCAGTGAGGGCAGTGGAAATCTGTCTGATTGAGCGTGATGATCTTTTGGCATTCTTTGCAGCGGATTTTCAGTGGAGTGTGTTTTATAATAAGTTGGGCGTTATCAAAGCCCTGAAAATCATCTTTTAATAAATCAAAACAATTCTGCATAACATCGGAGATAACCTGGTGCATATCACCTACAACAATAGTAACTTTTGAGATGGTATCAAGTTCATTCTGGATTTTTACTCTATGAGCGATTTTTAATAATGAAGTGATAAGGCTGGCTTCGTGCATGATCAGCAGATGCGGGGGAGAGGGTCAGCATTGAGCATAGGCAAAGGTCTAAGGCTCCCTAAAGGGGTTTTGAGATATACACCCTTCACCTCATTTGTCACCTTTCCGATTAGCGCAGAATTTTTACCATAGATATTAGCTGTCATCGCAGAGAGTAAATTATCGGTTTGAGCAGGAACAAAGGAGACAATAACACCTTCATTTGCCATATATAGCGGTTCCATACCCAGTAGCTCGCTAACAGCCATAGTTGAATTTCTAATTGGCAGGGCAGATTCATCGATGATGATACCCATGCCGCAATCATCGTAAACCTCGTTTAGGATAGTGGCGACACCACCACGGGTGGCATCACGGATGAAATGGACATCTGAGACGCTTAGCATATCCTGAATAAGATGGTTAAGCGGGGCGCAATCGCTGAGTGGGGGAGGTTGGAGACCGAGCTGGTCACGGCTGTTAATGATGGCAATAGTGTGATCACCAATGTAATTATTAACGATGATTTGATCTCCCGGCTTAATTTTTTGTGTGGAAAGCGCTATACCTTCAGCTAAATAACCTATTCCTGTAGTTGTGATATATACACCTTCTGCATTGTGCTTTTCCACTACTTTAGTATCTCCGGCAATAATTTTTACACCAGCTTCCTGAGCAGCCTTTTGCATGGAATTGACAATTTTCTGCAATTCTGAGATCGGAAATCCTTCTTCGATGATAAAGGCAGCCAGCAGATATGCGGGTACAGCTCCGGAGACAGCAACATCATTTACTGTGCCAGTTACGGCGAGTTTACCAATATTGCCACCGGGAAAGAAAAGGGGTTTAACTACGTGGGCATCAGTGGTTACTACCAGTCCTGGTTCTATGCGGAAGGAGTCAGAGAGTTCTTCCATCTGGAAGGTGCTTGCAAAAACGCTGGAGATAAGGTTTTGGGTGAGTCTGGCACCACTGCCATGAGCGAGAGTTATAATATTATCTTTCATATTTATAATAAGCGGCACAAGAGCCTTCAGAAGATACCATGCAGGGGCCAAGGGGATTGGCAGGAGTGCAGGTACTGGCAAAAAGTGGGCATTGGGGTGGGGTGATAATGCCTTTGAGCACGTCACCACACTGGCAGCCGGTATCTGGCTGTTGATCAGTAATATTCAGGTTATATTTATAAATTGCATCAAAATCACGGAATTCATCTCTGATACCCAGACCGGAAGCAGGGATATATCCCAGACCACGCCACCAGGAATCCTGCACCTGCATTACTTCGTTGATAGTCTGCTGAGCATTGATATTTCCTGTGGGGGAAACAACTCGCTGGTATTCATTTTCAATTTTGGGAGAATTATTCTGATGCTGCTCGATGAGCATATTGATAGCTGTGAGAATATCCAACGGTTCAAAACCAGTTACAACGCCACCAAGATCAAACTCCTGAGGAAGAAATTCATAGGCATTTGAACCAATGATGGCACTTACGTTTCCCGGGAGGATGAAGCCATCTATATTGGTCACAGAAGAATTTAGCAGTGCTTTGAGGGCTGGCGGGATTATCTTGAAAGCAGGCAGAACTGAGAAACCAGTCAGGTTTTTCTTTTTGGCAAGTCTGATAGTATGGGCAATGCCGGGGATAGTAGTTTCAAAACCTATACCGATAAAGATAGTTTCTTTTTTTTGAGCAAGCTTGAGAGCATCGAGGGGAGAATAAACGATGCGCACGTCAAGTCCTGAGGCTCTGGCATCTTCAAGAGTTCCATTATTACCTGGCAGCCGCAGCATATCACCAAATGTGGCAATTGTGACAGATTGGAGATCTATCAGAGAATCTATTATAGATGGAGGAGTAACGCAAACAGGGCAGCCAGGACCGGAAATCAAATGGATATTAGAGGGCAGCAGTTTTCTGAGTGCCCATTTTCCGATAGCCATTGTGTGGGAACCGCAAACTTCCATGATGCGGATATTTTCTTTGAAACCGCTTATCCGGGTGATGATCTTTTGTGCCAGGTCATGGTCCTGGAACATTTTATTTAGCATAGACAGCCTGGAGAAGTTCGATAGTTTTAAAGGCATCATCTTCAGAGATGATATTGATAGCAAAGCCTGTGTGGATGAGAACCCAGTCGCCGATAACAACCTGGGGTATAAAGGTGAGAGAAATCTCCTGGTTTATACCACCCAGATCGACAACGCCGGTGTCATCATGGATTTTAACAATTTTTCCCGGTATGGCAAGACACATATTTATTACCTCATTTATTGCGATGATTAGCAATTACTATCTGTCCCAGAGCAATAGAACCATCATTAGGAGGAAACAGTCTGGGAGCGAAAACTGTAAAGTTATTTTTTTGGAGCATCTTGATAAGATTAGTAAATATTATGGCATTTTGCATCACACCTCCAGCAAGTACTACATTATTAATAGAGGACTCTTTTCGGAGAAGTTTTACTGCCTGAAGAGTAAACTCGATTATGGTATGATGAAACCGGGCTGAGATAAGCGGGTGTGGTTCATTTTGCTGAATGTCGTGGGAAATGCCCTGGAGAACAGGTTTTATTTTAATATTCTGCTGATCAAAATAAAATTCATAAGGCGGATAATCCATGATATTTTCCGGGCAGATAGATTCCAGAGCCATGGCCGCCTGAGCATCAAAAGAAATTTTAGTGACCAGATCAAGCATGGCACTCACACAATCAAACAGCCTGCCCATACTTGTGGTTTGAAAGACGTTCAAATTTGTGGTCAGTTGTTTGGCGATTATCTTTTTCTCAAAATCTGAGATATTATTAAGCAGATCAGTATCAAGCAAATTTTGCCTAAGCCAGGCATAAGCAATGCGAATGGGATTTTTCACGGCAGCATCCCCACCGGGAAGCGGCATTGGCTCAAGGTGAAATTTATTCTGATAAGAGAAGTAATCAGCAATCATGATCTCACTGCCCCAGATGATGCCATTATCTCCCAGACCCGTACCATCATAAGCAATACCAATGACAGGTTCAGATAAACGATGCTCTGCCATAACTGCAGCAATATGGGCATGATGATGCTGAATTCTATAGAGCGGTATTTCAAGTTTTGCAGCAAATCGGGTACTCATGAAATCAGGTTGTAGATCACAGGCAGCAAATTGGGGATCGATCTTGAACCACCGGCAAAATTTGTGATAAGTTTCCTGATAAAAATCCAAAGAATTGAGTGTGTCATTATTTGCAATATAGGGAGAAAGGAAGATGGAATCACCGGCAGCAAGGGCAAAAGTTAATTTCATGGCAGCACCAGCAGCAAAGGAATCCTGCAAAGTTAAGCCTGATGATAAGGGAGAGGGGATATAACCCCGGGAGCGACGGATCATAATATTATGGGGCTGGGCAGCACGAATAACGGAATCATCACATCGATTGAGAATTTCACGGTTGTGGGTTAAATAATAATCGCAAATCTCAGGTAATTCATTTTCATTGGCTGCAATAGGATGATCATGGATATTGCCGGAAGTCATGACGAGATATTTGAAATCATCTTGAAGCAAAAGATGGTGCAGGGGAGCATAGGGAAGAAAAACTCCCAGGGTGGGATTGTTAGGAGCTACAAGGTGAGAAATATATTTTCCCGTAGCAGGTAGGATCAGGATAGGGGCAGCAGGTGACTGCAAAAGCTGATAAGCTTCTGGTTTCAGATCAACAATTTTTTCCAGGTCTTCTTTTCTGCACATCACGGCAAATGGTTTATCTGGCCTGTGTTTACGTTTCCTTAGGTTTTGAATCGGATTATCATCAGTAGCCAGACAAGCCAGATGAAATCCACCAATTCCTTTAATGGCAATAATATTTCCATGTTTAAGAAGTTTGCGAGTGAGAATGAGTGGATCACCGGGAACAGGTTTTTTGTTACTATCAAGAAGCTGCAAACCGGGACCGCATACAGGGCAGGCAACAGGTTGAGCATGAAACCTGCGATTGAGAGGATCGCTATATTCTCCGCTGCAATAATCACACATCTCAAATTTACTCATGGAAGTGGCAGGTCTATCATAAGGTACGGATTCGATAATGGAATAGCGAGGACCGCAATTTGTGCAATTAATAAAGGAATAATCGTGCCTGGGATCAGTATCAGAATTCATTTCTGTAAGGCAATCTGAGCATACAGCCAGGTCGGGGGAGATGTGAGTAATACCAGAATTAATGAGACTGGGCAGTATTTGGAAGGAATCAAAAGTACTATCGGGGTGTGTAGTAACGATCATAGTATCAATTTTTGAGGCTTCTGGGGAGTTATTTTTTAACTGATTAAGGAAATTATTTAGTGAATTTTCATCACCAGTAACAGCGATTTCAACGCCCTGAGAGGAGTTTCTGACATAACCTTTTAAGTTATTATTATATGCTAACTTATATACAAAAGGTCTAAATCCCACACCCTGCACAACCCCGTTGATATTTATAATATACATATAAATTCCTTATCAAATGATATAAATAGAATATTTAAAACGGGAATAAAATTGTCAAGAATAAGTAAAAAAAAATATAGTAAATTAAGATGAAATATTCATAATGAAAAAATATTATTCAGTCTATCAAATAAAAAACCATAAGAGGAGAAAAAAAAATATAATAATTCTTGACAAAATTTTGATGTAAATTTAAATTTAGTCCGTGAACCTTGAAATTAAAGTAATGATCTAATATATAAAGCAGAAAAAAAATATATTTACGGAAGTGTTATGAGTGTCTATTCCATTAGTAAGAAAGAGTGGGCAGAATCACTCATCAGGGTCATCACAGATTATACGATTTATGCTCCTGTAGAAAAGGGTAAAAACGCTGATTACAGGCTAATGAAAGCCAGTACTGTCCAAGATATATCTTATGATTGCGTAATACCCGTTCTCCCCTTAAAGGCATTTTTCTTTCCCATCAAGGAAAACGTAGTTCAGGATCCATCAACGCAGAAGCGGATAATATTAGGAGTGCGAAATTGTGATTTGATGGCTCTTAAACTACTTGATGCGGTATTTCTGGACGAAGATTTTCTGGATATCCATTACCAAACACGACGTGAGAATACTATTCTTATAGGTAATGATTGCCAGAAGATAAAGGAAACGTGCCACTGTACAACATATGGTCTTGCGCCATTCCCCGAAGAAAATATGGATATTACAATTTCACCTGCTGGAGAATTACTATATCTTTCCATATTCACACCCAAGGGAGAGGCGCTGCTGAGCAAGCTGGAAGCCAAAGGATTGCATGAAGTGGAAGGATTGCCGGAAAATGTATATAATAAAAGGAATGCAATACGGAATCTTCTGCAAAAGCAGAACATTGACCTGCCTGACCAGGAAGAGACCAAAGCAGGCATATTAAACACAGATGATGATTTCTGGAAAGAATATGCAGCAAAATGTGTATCCTGTGGAGCATGCTCAGTGATCTGTCCTACATGTCACTGTTTTTTACTTATAGACAGGGAGAAATTTGAGAAGGTAAAAAACTGGGATGCCTGTCAATATCCGGCATTTGAGAAGGTAGCTGCTGGAGAGGATCCTTTGAAGAGGTTGAATAAGCGGTTGAAAAATCGTTATGAGTGTAAATATATCCATAAACCAGGGATGTTTGATGTGCTAGCCTGCACAGGGTGCGGCAGGTGCATTGATGCCTGTATAGGCAAGATAGATAAAAACAAAATAATTATAGCAGCTTGTAAAAAGGATTAGATATGCAGGGCAAAAATATTTATAAACCCATTTTGTTCAAGCTTGATAAAGTAGAGACTGAGAGTTCTTTGATCAAGACATTTTTCATACATCCGGAATCAGATTTTCATTTTAAAACTGGTCAATTTGTGGAAGTGACAATTGAGGGAGTGGGTGAAGCACCTTATACTCCATCATCTTCGGCAACAATTTCTGACCGGATGGAAATCACCATAATGAAAGCCGGTTATGTGACCAACCTGATGCATGAGCTGAAGGGGGGAGAGACTCTTGGGATCAGGGGTCCTTTTGGCAAAGGCTATCCTCTGGAAGAATTTCACGGAAAAGACGTCATTATTTTGGGTGGAGGAGTAGGAATTGCTCCCCTGCGGTGCCTGATCTTAACCATGCTAACCGAAAGTGAGAAGTATAAAAAGATCAATGTCTGCCTGGGAGCACGGACACCAGATGATTTCATTTATAAAGGCTGGTATCCAGAACTGAGAAGACATGAGAAGATCAACCTGGTGCGCACTGTGGATAAAGCAGATGCTGACTGGCAGGAGACGGAAGGTGTGGTGACAGTGCTATTGGATAAGCTTGAGCTTGATTTTTCAGAAGCAGTGGCAGTAGTCTGCGGACCTCCTATAATGATGAAATTTGGCACATATAAATTATTGGAAAAGGGTGTTAAAGAAAAAAATATCTACCTATCGATGGAAAAGAACATGTCATGTGGACTGGGGAAATGTGGACACTGTGCTTTGGGCGATTATTATGTATGCAAAGACGGTCCCGTATTCACTTATGATCAAATCAAGGACTATCCAGATATCTGGATTTGAGAGACATAAATATGAGCAAGAAGATATTAATTGATCTATCAAAATTCAGGGACAGTGAGACCGGCAGTTATAATTATGGAGAATGCATTTACGATTTTCATCCGAATAATCTGGGAATGAAAGACATCATAGAAAGAGCCATGATGAATTTTACCTGCCGTCGTTGTGAAGATGCTCCCTGCATTGAAATCTGTCCTGAAGAGGCCCTGGAACGAGATGAAAATGGGATAATCCAGAGAGCGACAAATCTATGTGTGGGTTGTCAATCGTGTGTAGCTGTATGCCCGTTTGGAACGCTAATGAATGAAATAATCACATCAAAAAAATCGATATGTGATCTGATAACGTGTCTGGAATCAGCCAATCCGCTAAAATGTATGGAGACAGCACCGGAAGGAGCTATCACTCTTACGGAAATGGATGCTGACCCAGCCCAGAATATTTTCCGATTAGATGATCATATATTAGTGAAAGAAGTGCTTTGGGAAGATTTAATAAAAGGTGAATAAAGGAATAAGATGACACGCGAAATTTTTTATTTTTTAATATTTCCCGGATTATTATTTGCAGGGGTGATTGGTGGCTTTTTGAGCTGGGTTGATAGAAAGATCACCGCCAGAGTGCAATTCCGTCAGGGACCACCCTTATTTCAGCCCATGTATGATTTCGTGAAACTTCTGGCAAAAGAGACTATTATTCCTAAATACGGTTCACCGCTAACTTTTCTATTATCACCAGTATTTGCCTTGTTTGGTGCGACTTTGGCAGCAGTATTCATATTACTCCCGATTTTTGGGATTGATGGTGGATTTTCGGGAGATCTGATCGTGATAATCTATGTGCTTAATATACCCTCAGTAACTTATATTATTGGAGGTCTGGCAAGTGGAAATCCGCTGGCAGCAGTTGGTGCATCAAGAGAAATGAAGCTGATATTAAGTTATGAATTACCATTTCTGCTGGTACTCACTTCAATAATAATCAAAGCAGGGATGACGATCAGTCTCAGTGAAATCATCGATGTGCAAATCAGTCAGGGTGCATTTATCGGCAGCATATCAGGGATACTTGGTTTTATCACCGTCTTATTATGCGTGCAGGCAAAGCTGGGATTAGTTCCATTTGATATGGCAGAGGCAGAGGGAGAGATCTGCGATGGGATTATGATCGAAAGTTCAGGTACTGTACTCGCTATCTATAAATTAGTAAAATATATAATGTTTCTGGTGTTACCGGCCTTGATCTGCGGATTATTTCTTGGTGGATTAAGTCTGGTTGGCATCAATATCCTGTGGAGTGTGCTGAAGGTATTATTAGTAGTATTGCTGATAACCCTGATCCGCAACACAAATCCTCGAGTTCGAATCAAACAGGCAATGAGATTCTTCTGGATCTGGATGAATCTTTTTGCAGTGGTCAGTATAATTCTCTCAATTTATGGATTATAGGAGAAAAAATTGGGTTTCAAGGAATTATGTTTCAAGAAATCTTTATGGGTTTACCACTTAAGTGCAGGTTCCTGTAATAATTGTGATATTGAGATACTTGATTGTCTCACACCCAGATATGATATTGAGCGGTTTGGAATGAAGCTGGTGGGAAGTGTACGTCATGCAGATGTGCTGCTGGTGACCGGCATCGTTACAAAGAAAACTTTACCCAGAGTTATTGAAGTATATGAACAGGCACCCAAACCAGTTGTAGTGATTGCCATTGGTGCATGTCCCTGTACTGGAGGAATATTTGCTACGGGTTATAATTTTGCAGGACCGCTTGATAAGGTAATACCTGTGGATCTATACATCCCTGGCTGTCCTCCAAAACCGGAAGCAATGCTGGCGGGAATAGTAAAATTTCTAAATAAATAGCAGGGAAGATATATGAAGATAGAAAATTTCATTGAAGAAGTAAGGAAGAAATATCCTGATATTAAAGTGGAAGAGATCAACCTCAAACGGCTGATGATCTATATATCCAAGGAATTACTGCTGGATATCACAAGTTACTTATTCGCTACTTTGGGATTTCGATATATAATAGTATCTGGCATGGATTCAAAAGAAGGTTATGAAATCATCTATCATTATTCAGATGACTCAAGTGGCTGGGTGATCAATCTTAATGTCATGCTGCCGCATGATAAACCTGAAGTGGAATCCATTACTCCGGTAGTTTATGGAGCAGAGTGGATTGAAAGAGAAATAATGGATCTGCTGGGCATCAAATTTTTAAATCATCCCAAACCGGAACGTTTTCTGATGGCTGAATCCTGGCCTGAAGGTGATTTCCCCTTGCGTAGAAAAGAGAATAAGGAGTTATAAATATGGGTAAAAAAACTATAGTACCAATAGGTCCTTATCATCCTCTGCTGGAAGAGCCGGAATTTTTTAAATTATATTGTGATGGTGAAACTGTGGTGGATATGGTCTGGGAGACAGGCTACAATCATCGCGGGATAGAGAAGATCTGTGAATCAAAGACATTTGAGCAGGTTTTTTATGTAGTAGAAAGAATCTGCGGGATTTGCTCAACTTCCCATCCTTTTGCCTATGCTAATGCGGTGGAAAGTATTGCCGGAGTGGAAATTCCCATCAGGGCAAAATATATTCGCACCTTAATTGGCGAATTGGAAAGAGTTCATAGTCATTTGCTGTGGGTAGGACTCGCGGGGCATTTTCTGGGATATAATACAGTATTTATGTGGGCCTGGAAATATCGCGAGCCAGTTCTTGATATGTTTGAGATGATCACAGGTAACCGCAATAGTTATGCCATGTTCACTATAGGTGGAGTTAGACGGGATATTGATGCCGAGAAAGCCAAATTGCTCTATAAGGTATTAGATGAAGTAGAAAAGAAGAATAATCTCTTAATTGGTGCAGTGATGGATGATCCGGTAATTCATGCCAGATTAAAGGGAGTAGGCGTTCTTACAGCTAAAGATATACATGATTTTGGTGCAGTAGGTCCCACAGCCCGTGCTTCAGGAGTGGATATGGATATTCGCAGGGATGATCCATATGCAGCTTATGATCTTGTGGATTGGAAAGTGATCACTGCTCAAGGTGGAGATGTTTTTGCCAAGGCAGAAGTAAGGTTGCTGGAATTGATCGAATCAATCAAGATCATCCGTCAATGTCTTGATTACCTGCAGAAAAATGAAACAGGTGATATCAAAGCAAAGGTCAAGGATATTCCAGCAGGAATTGGCATAGGACGTGCTGAAGCACCCAGAGGTGAGGTTTTTCACTTTGTGAAATCAGATGGCGGGAATAGTCCTGTAAGGCATAAGATAAGGGCACCCAGCTATACCTGTATACCCACCTTTAGAAGATCATGTATTGGTGGGACAATATCCGATGCTGCCATATCTACAGCAGCAGTTGACCCATGTTATTGCTGCACAGAAAGAATGAGCCAGGCTTATGATGTGAAGACGGGAGAAAAACTTTATAATGCAGCAGAGTTGATAAAATTATCCCAATCGAAAACGGAAGAAATAAAAAAGCGGCTTAATAAAAGGTAAAATTATGGTAAATTTTCAAATTATTATCTTTTTCCCGATCCTGGCAGGAATTATACTGTTTATCTTACCCGAAGTCCTGAAAACGGTGAAAGGAATTATCACATTAGCTATATCTGCATATCTATTATACCTCGCTGTAAGGGTTTTCGCCTTGCCTTCCGGTTTTTACCTGATACCGTGTCAGATAGCATTTTTAAGTGATTACCTGAGAATGAATGTGGATGCCATCAGCAAACTGATAGTGCTATTTATCGGAATATTCAGTTTTCTGTATTCCTTGTATTCCTTAGGCTATATAAGTAAAAAACAGAAGTTGCATGATTATTATTCATATTTCCTGATAACTTCTGGAGCTGCCTTTGGGGCTGCTCTGGCAGATAATCTGCTGTTCTTTATTTTCTGCTGGGGTATTCTGGGTTTGACATTATACATGCTGATAAGGGGTAAGGATGAAGCAAGCTCTTCAGCTGCTAAAAAGACCTTGATCCTGATTGGTGCATCAGACTCTATTCTGATTTTAGGTATTGGGATATTATTTAAAATTACCGGTTCTTATAATATTTCAGCAATCAATATCAGCACCAGTGGAGCACTTGCTAATGTAGCATTTCTGTGTTTGCTGGTAGCAGCTTTGACCAAGGCAGGAGCAATGCCTTTTCATACCTGGGTACCAGATTATGTGGAGCATGCACCGGCATCAGCCTCAGCATTTCTTCCTGCTTCCCTGGATAAACTGCTGGGTATTTATTTTCTAGCGCGAATATGTCTGCATTTATTTAATCTCACAGCCTGGTCGACAATGCTTCTGATGATAATCGGTTCATTGACTATTATCTGCGCAGTTATGATGGCATTAGTGCAGCATAATTATAAGAAACTTCTGGGTTATCATGCTGTTTCGCAGGTAGGTTATATGATCACAGGACTGGCATTAGGCAGCCCTCTGGGCATAGCAGCCGGACTTTTCCATATGGTAAATAATGCCTTATATAAAGGCGGATTATTTCTCACAGCAGGCAGCGTGGAGAAACAGACTGGTGAACAGGAAATCGATAATCTGGGAGGATTATCAAGATTAATGCCCATAACCTTTTTCTCAGCAATTATTTTTGCCATTGCAATCTCAGGAATTCCACCGTTAAATGGATTCTACTCTAAGTGGATGATCTATCGAGGTATAATTGATTTTGGCTCAGGCACAGATCTGGTCAATAAACTCTGGATAGTCTGGCTGGGACTTGCAGTGCTTGGTTCTGCTCTCACTCTTGCCAGTTTTATAAAATTAATATCAGGAGTATTCCTGGGAAGGATGCAGGAAAAGTTTGCCCAGATCAAAGAAGTAAAATTCTGGATGTGGTTCCCGCAAATTGCCTTGGCTGCAACCTGTATATTCTTTGGTTTATTTGCTGCCAAGGGAATAATACCATTCTTATTTAATTTTGAGCCCATATCTTCTAGTCAGAATATAACCGGATTGTGGGAATCTCCCCAGGTATCGATATTAATTCTGATATCTATCATTCTGGGAATAATAATCTATGCTATTGGCAATATTGGCAAACATCGTCAGGAAGATAGCTTTGTTGGTGGAGAAAAAGTACAGAATGAGATGAATTTTGCTCCTTCAGATTTTTATAAAACTATAACAGAATTTAAATTGACGGCGTTCTTCTATAATGCTGCCAAAAAGAAATGGTTTGATATCTATCACCTGGGAAGAAATACTGTATTGGGTTTATTTAACATCTTCAGTTCCTGTCATACGGGTATATTATCCACATATCTGGTATGGGTAGCTGCTGGATTAGCAATAATATTGCTGATCCTCATCTAAAGGATATTATTATGGAAATATATTTAATTATTATGCTGGTTTTGATGATTTTTGGTTCGTTGTATTCTCTGCATGCCAAAGATCTGCTTTCTGCCGTAATCTCATATGGTATTGTAGGATTTGGGTTAGTGATCTCGTTTTTATTGCTTCAGGCACCTGATCTGGCAATTGTGCAGGTTGTGATCGAGATTGTCACACTGGTTATCATGATCGCAGTTATCAAAGATACCACAGAAAAGGAAGACAAGCAGACTGCCCGCTTCAGTCAGTTTATCTACCTTCTGGTTCTATTGCTGTTTACGATCGCTTTCTACCTGGCATTTGATAAGATCTCAGGCAGTTTGAGTCCCTTTGGACAGCATGCCACTAGAATGGCTACTGCTTACACTCAAGGAGTACATGAAACCGGAAGTGCTAATCTGGTAACAGGTGTAGTATTTGGTTTCAGGGCATATGATAC
>Ga0075121_1001200_pt1 | contig 16319 bp, 2 predicted proteins | sample AntAceMetag02UKG_FD_69793 | JGI IMG/M metagenome (GOLD analysis project Ga0075121, IMG submission 69793) | Saline lake microbial communities from Ace Lake, Antarctica - Antarctic Ace Lake Metagenome 02UKG | ecosystem: Environmental > Aquatic > Non-marine Saline and Alkaline > Saline | place... | reverse complement strand
CGGTGAAGACTTCCTGATTCCCGTGAGCTTGATTGTGACGCCCAGCCCCATCCTATATGTGCATAGCGTGCGCGTTGAGGGAGGGGATGGTGACATGTATCCCGAGCCGGGCGAAACGGTGGATATGGACATTCTGCTGGGCAATACGGGCAGCCTCCCTGCGCTTGGATTACTGGGAGATGTGACCTATACCGGCGGATCCGCCACCATTGTCACTCTTTCCGCAGCCGTATGGGATTATGTGCTTTCCGGCGAAGTGAAAAATTCTCTTCCCCCCTTCGCGCAGATTGCGATCGATCCCGCATTGGTCGAGGGCGATGTGTTGCCGTTCTCTCTCGAAGTCACCGATATGGATGCACGGGTTTCCACCCTGACATTTGCGGTGACGGTGACCGTGCGCTACGCCATTTCCGGTACGGTCACAGACCTGGATACCACCGACCCTGTGGAAGGCGCCGTTGTGAAGGCCGTTACCGATGAGGTTACGGTCCAGACGCTGACGGATGCCGCCGGCGAGTACAGCATTTTCGGATTAACCAACAACGCGTACGAAGTGTACGTCCTGCCGCCCGCGCCGTACGGGGCTCCGCCTTCAACCAATGTGACGATTGCCTCAGCCGACGAGGAGAACGTCGATTTTGAGGTGGCCGCATGGGGCGTTTCGGCCTCGCCGACCTCCATCGTCGTCAATTTGAAGGAGGGCGTGGAAACCAATGTGGCGCTCACGATTCAAAACGATGGGCCGTACGACGGTTTTGTTGAGATCGGAATTGAACTCGTAGAGGGTATTCCCCACGAAAAGATTGGCGAGCTGAACCTGCCGGATGTGGATTGGGCATCGCTGCCAACCGACGCGTATGCCGCCCAGGAAATGCTGGTCCGATTCGAAGAGGGTTCAGCCATTCAGGCGCAAGAGAGCGCCCTGACCGCGGTCGGCGCGCAGGTGATACAGCGCTATAGCGGAGTTCCGGCGGCCCACATTCGGGTGCCTGGCAATTTGTCGATGCAATCTGTTGCCGGCACACTGACAGCGGATGCGAGCATCCGGTACGTGGAGCCGAACTATTTGCAGGAAGCATTTGGCGCACCCAACGATCCCTTCTTCCCTCAGATGTACGGAATGGAGAACGTGCGTCAAACCGGCGGAACCTTAGGTGCGGACATTCGGGCACTCGAGGCCTGGGAAACCACGGTGGGCAATAGCGATGTGGTCATTGCTGTGATGGATACCGGCGTCAAACTCGACCATGTCGACTTAGTGGCGAATCTGGTTCAGGGATATGATTTTGGTGCCGATCCTCCTGACGATGATCCATCTCCCGATTACCCGATCGAAGGAGCCGCGCACGGGACCCTCGTATCGGGTACAGTTGGCGCGAGCGGTGACAATGGGGTTGGTGTGACGGGCGTAAACTGGGATTCCAAGATCATGCCGCTGAAGGTCACGAGGATTGGGGTCAACGAGCTTGGACTTGAGGTGGTTGAATGGCCGCTTTCTGCCACGCTGGCCGCATTGGAATATGCCGTGACCAACGGAGTGAAGATCAGTAACCACAGTTACGGCGACAGCTATTTCAGTGGCGTGACCTATGAAATGATCAGATTTGCAATGAGCAATGATCATCTGTTCGTCGCGGCCGCAGGGAACGATGGAGGGAACAACGACACGGTTCCGATGTACCCGGCATCGTACAATCTCGACAACATTATTTCAGTCGCAGCTACAGACCATGATGATGTTCTGGCAGGGACCTCCAACTACGGAGAGGAAACTGTGGATATTGCCGCGCCGGGCGTGGATATTCTGAGTACCAGTGTTGATCTGAATGCGATTGTGGATACCTATGAGATAATGAGTGATCAATATACATCCATGGCATCACCCCATGTCGCCGGTGTAGCGGGCCTGCTGCATTCCATCGCGCCGTGGGCCACGTATGCCATGTTGCGCGACGCGATCATGATGGGCGCACGCCCGGATCCCGTCTTGGATGGCGTGGTCAATTCTGGAGGCCATTTGGACGCAGCGGGAGCCATCGAACGCATCAAGGCCTTCTGGTTGCAACTGGATGTCATGAAGGAAAATATTGCGTCTATGGACAGTCTTCCCGTCAATGTCACCATTAATGTGGATGGGCAGTTGCCCGCCGGTACCTATGTGGCCCACATCGTCGTTCGCGGGGGTGCCAATGAACTGGTGATTCCCGTGACGGTTAATGTGTCGCCGGCCCCGTTCCCGGTGATCGCCTCGATCGACATTGATGACAGTATGGGCGATGGCGACGGCTTTGCCGACCCCGGTGAAACCGTGGATTTGTTTTTCAATCTGTTCAACGACGGATCGGCCCTCTATATGAGCCCAACCGGTACGCTGAGCAGCAGTACACCGGGCGTTGTCATTTCACAGGACCAAGCTACTTGGCCGGGCATTCCGAGTGGGGACCAGCAGGTGAACTCGACGGGATTCCGCGTCACCATGCCGAATGTCGCAGGAGATGTGGATTTCATGCTCCATATGACACATCCAGTGTATGGACCTTGGGATTTGCCAATATCCATTCCGGTTGCCGTACGATTTACGATTTCTGGACGTGTTTTCGATGCGCAGACGATGACTGGCCTGGAAGGCCTGCCTGTCGAATTCTGGGGAGCGGCCAGCGGTCAGGTTCTTACCGAAAGCGACGGCGTCTATCGTCTCGATGGGTTAGAAGATGGGACCTATCGTTTCCGCGTGTTGGGCGAAACCCACGAAAAATCTGCGACGGTTACTCAGATCATCGCGGGTGGCGATCAAACCACGGACTTCTCTCTGCGCCAGCCGGACATCAGCTTCGGTACCACCCAATTAGTTTGTAACACTGAAATGGTTTGTAGCAATCAATGGGTCCCTGCCACTCAGTTGGTCTTTGCCGCTCAGACGGGACAGGATCAGGATCTGGAATTGCTTCTGACCAATTCCTCTATGGATGCGTTTGAGTTCGATTTTATGAGCGCGACACCGCGCCGGATCGCATTGATTTCCGATGAGAATGCGTTGTCTCCAATCCAGTCGGTTCTGGAGCAGATGGGCTGGACGGTGACCATGTGGTCCAACAATCTGGTCATGGTGGAAGGTGTGCAGACCGGGCTCTATTCATCGGATGAAGAAGTGGTCATCCCGCAGGATCTCGTGGTGCTGGACCTGGGTGGAACCGTTGGCACGGGCCGCTTGCTGTCGGCCGCTGAAGAAACGCTGATGAACCGGTACCTGAATAACGCCGGCAAACTGATTGTGGTCGGCGCCAATGTGCTGTCTCGTCCGGATGACCGCCGGATGCGCGATCTGGTTGGCGCAGACTCGCTGGACCGTGCGGCATCGGAAGAGGATGAGGCTGAGTTGGCCGCGGCGCTGCCCATCGATTCTTCTTGGGTTGAAATTCTGCCTGGCGATCTCGTATCGGTTTCCGCCATGGAGTACGACGAAGCCACGCCCGAGGTCACAGCGGCTCCTACGGTTTACTTTGCAGCGGACGGGGCCTCCAAAATCATGCGGCGCGAGACCGATACGGATGGCGTTGTTCTGCTGTGGGATGGAAATCTGGATGCCGAGGAGTGGCAGGAGCGGGGCATCTGGCAGGATGTCCTGCAGGGACTCGTTGAGAACGAGCTGCTGGAAACAGTATCCTGGCTGAATGCCTCTCCCTCCAGCGCCAGTGTGTCGGATGGCGTATTGCCTGTGACCGTCAAGGCGGAGTCGGATGATTTGACGATAGGGATGCATCAGGCCGTACTGATTATTCGCGGGAATTATCCGGGCGCGGACGTGAAGTCTCTGCCAGTAACCTTTGATGTGGTCCAACCCAGCGTGCGCGTGCAATCGACCACCGGGGTGAAGGACTGGATGGATCAGTTCCTGTCAGGAACAGGCGGAGACGATGCCTGTCTCTTCCAGCTGGTGTATGCCGGGCCTGACGGGGTAATCGATCCGCCCATGGCGGATGGCGATGTGACCGGTGACGATGTCGCGCTGTCCACGTTCCCGTTCAATAAGCCGTATGGCCGGATCGGCGCTGGCTATGAATGGATGCCGGATCTCGGACTTTTTGATGAGCTCTTCGGTCATGATTTCATGGAAACCACCGCGATGCGGGATGTGTATGTGCGGGCATGGGATGCTTCGGTCTTTGAAGATGCTGTGGCGTTTGGTGATTCCGCTTTGTACGGTCTCGATCTGTCCGCATATGAAACCCATGATTTCGGAACATGGGTGGTTGATCAGGTGCTGGGATATCCGGGTCCGTTCAGTTCCCTGAAGGACAGCAACGGCGATTCGATCCCGGATGGCTATTATGTTCTGAATGGAATGGATCCGCGCACGCCGATCGCGCCGCTGGAGGCCGGGTGGACGTTTGATGAGGCCGCAGGGGCCTATGGCACCGAAAGCAATCAATTCCGGTTCCCGACACGCCTGTTCTACTCGGATCCGTTTGTCGTTGTTCTGGATCGCCAAAACAACCGGGTCTCTGTCTGGGACAGCGAGACGCTGACCCATGTCCTGAACTATGGTACGGGCGGACCCGCTGCCGGACAATTTGCAACCCCGTACGGTTTGGGCAAGGCTCCCGGAGCGGATCGTTTTGCGGTTGCGGATTCTGCGAATCATCGTATTCAGGTGTTCTCCTTTAACCCGACCACTGGAGCGATTGCGTTCGAACAGGAATTTGGCTCAGCTGGGACAGGTGCCGGACAGTTCAACAATCCGCGTGACGTCGCGATTGGGCCTTTGGGTCGCTTCTATGTGACGGACACAGATAACCATCGCGTCCAGGTCTTTGATGCAAGCGGGAATGCCTTGTTCAGCTTTGGAGCCTTTGGCACAGCGAACGGGCAGATGAAGTCACCCCAGGGCATCGCGGTGGATGCCGACGGAATCATTTATGTGGCCGATACGGACAATGATCGCATCCAGGGCTTTACGGGTGGCGGTTCCTTCCTCTGGAAAACCGGAACATCCGGTACCGCACTGGGGCAGTTCGACAAACCCATGAGCATTCAAATCGGCCTGGGACAGGCTCTCTATGTGACAGACACGTCCAACCACAGAATCCAGATATTGAATCCGCTTAGAGTGCCCGTGGGCAGCATGGGGCAGCAGGGCAGCGGTGATGAAGGGGATGTCAGCTTCCCGCACGATGCGGCGCCCTCATTGGACTCAACGGCCATATTTGTGGCGGACACATGGAATCATCGCCTCCTGAAACTGAATGCGGTGTACGATGCAGACGGCGACGGAATGGACGACCTGTGGGAGTTGCTCAACGGGCTGGACCCGACGGATCCGTTGGATGGTATGATCGACAGCGATGGCGACGGCATCCTCAACATTGGTGAATACCGCCTTCTTACCCATCCGCAGGTTGCAGATACAGACGGCGATGGATGGACCGATGGACAGGAAGTGGCCGAGGGAACCGACCCAACCGATCCTCTGGACTTCCCGGACCTCGTGCAGCTGGTGTCCCCGGACCCGTTCTCTGTCGGATGGACCGGATTGGCCGGCGAGGTGTATGCCGTGCAGTCCTCCTCCAATTTACCCTCCCATATATGGATGACTGTGCCCGGATCGGTTTCTACGGCATCTGTGAACGGTCTGATCGTATTTACCAACATGATGGATGAGCAGAAGTTGTTCTTCCGTCCGGTACGGATTCCATGAGCAGAGGGGAATATGTAGTATGTTTGGATTGCGCTTTGAACGGTTGGATATTGGAAAAGCAGGAAGTAGGATAACGGATATGTTCGGAACTCAACTGATTTTGTTGAACTCAGGCACTCGCCTGTGTCGTAGCGCCTGTCGTGCGCTGATTTGGGGTGTCCCTTTTCTTCTCGCGGTTGCATCCCTCTCTGCATCTGCACAGCAGGAACAGCAGGAGGTTTCTGTCACGGAGACGGCTTCGGCCGATCTGCATGCGGAAGACCTTGCCGAACAATGTACTCTTACCCGTGCGAACCTAGTTGCAGTTCGTCGTGCCGCCTATCTTCGCCGTCAGCAATTTGAAGCGACCGATGAATCCGCCCGCGTCCTCGTTCAGGATATGCATGAGTTGAGACGGCAGCTTCGGGACAAAAAAAAGCAGTTGGAGGCGCTGGCGGCTGCGGATGAGGAATGGGCGGACTTGCATCAGCAAGAATCGGATTTGTTTGAGGAGTTGCAGCGTGTAACGGCGCTGAACAACGAAGCGGCTCAGGATCAGGATTTGTCGGAATCAGAGGAGAATTTCCATGAATAAAATGAAGGCTGTTTTTTGCCAGGAGCATACGATGAAAAATAAACAGACACGATTCGGCGTTGCTGCACTTTGCCTCGGGGTGATGACCCTGATGACTCTGACGACCCCTCAATTCACGATGGCCCAGGACCCGGTCTCGCTTGCAGTTAACGTGATCACTCCAGGGGGGGGGCAGGGGCTGGAGGGTGTGGGTACGGGAACAGTTGTCTTAACTCCTCCAGGAGGCAGTTATTTAACAGGGGACCTTGTTACCATCACCGTGGCGCCGGCCGTCGGCTCATTCGTATGCGAGTGGGGGGGGGATATCCCCGAATGGCTTGGCGATGCGCCGCACGGTCAACTGAGCATACAAATTACTATGGATGGGGATAAGGACATTAGCATTCTTTTCAGCCGCGAATATTATACGGGAGAAGGCGTTGGCGATGTCGATTTTGATGGTCTGCCTGACAAATGGGAATACAAGTATGGCCTCGATTTTAAAGATGCCACTGGCGATAATGGAAGTACGGGGAATCCATCCGGGGACAAAATGCCGGGCGGATGGGATGCTGCTTCAATGAACCAGTTTGCTCCGGGAGCCTATCCTGCGGTCATAGGCGGCCTGAATGCCGATTGGCCCTATCTATTTCCTGCCACGGGCCTGCGTCCGGAGAACTATTATCTTGGCGACATCGCTTTTGATAACTGGTTTCAGGCTCGAGGATTCGATGGCTGGTATGGCCTGAACCCTCTGACCGGTATCAATGACGATCCGGACACCGACCCCCAAGATCTCAGCACCGCGGGCGATGGGATATCCGATGGCTGGAAGTATTATTTCTATGGCAGTCTAGTCAATGTTCCCACCCCTCCTTTTGAGGGCGTCGCCCTCGATCTGGCGTCGTTTGATCCGTCCGTGAGCTGGGATCTTCCCGTGCTTCCCATTCCCGCCACCAATATGCTTGCCGTTTTTGGGGATGAACTGAAAGTCACTCCATCGGGTGATCTCGATGCGGATTGCGCCGGCCTGCTGGATGAATTCACCGCCGGGACCGACCCCTTCCATTGGGACACGGATGCCGATGCTATTTCCGATGGATATGAAATCCAGATGGAGCTTAATCCGATTGATCCCGGGGACGCTACTGAGAATCCCTCCAGCGATTACATGGCCTTTACCGATGATGGCGCAGGCGTTGTCCGCCGCCACAAGCAGGTGTATGATGATCTGGGCTTTGACCCGCGGACCGCGTGGGGTTCAGAATATCTGTCGCGTGGAACATCCCGGGAACGCTCGAGTCAGGAGAACACCAAACCGTTCAATAACGGTGAGAAGTTTCTCGCTTCTCTTTATTTAAGTGCGGATTGCGGCAGCTTTTTGTCTCCCACGAGTATCGATGAGGACGACGACGGCATGTTTGATGGCTGGGAACTCTATGTGGGATTAGATCCAAGAAACCCGGATGATGCCAACAACGGGAACGGGGATGCCGACGGCCTGAATAACTTCCAGGAATTCAGCGCCTACGACATCAATCTGCTGCGCGGTGCGACCTGGCCGAACGGGCGCACGCACTTTGATATGGCCTGGCTCAACAAGGTGTGGCCCACCGACCCGAACGTAGACGATACCGACGGGGATGGCATCGTGGATGGTGCCGAAGGCGGCTACAAGGACTTGGACGTCGTGGCCGGCGAGGACACGGCCAACGGCCTTGCGGCGCTGAAATATGCCGGTGGCGTGATCAATTGGAACAACAGTTGCTATATCGGCTGCGGATTGAATCCCACCTCCGTGGATACCGATCGTGACGCGTTGCCTGATCATTGGGAAGCGGTCTATCGTTCAACAGAGTACGATATTGCCGATCTGGACGCCCGTAACGGCATGGACGGAACCCACAAAGATGCCACTCAGGATTACGATGCGGACGGGCTTGTGAACTACCAGGAATACCTGACCACGTCTGTACACCACTGGAACTATACGACGTGGGTCCCCGGCCTGCCGCTGGGTGGATACGACCCCATGTCCTTCTTTACCGGCGTTCCCTTTGCGTGGGATTGGAACAATTCTCAGAATTCGGTCGACTTTTTCTACGTCCCGCACGTCAACAACCGGTATACCTCCACCAATCCGCGCATCGAGGATACCGACATGGACGGCATGGACGACTTCTGGGAGATCTACCACGGTCTGAATCCCATGTACGGAACGCTGGATATCCATCAATCCATGGTCTTGGGGGGCACGGTCCTGGCGGGGATTCCGCCGTCCTTTGATATCCGCGTCCTGCCGTACGTGGCCGGATCACCGTTCTCCGATCCAGACCAGGACGGGTTGCCCAATTCATCCGAATCGGTGCAGGCCAATGTGGCGGCTCCGGCGTATTATCATACCAGTCCTTCACCCCTGTGGGTTACCGATACCAGTTACCAGTTGAGCTGGGCAAACCTCTACTACGGGCTGGGTTCACTGCAATTGTACTGGTATTACGGATCGACGAGCGTCTTTCCTCCGCCCAGTTACATGTTCTCGTTCGAATCGGACGAAGGGTTTGACACGGATAGCGACATGCTCGGAGATCGCGCAGAGCTCGTGAGCACACCCACGAGCCCAGGGTCCACGGACCCCCTGAGCATGGAGTCGCCGCCGCGCCGCCGCGCTCTCTATCTGGATGGCGATGCGGCCGCCCGTACCCGGGGCCAATTCCTGCATCCCAACACCGATCTGACTAAGTTTACCATCGAAGCCTGGGTCCGTCCCAGCACCCCGGCCAAGGGCGAGATGCAGGTGATTATGGAGCGCACCATGCATGTCCCCAACGGCAATATCTTGGGAGCCTCGGAAGGCAATCGTCGCAATTTCCGCCTGGGTCTGGATGCGAACGGCCTGCCGTTTGTGGCCTACAACGGTCTGGGATTCGATCCGCTCTATGTTGAAGCCAAGGCGGACGCCCCTTTTGCCTTGGTGGCAGACGAGTGGGTTCACTTGGCAGGAACGTATAACGGAACGAATTTATATCTGTATATTAATGGTGAGATGCGTGGCCATACAACCAGCGCGGAACGTCCTGCCAACGGCTGGTATACCGGTAATCCAGCTTATGTCTTTTCCTCGCCGATCACTCTCGGTGCACAAGAAAACAATCCGGATGGCTGGGTGTCGGGAACGCCCATTCTCGTCGGGTATTATGCGGGTACCGTCCTGACTCAGCCGGACCTCTCGAATTATTTTGAAGGGTGGTTAGATGAAGTGCGAATCTGGAACGGGGCAAAAACATCGGCTCAGATCGTGGCAGATCGCCTGCAGAAGTTGGACATTTCCGATGTCGTGGCCTCGCGCGAAGCTGCGGCTACCACGGTAGGTACGCCCGAACTCATGTATCTATACAATTTCAACAACCTCCTGGACCCACTGCTGGAAGGGGTGGCTCCGGCTGGATTCCAGTTGCTGAACGGTCGCCCGGATGACGGGTCTTATCCCAATGTACCCTGGTGGGGAACCGCCGCGGATCGCTCCACGGAATACACAGACTATCTGTATGTGCCTTGGATTGCCAATGTCGCGGCGCGCTTCCCTCTGGATCCGCCCGCCGATTCGCCATATAGTGTACAAATGGCTCCCGTGGAGTACAGCTCTGTCACGACGAATATTACCACGACCACCAATCTGGTGTCGGGCGATGTGACGACGACCACCAATGTCACCACCAACGTGACCAGCGAGATTGAGATGTTGCGCAGTTATCCCAATACGGCGAATCCCTACAATTTCGGATATTATCATGGTCCGACGGCCTCGACCGAAAATCATCCAGACTACTTGAATCTGGCTCACTTGGTCTTCAGCACACGCGATTCTTCGCTCTTTAATGATCTGCTGCCGCTGCGCAATGCACGGGTGGATGCGGATGTGGAACTGTGGGATGGTGCCGGCACCGGTCTGGAGCCGTTTGACTCCAATGAAGACGGCATTCCGGATTGGTGGTATCTGCAGAACGGATATGATCCCTTGGGCGATTCCATTGCCTCCTTGGACCCCGATGCGGACGGCCTGAGTAATTTCTGGGAATTTCGTATCGGAAGTGACCCGTTCAGCACCTACTCTCTGGACTTTAGGGTGTCCGACGCCAACTTTGACTCCGATGGGGATACCCTTTCCAATCTGGACGAAGTCAAAATATGGGGAACGCATCCCGATAATCCGGATACGGACGACGACACCATTCGGGATGACGAAGAGGTCAAAAACAGCACCTCGGCCCTGTATTCCAGAAGCCCGCTGGTGCCCCGGAGCATGGTGATGGATGGGATTCCTGTAGCCGTGCCGGAACCGCGGCGCATGGTCGCGGGTGTGATGGGCCCGCAGCGCTTCCAGGCGCTGGATCGCTGGTATCTTGCAGCGCGGGTTCGTCCAGATGCTGGACAGACCGGTTCCCTCATCCGCCGCAATGTCAGCAGCGGTGAAATCCACTTTGAACTGGGATTAGCCAACAATATCCCCTTTGTACGGTTCGAGAATCTAAGCGGGACCATCTTTACGGCCAGTGGAACAGCCCCATTGCCTACGGATGAATTCTCTACTGTGCTCGCCCACTGGAGCCCGACCAACAATGTGCTGAGCTTGTTGGTTGATGACTGTGTCGTGGGATCCGAGCAAGTGGTTTCCCCCTGTATTAAGGGAGTAGGCGAAACCGTTATCGGAGATGGAATCACAGGCTATATCGATGATGTATTCATTGGGCGCAATTTGATTGGTGACGGACTCCTTTCGCCCGATTACGTCCTGATGATTGATGTCTCGGTAAGCATGTTAGTTGAAAACCGGATGGATGAGGCCAAGGCGGCCGCATTGGTTGCGATTGAGGGAATGCCAAGCGGCGCGTCAATGGCAATTGTCTCTTTTAATGCCACTGTCCAACAAGTCCAGGAATTCACTACGGATAAGAGCCTGCTGACGACGATGGTCAATGGCCTGACCCCTGGCGGACTCACCAGTTATAGCGCTCCGGTCACGCAGATGATTGAGCTGATCACAGATCGCACCTCTCTGGGTGGATATGTGGGAATCCTGATCTCGGATGGTCTGCCCAACTCGGGGGTGCCGTCTGATGCGGATCTCGCAGAAGTTGTAACTCTGGGTGCTAAAATCAATACGGTTGGATTTGGCTCATCGATTCTCGCGGGCAGCACTTATGAGTTGGAAAATATTGCCACCAAGACCGGCGGTACATTCTTCCCGGCTCCGTCTGGCGATGAACTGACCTTGATTCTTTCTGCACTGGTCACCGGCGAGGCTTCCGAGGATTACGGCTTCTATCCGTTTGATGATGGTGGCATTTACGCGGAAGACTACACCCAGCTGCTGGATTGGGACTATGCTCTGCTCGGCGTGACGTTCGATGAGACCGTTTTTTCGACCCTCATCACGCCTTTCAATTACTCATTCGTGGATTCGGATGAGGAAATGCCACAGTGGTGGATTGACTGGTTCCTGGCCAACAGCGATGAGAAGCTGGCCACCGATGACCCCGATGGCGACGGTCTCAACAACCTGAACGAATGGCGCATTTCATATTTGAGCCAAGCGCTCGGTATCCCGGCGATAAGCCCGATGCAATACGACAGCAATGGCGATGGCACGAGTGACGGTAATGAGGATCCAGACAGTGACACCCTGATCAGTCGGGATGAGCAGTCTTATCACACGAGCCGGGTGGATCGCCTGGATACCGATGATGATGGCTTGAATGACAATCAGGAATTGAGGGGCGCAACAGATCCGTCCTATTCCATGATGCCTTTTGAAGTGAAGGCCCTTCGATTTGGCGTGACGAACGGGGCAGGTGAGGTCCTTGTGCAGGACCGAGTGCGTGGTGTGGACACCGAGCAACTTGACGCGGAAGAATGGACCGTTGAATGTTATGCTCTGCCAGAAGTCATTCCTCCTGTCGGCGTCGATCAGCCCCTGATTCAGCGGCGGTTGCGTTGCAGTGACTGGATCAACTATGAAGTGGGCATTCGCAACGATGGAAGTGATCAAATCATTCCATATGTGAAGTACAATCACTTCAATGATGGAAATATCGAGGAACTGACATCCCAGGTGGCGCTGCCACTGAATGAATGGACGCACCTAGCAGGGCGGTTATCCGATGGGCAGCTGAGCCTGTTTGTCAACGGCGAAGAAATCAAATCGATTACAACCGGTTATAATCCCGCGCAGGGACCGGGAGACACTCATTTTGGCGGCGATGGTCTCAGCGCGAATGGCTTTGTAGGCCGTTTGAAGGATATCCGTATCTGGAAGATTGGACGAGACAACGCGGATATCAAGGACTTCCGCAATCGTGGCCTAGTCTTTGATGCACGGGCTGCCGATCCGGGACTCTTGCGCGTGAGCGGAGATGTGGGGCATCTGCGCGAGGTGGCGGAACCGGGCACGGCACGCGACCAGTTAACCGAGTGGACCTTGGAATGCTGGGTCCGTACCTCCGACACCGATGGCACCATTATTTCGCGTGTGAACGGGGGGGATGTCATAGAGGATACGGATGACTTCAATTACGCCATCCGGGTGGGCCAGGACGGACGCTTGGTCGGCCAGTTTGCAATCCAATGGTTCTGTTCAGATACCGATACAAACGGGGTCGTGACGATCGGGGATCTGATAATCAACACCACGGTGAATACCTTGGTTTCGGCGATGCCGATCAACGACGGGGAATGGCATCATGTCGCCTACACTTGTGATGACCAGAACGCTGTCTTGTATATCGACGGTGAACTGGCTGCAATCCAGGACGGATTCCTGGTGCCGGCGTCAATTTGTTCCACCGCCCTGAATTTGGATAAGCGTATTCTGGACGGGCCGGTTGAAATCGGCCGGAATCTCGAAGGTGACATTGATGAAGTCCGGATTTGGAGGCGTGCGTTGACGCCAGACGAACTCATTTCTGTGATGAGTCAGAATCTCTTCGGGAATGAACTCGGACTGGTGACCTACTTCAACTTTGACTTCCAGCGGGGAACGCATGCAGAGGATCGGGCCGCGGTGCGCAATCCGGATGTGGAATATGGAACCTATATCCCCAGCGCAGTGCGCGTGGGGACATCGGAGCAGGCTCCGATTGCAAACTTCTACCCCCTCCGCGTATATGCATTCACCTCACTGCTGGGCTACTTCCCGGCAGATGATGGCGGAGCCACCTTGGAGAATCTGCTGTATCAGAACAATTGGGATTACGCGGGGCAACTTCTGGGCGATGTGTCCTTTGAGGTGTTACCTGACAATTTCAAGCCATATCTCGACGACAGCGATGGCGATGGCCTGCCGGACTCGTGGGAAACCTTGGTTGGGCTGAACCCCGGCAGTGACCGCGATGAGAATGGTGCCTATGGCGATCCTGACAACGACGGATTGAACAACTGGGCCGAATGGCTGGCAGGAACGAATCCTCTTGAGTACGATACCGATGGCGATGGAGTGGGCGACTATGACTCGAGTGTCGGCGGTGCCTCCTTCGGATCGCTCTTCATGGATGGCGATAAGATTCCCGATGTGTGGGAATCGCTCTATCCCTCCGCGCTGAGTCCGTTGCGCTACGATGCGGAACTGGACCCGGATGGCGACGGATGGAACAACCTCTCGGAATATCTGGGCTCAGGCTTCAGTATGATGAGTGATGGTGCTACGACGACAGAAACCGCTATTGCTGTAGCTCCAACTAGTCCAGACAGTTCAGCCTCCTATCCTGTCCCTTCCATCACCTTCACCTTCTTGGGCAAGTCTACGGCCAACTTGGCAGATGCCCCGCTAACGGTCTGGGCATTCTCCGATGCCGCAATGGGCCGACCGGACGCCCAGACGGTGATTCCGCTCTCCAGTGCCTTTGCCAACGGGCTATCGGCCACGGTGGAGCTCTGGGACACCGGACACCTTCGCCAGGGTGACAACATCTTCATGGCGTTTATTGATACAGACGGCAGTGGTCAATGGAATGCAGGCGAATGGGTCGGCTTCGGCGAGAACATCACGGATAATATCCAATGGGGTTCGGCCGAGATCCGAATTGAGCTGACCGACACGCCGGCGGGCTATATCCGGTTCTCATGGGAACAGGACATGACGGCAATCGCCGCTGCCATATCCCAGGTGCCGGGGACCACATATAATGTGTCGGTGAAGGCCATGAGCCAGGCCGGACAGCCCATCATCTACTCGACAACCCGGGACCTGGAATCCATGGACCGTCCGTTTATCACCGAAATGGATTTCATTCAGGCGGGTGTTGCCCCGTTGTACGGTTCCTATCAGTGGGTGGTTTCCGCAGCGGATACCGTGCCCTTTGTGATCGGGACCAATACCATTACATACCCGACCACATTGGCTGCACCCGTAATCTATAGTCCGCCGGGTACGATTCTCTATGCACAGGAGAAACTCCGGATGAGTCTGGATCCGAATACAGCACAGCTGCAGATTCAAATCCAGAATGTGGCAAATGGCCAAACCGTGTTGAATACGGTGAAGTACCCACCCGCAGTCGATAGTCAGGGAATTTCAGAAATGGATCTGCCCATTCTGGCTGGCTTTGATTCCTTCACGAACGGTCAATACCGAATTCAGGTTCGGGCCTACAATCCGCGTGCCTCTTCGGCCAGTTCCTGGGTGAATTTCGCTGTTGATCTGAAGGCCCCGTCGCAGAACAGCGGAGCCGCCATGATCAGTGGCCGGGCCAATTACTTCGGATGGGATACCAATGCCAAAGTCGTGGTGGAAGCCTATGTCGGCGGCGGGTTCGACCAGCTCCCCGTGGCCAGGGCCCTTGCAGACAGCGCCAACTCCTTCGACTATCAGTTGTTGGGCCTGCGGTTGGGCACCTATCATGTCCGCGCTTTCCACGATCGGAACAGCAACGGCGTGCGGGATGCCGGCGAGGATTGGGGTCTGCTCAAGGGAGCCGATGGCGCAAACACCGCTTCGGCGGCGTCCATGTATGCCGTTGACTACACGGTCAGGCGTGTCGCCGTGACCACCTCGGCCAACTATTCGGGCAATGACCTGGTCATTCACGATGCCGATACCGACAATGACGGGATCTCCGATATGTGGGAATATCTCTACGCGGGCAATCTCACCCAGATGAATGGCATTTCCAACTGGAATGGCGATGACTGGCTCGATATTGCCAACTTCCAGCTCGGTCGGGATCCCCGGGTGACCTATGCGCCGCCGCCTGCTGCACCGCTCTTTTCGGTGGCGCCCTCGATCAGCGACGGGTCGCAAATCACCGTGTCCTTTGATGTGGTGGGCCTGATGCCGAAGGTGGTGCAGGTGGAATCCGCTACAAATCTGAGCTCGGGCCAGTGGGAAGATGAATACCGGACGACCATTACGATGCCCGGTGTCTATACCCATTCGGTGCCGGCCATCTCGGGCACGGCGCACAAGTTCTTCCGTATCCGGTATGTGGACTAGCTGGGCTGGGGGGGGCGGACGCCCCCCCTTCGTGCCAAATGACGTTGACGGAGTGCAGGCAGACAGTTAAGGTCGGAAAAAGTAAGAGCATCTAGTAAGGAGCTGGGATAGGTATGAAACGATTTATATTGGCAGGAATTGGGATCGCATTGGTGGCGGTTTGTATCACCGGATGCAGCTGGGAAACCGGCAGCGATGCCGAGAGCTGGAGCTCTTCCTATAACTGGGTGAACTTTAGCGGAGTCTACCGAAACGCCGCGGGTGGATTATTGGTCACCGACTACACCACCACGCCCGGTACTGCGGGGAGCACGAATGTCCTTACAGTTTCCAATGAAAGCCAAGGCGGTTTCAGCGATGGTGATACTGTTTTTCGTGGTAGTTTGCGGAATCAGAATATCTCAAAAGGATCTGTTGTCATTACCCTGTCGGATGCCAGCGGCATCGTATGGGAAACGTTTTCTGATGACGGGAATGGGGTGCTTGCCGGCGGAAATGGATCCGGCACAATCTCCTATGTGGCGGGTACGTGGACGTATGATTTAAGTCCAGGGGTCTCTGGCCCTGCATTCGACGGCATCACC
>Ga0075121_1001191_pt1 | contig 16415 bp, 20 predicted proteins | sample AntAceMetag02UKG_FD_69793 | JGI IMG/M metagenome (GOLD analysis project Ga0075121, IMG submission 69793) | Saline lake microbial communities from Ace Lake, Antarctica - Antarctic Ace Lake Metagenome 02UKG | ecosystem: Environmental > Aquatic > Non-marine Saline and Alkaline > Saline | place... | reverse complement strand
CCTCTCGGTGAACGGTGAATTTAAATCAATATCGAGTTAAGATACCGTACCCGGTAGATTGACTTGAGGTTGATTTTAGTGAGTCTACATCAGGACTGCTCATTCGGATTTCGTCCTAAACGCTCAGCTCAGGGTGCAATTCAGGCTATCAGGTCTAATTTGAAAGAAGGGAAAAGTGAAGTTTATGATGCTGATCTGTCAGGATTCTTTGATAATATTCCCCATGACAAACTAATGTTTTTGGTGGAACAAAGAATCACGGATAGACGCATTTTAAAACTGATAAAGCAATGGTTGAAAGCCCCATACTTCGATGATAACAAGCTTCATAAGAACCAAAAGAGAACTCCGCAGGGTGGAATAATATCTCCACTTCTGGCTAATCTCTATCTCAATCTGGTTGATAAAGCAGTAACGAGAAAAGATGGTTATTTTTATAAGTATGGAGTCCGAATAATCAGGTATGCAGATGACTTCATTATGATGGCAAACAAGATACCGGAACATTGTCTGGAATATCTTAATAACATTCTTTAAAGAATGGAACGAGACTGCTCAATGCAGTAATTGATTTCATTGCAAGGTTTTCAATTTTTGTAGCATAAAGGTTCACATATGAATTAGTTACAAAAATCATTTTAATTTCGGGGAGGGGGTATAATCAATAAAAAGACTTGACTAATAATTGAGTATGACAACTATATTAATTCAAGCAAAGCTAATTAGTAAATACAGCGTAAATATTAAAAAACTTGATATTTTTGCTTGTTAGCACAAATTTCTGATTACATTGATATAATTAATGGATTTAATAAATTAAAAGGGAGGTATTTCATGAACTTACGACGTTTGTTTGTGTTAATATTACTGCTGATCTTCATCCTGCCTGTTATGGCAGCAATCGGCTGGGACGTATCAGACTTAGTGTATCTTTCTTCTATGAGTGAGGAAGAAAACCATGTAGGTACTGGCATATCAGATTTGGTGCTGCTGTCTTCTTTAGAAGAGGACTTAGGGCATATTGGAGAAAGTATTTCAGGTTTGGTTTATCTCTCATCAATGAGTGAAGAGGAGAATCACGTAGGTATTGGCATATCAGAACTGGTGCTGCTGTCTTCTTTAGAAGAGGACTTAGGGCATATTGGAGAAGGTATTTCAGCGTTAGTATATCTTTCATCTATAAGTGAAGATGAAAATCACATTGGTGAAGGTTTGTCGACGCTGTGTCTTCTGAGTTCTCTGCATTATGGAGATGTGGATAATAACACGCTTGTGGAGAGCTTTGATGCCTCCTTAGTATTGCAGTATTTCTGTATGATGCAACCTCAGGGTGTACCATTGCCTTGGGAAGACTGGCGGCAGACTATCGCCGATGTAGATGGCAATACCGCAATCGAAGCGTATGATGCAGGCCTGATTTTGCAATATTCTGTAGATATGATAGACATCTTCCCGGTAGAAAATCAATTCTCAAGAAAAGAGGTATCTAACCGCGAAATAACGCGAAAGGAAGAGAAGATTATCAACCACAGAAGGCACTGAAATGCACAGAAGAATAGAAAAGAATTTTAAAATTAGTCTTTTCTTATTTTCTCTGTGCCTCTGTGGTGAAAAAAATCTTTGTTTTTATTAAAAAGGAGTTTATGATGAAGAATATATTTTTGTTTGTATTGCTTTTTATAGCATTTAGTCTGGTTTGTAATGAGCCTCCCGTAGTTAGTAATGTAGTAGTTCAGCAGCGTGATGATGGTACTTATTTTGTTGATATCTATTATGATCTGGAAGATGCTGATGGTGACAGTATGCTGGTGAGCATATCAGCTTCAGATGATGAAGGCGAAAGTTGGGATTATCCGATAATTTCTTTGAGCGGGGAAACCGGCTCTGATATTACCTCAGGGACAGGTAAACAGATAATCTGGGATTTTGCAGTTGATCATCCGGAAGTACTCAATATTCCCACGATGATCAAAATAACTGCTGATGACCTTAATGGTGGTGGTGAAATAGAAGGTATGATCTTCGTTGAGGGCGGCACTTTTAATAATGGCACCTCCGATGTCACGGTATCATCTTTTGAAATTGGTCAGTATGAGGTAACGCCGTCAGAATATCAGGCAGTAATGGGAAACAATCCCTCATATTTTACTGGTGTAACCAATGGTCCAGTAGAGATGGTATCCTGGTTTGATGCCATCGAATACTGCAACCGGCTTAGTATGGACGAAGGTATCACCCCTTGTTACAGTTATAGTACTTACGGCACAAATCCCGATGACTGGCCCGCCGGCTGGAATTTAAATAATGATAATCACACCAGCGTCTTCTGCAGTTGGACAGCCAATGGTTATCGCCTGCCAACGGAAGCAGAGTGGCATTTTGTAGCGCTGGGAGGTAATGAGACGCACAACTATACCTACAGCGGAAGTAATAATATTGGTGAAGTTGCCTGGTATAATAGCAATTCCGGCGGTACAACCCATACTGTCGGCACAAACGCAGATAATGAGCTTGGCACTTTTGATATGAGTGGCAACGTTTTTGAATGGGTATGGGATATTTATAATAGCAGTTATCCGGGTGGCGCACAAACTAATCCACATGGTGCTGTGAGCGGTAGCTACCGGGTGAGGCGCGGCGGTAGCTGGAACTACGATGCCAGCAACTGCACCGTTTACTTTCGTTTCGCCGGCAATGCCACGGGCATCGACAACTGCATAGGCTTCCGCTTTTGCAGGATTTCCCCTTGATTTTTGCATTTTTTCTTTTTTGCCTTTTGCAGGACATGAGACGCTAAATCCCAAAAAAGGTTGAAAGTTAAGAAGGAGTGAGTATTTGGGGGTGCTGGGGGTTACCCCCTGCTTTTTTCAGAATTCACAGGAGAACCAGATGTATAAATTGCTGGTAGTGAGGTATGACAGCAGCCTTGGCAGCTATGATGATGCGGAATTTACGAAATTTTGCGAGAGTACATAATTTTGCATATAGATAAAGAGTTTGTCCAAACGGAAAGTAGTGTTTATTACTCATTTTTTATAGAATATCTTCCTGCTGTTAAAAGATTTGCTAAGTCAGATCTTAATTCTTTGAATGAAGTTGAATTGAGGCAATATAATAGCTTGAGGGAATGGCAGAACTTAAAGACTTCTGGACGGATAGACTTCGGGACTGAAAGACTACTGGAATGCTAGACTGCTAGACTGATAGACTTCTGGACTAATAGACTAAACAAATAATAAACTCTTCCCTTCTTCTCTGTGCCCTCTGTGGTAAATAATTCTTACATTACATTATCCGTGTTCATCCGTGTAATCCGTGGCTAAAATTCTTACATTACATTTTTTCGCGTCATTTCGCGCCTTTCGCGGTTAAATAAATCTTACTTTACATTACATTAAATCGCACTTTCGCATCTTCACATCTTCGCACCCTCGATTTTCCCCCTCAGTGTTCTATTCTTCCCCGTTTCGCTTGTTTTATTTCGTAAACATTGACAAATTATAAACAACACAATTTAAATGCAAAGTCTTCATTAATAGGATATAAGGAGTAAATAATGCCTATTATTTCAATGTTTTATGGTATAATAGTTGCCATTTTTTATGAGGATATTGGACAGCATAATAAGCCTCATATTCATGTTCGCTATCAAGGAAAGAAAGCTTCAATTTCCATAGAAGATGGAACTCTGCTTGCTGGCTCTTTTCCAGCAAAACAACTACGTCTCGTTATGGCGTGGATAGAAATTCACAAAGAAGAGCTTATAGCGGATTGGGAATTAGCTGTTTCTGGTGAAGAACCTTTCCGTATCCCACCTTTGCAATAATCAAGGAGATATTTATGGAATTATTTGATGTCATCAGTGTAACACCTCAGAAAGATAACACTTTGCTCTTAGTTTTTGAAAACAAGGAAACTCGTCTGTTCGACATGGCTCCGTTTTTAGATAAGAAGCCCTTCAATAAATTGAAAGATTCACTATTATTCATGAAAGCTACAATTGCTTATGGTACTGTAGTTTGGCCAGGAAATATAGATATTGCCCCTGAGACGCTATGGATACTCTCAAAAAAGGTCTCTTAAACAAAAACAAATAATAAACTCTTCCCTTCTTCAGTTCGTTTTGTTAATTTTGTTCGTTGCTTAAACTCTTACACTTGTCAGCCTATGGCTGATTACATTTTTTCGCGTCATTTCGTGCCTTTCGTGGTTAAATAAATCTTACATTAGATTACATTAAATCGCACTTTCGCATCTTCACATCTTCGCCCCCTCAATTTTTCCCTCGTCTCACGTCTCACGATTTACTACTCACGGATAAATCATTACATTTAATTTTACATTTTACATTTTACATTTTCAATTCCCCCCCCCTCCGTGTTCATCCGTGTAATCCGCCTGCCGTGCCGTAGCCTTGGCGTAGGATGGTGGCTAAAAATCTTACATTATATTCAATCCATTCACTCTTCACTCATCACAGTTCACTAAAAAAAGGGGCTTTCGCCCCCTTTTTTTTAAACAGTCTCTATCGAGCTGTTCAAAGTGCTAAGATCCAATCCGCAAGCCGGCATTCCGGCTGCTGTGATCAGATTACCTACATTAGGAGCTTCGGTGCCCAGAAGGTCACCTATCTCTCCTCCGAAATTATCTACAGTCAAAGTTGTCAGATCAAATGCTGTGATCTCTGCTGCTGCAAAACAAGCCGCAATAAATAGCGCATAGTTGTTTACATCACGACTTGGCAATTTACCCACATGCTGAGTTTCATTCCAGGCTTCTTCATAGGTGCTCATATCGGTTTGAAATCCTTCCGCTGCTGCATTCCAGGTTCCTGCTATTGCCTGACACTCTGCTCCGAATATTGCATTCTGAGCTGTTAATTCCTGGGGATACTCATACTTTTTCAGGGAATTGATGCCGAAACGGTTCAGATACGGTGAAAAAACCATTCCGTCAACATAACCAGAAAAGTACTGGTATAAGACACTGGGTCTAACATTCATTGTTTCTCCTTTGTTATGTAATGATTCAGGAACCGGGCGCCTGATATTAGCTCCATCTTCATCACCAGTTTAACACACACAAGATGTCGATATCGTATCCTATAATACCTGATAAACTTCATACACATTTTACTATTATTATGTCAATAACTTTATTTTTCAACGACTTAGCCATGTCACTACATGCAACCCGTTGCAACCCGATGCAGCTAAATGCATAGTAAAAAAAATGAAAGGGCGAAGATGTGAAAGGGTGAAGAGAGACTTCATGACTTCAAGACTTCAGGACTGAGTGACTGATAGACTGAATGACTGAAAGACTAAGAGACTGATAGATTGAGTGAATGAAGAGGCGAAAAGGTGAAAGGGAGAAGAGAGACTTCATGACTACATGACTGCTGGACTTCATGACTGATTGCCCGTCAAATAAAAAACAACACGAAATCCTCACATTACTCTTAATTTTCAATTTTACATTTTACATTTTTAATTTCCACTCGGTGCTCTCTGTGCCTCTGTGGTAAAATAAATTCTCGATGCTAGATAATTACAAATAATACTTGACATAAACAAATAGGTTTTTTATCAAAATTCCAAAATATTTTATTAAGGGAGCAAATATGACAGAGCATAATAGAAAAGAGATGGAATATTATATCAGGATTGAGTTAAAAAATCTAGAGGTTACAGAAGAAGAAGCAAATGCTGTATTGAGTTATCTAAATAATAATGAAAGAGAGATAGTAAATATATTCAATAAGTATAGTAAAGAAGCTGTTTATACTGGCATACCTAATGTTGATGAAGATCTTCTTTTAATCGCTGCCAAGAAAACAATATTTTATATAAACAATTATCAAGAGTATGGGACAAATGATAGTAGGGAAATTCTCCATAAATTGGCTGTTCAAATAAGAGAGGAAAATAAAAAATTTCCTGTAAAAGAATACAAATTGAAAAAATGGTGGATGTTCTGGAAAAAGTAATTTAAAATTGGAGGTTTTTGGACGTTTGGCTGTGATAAGATTGAAAAATTTTACAGTGACTTCAAAAAGTTTAATTACTAAAAAAAAATCCTTCCTCACAAGACAAAATGACTGATAAACTGCTGGACTTCATGATTGAAAGACTGAGAGTCTGATAGACTGCACGGCTTCATGACTGATAACCAAACAAATAATAAACTCTTCTTTTACATTACATTTTTTCGCGTTTTTGGTGCCTTTCGTTGATAAAATTTATTACATCTTGTCAGCCTATGGCTTACTTGTCCGCCTCGGGTGGATTATATTTCACGACTCGCAAATTAAAATTGACAAAACTTATATTAATAGCACGTATTGACACCGGTTGTTCAGTATGAGTCTTATTTGCCTATAGATATGCATTAATGAGGGGTTGGCGATCTATCACATAAGGCGATATTTAGTTAATTTAGGCAGGAGCAAGATGATGGAAAAAATGTATTCAACAGTAGAGGAAGCTATGGAAGTATTAAATCTCAAAAAGCGCACTATTTACAAATACTGCCATGATGGGACACTTACATACTCCAGACCCAAAAACATGCTTTACATCACAAATGAAAGCATCCGGAATTTCCTGAAAAACGGTATTCAAAAAGAAAAAACAATGCTTGAGACTAAATCCACTGGAAAAAATCCAGAAGGAGGTCAATCTGAAAACTTGCGAAACTAAAAAACCGAAAGCTCTCAAAGAGCTGTCATATATTAAATAACTCGCCAGACTGATCATTCATCTGGCGAGTTTTGTTTTCTTCGTAGATTAATCTTTCCAGATTAATTATTTAACACCCTTAATCAAGATGATTAAGCTACACCCCTCACTATGCGTACCCAGACCATCCCTGGTCTGACTTGTCAGCCTATGGCTGATTACACTATTTTTTCTGAGCTTTTTTCCCGCTCTTTATCTAACTTTCTTTTCTCAATGACTTCCATCCCTTTCATAAAACCATACATATCGAGTATTTTTGCTTTAGTATAATGAAAACCAGTATCTTTACAAGTTCCAAAATCACTTGTCTTAAACTTTTCTGACAGCTTATTTATCACTTCGCTATTTGCACGATATACTTCCCTTAGAAGCGGTAAAGATTTTTTTAATGAACTCAATCCATACTTCATATCAATTTGTGAACTGATACCTTTTCTGAAATTTGTGTCAAATGCCGGTACACAACCAAACACTCCCAGCATGATCTTAGTTACCAGCGTTAAAGACGGATTCAGTTCCTTGCCCAGTTTTTCAATGATAACTTCATATAGATCACTAAGCTTTTTGATATTTCCTTTATAATTATCAAGATCAATCTCCCAATATGATTCATTAAGACCATTTATATATTCAACCAATGGAATGTATTGAACCACACTTTTTTGCAGAATCTTCGCCGACCCACGATACATACCCCAGCTTGCCAGATAAAATCCCAATACAAGACAACTTTTCTCAAGATCGTTATCTAAGTTTTTAATATTACTTCTAAAGTAATTATAACAATAATCAAAAGACCGATACCGTCCACTATTATTGATTAAATCACCACTATAAAAAGACCTTACACTAGACTCAAAATCAATAAATTCAGTTAAATTTAATTTATTTACCATTGTCTGATAACTCCTTTCTAATTATATTTTTATATCAAATATATTATTATAAATCAATCACTATCCCCGTATTTCCATAACTTCTAAAGGGATAAAAGTATCATAACCATTATCTACAAGTTCACCGAATCTGCATGTTATAGTCACTATTATAGGTTCAGGAAAAATCAATCCTTCCGTACTTGGGATAAATCCATTATCAGAATAATAGTCATTTAGTTTTGATTTTAAGAAATCTTTGGTTTTTGGAGATGCAAATTTTACTAATTCCATAAACTTATATGCAGTAAAATCAAAAGAAACAGCATATTCTTGACCCTCAACTATTTTTGCGCTAATTGAAGTAGCAAGATTTCGATTGCAAAAGCCGATATTATTTATAGGTACAAGGATAAAATGATGTCTCATATCTGGATTATATCCTTTATTTATCAAGTATACTCCATAATCGGGTTTTGTATCAGACATTGAAAAACTCCATATTACTTTGCATTTTCAATTTGATTTTTATAATATTTGATCATTATTTCATGTAACTCGTTAATCGTCTTCAATTGATTTTCATCTTGAACAAATGATAATGGTATTGACTTTTTAAAACGAATAATTTCAAGTAAACCTTTTCTGATTTCTTCATTTTCTACTTCAACATTGGCTAAACCAACTGGAGTATAAGCATGTCTCATTATAAGAACTTTGTCAAAATTGTACCCCAATGATTTTCCCATTTCAAGTAATAGATTTGATAGTAATTCATTATTTTTAGAAATCCAAATTTCAATATTACTATCTTTCTGTGATAAATTATCAAAATATTCCTTCCATGTTTTTATAACTTTATCATACTTTTTATCATTTGAGAATTCTAAATCTATTCGATTTAATGCTTCAACATGCAAATATGATATTGGAGTACCACGAGTAGCCATCAATGTTTTAAAAACAGATAGTTTTCTATTATGGCTTTCACGTTTTTTGACAAGTCGTCTCTCGATTTGAATTGCTAAAACAGGCCCAATTAAAATTGCTATAACTGTTAGTATATTGAATATTATCATGATTACGTAACCTCCTATTTATTTAATTTCCTGCACTTTCTTCTTTACTATCAAAGATGATATCTGGTAATTCAAAATCATCTAATTCACCACAATAGGTATTTTTGATCCCTTCTTTAAGAATTTCAAGAAATGTTGAATTCCTTTTTTCGGCATCTTCTATCAATGTACTATAAGACATTATATAAAATCCAGTTGGGATTTTATAGTCCCTGTTATTATAGTCTGGAATAATATCTAATTCACCATAGTAACATGATCCAGAGGAAAATAGTTCTTTAAATCCAATTTCTTCTAATGAACTTATAAGTTCATTGTTCAAATCTATTATTCCATAGAACCATATTCTTTGAATTTTATTGGGATAATAATTTAATAATACCCTTGCACGTTGCCTAAGCTGACTTAATAATTCCTCTTTTTTTGCTAATCCTAAACCTAATTTTTTAAGTTCAACAATAACAACATCTACTTTTTTATTTTCTTTTTCTGGATCATCAGAAAAAATCATTGCTATATCAGGTCGCTTGTTCTTTTCTTCTATTTCATTATCTAATTCCATCTCTTTCATTAACTTGCTCATCTCCAAATCACTAAGAATCGTGGAATAAGACATAAACTTATCATCCATTATCCAGGTATTTATACTATAAATATCATTCATTTTATCGCTTTCTCGATATTTTTTTCTCATAGGAACAATCAAATTATGAATGTCAGCTTCATCATTATCTGGATTCATTTTCTTTAATTTATTCAATATTTTTATTCTATATATTATATATTCTGCAAGTAACCTAGATGAAATATCTAATGATTTCTCAAACTGTTCATCGTTTAATTCGTCAGCATCTAATATTTTTTTTTGTTCTGAAAAAAACTTTCTTTGAGCTGCATCTAAAGAGGAGGACTTCTCAATCAATCCTATCGAATCATATCCAAAATAACCATTAAGATGTGGATAACTTTCTTTGAGTTCATTTTTTACTTTTTCATTCTTTTCTGAAATCTTTGGTATTCTATCATTTAAAATACGTTTAATTACTTTTTTAAAATATCTTTTAATCAGATCAAATTCGTGTTCATTTAAATCTAGCTTACTTCTTGAAGAAGTCACTTTGCCATTGAAATATCCAGATTTTAAAAAGAAATATACTTTATATCCTTCTGGAATATTATCATCAGATATCAATGGTATCTTATTTGTTCTTCCGTCAACACATATCGCAGTAATAGCATGTTTTTTTAATAAAGTATCTTCTATTTTGTAATAGACATAGAAATTATCAGTTAAATGTATTTCTGGGATCTGAAATGTTTCAATTTCCATTGCAGGTAAATTATTTAAAGTAAATTCTTTTGTAGAATTATTTAAATTATTTTGGTCACGATTCAATACATTTAATGAAATAGATATGTTTAATTTCTGCTTATTGATTTTGAGATCATAAAATGTAGTGAAGAAATGAAGTTTGATAGATTCCAATAATAAATCTGGAACAATGTAATTATATGTCTTTATCAAATTTTTATAATATCCTTTAAAAAATAATGTTGTTCCTCTTATGTTATCATTAATATCTGAAATATTAGACTTACCCTCAAATGAGCTTGTAAAATTAAAGCATCGTTTTTTATTTTTATAAAAACTCTCTATTTCAATTAGTTGGAAATAATTTAAGTATACAAGCCTTCCTAATCCTTTATGTTCTTTATCATCAGTTTCCAATAAAATTGACATTTATTTCCTTTGATAATTTATTGAAATAACTTATTAATCTGTCTATAAATACACTAATTGGAGTGGGTTGTTCACAAGCGTAAATAAATCTTTTAGGTTCAATAACTAAAGTCTCGTTAGACCTTTCAAAAGGGTGAGAATCATGCAATTTAATTGTATGCCCTTCTATTGTCCAATGCTTGAATTTCTCTGGATAATACAATTTTACTAAAGAAGAGGGATTACCAATTATATCTATCTGTCCGGGATACCGTATTTCACAAAATAATTTTTGCTGAATCAAATTTCATCTCCTTTTCCTAAATTAAACTCAAAACAACTTCATTTAAAAACTAACTTTGACCTGACCATCCATAAGCATAGGCAACAACCAATCTCTCAATGAATTTAATCTACTAATTTCTTCTTCCAGTAGAATCTGTCTATCAAAAATTGGTTTAACAATCTTAGTATATTTATCTCTGATAGTTTTTGGTGCTATTGTGATAGGTATCAATTCTAATACAGATTTTGATATTTCTTTATATGCTGATCCATTGGCATTATTAATTATAGCTGGTATTAGGTTTTTTCTTTTATAGTAAATATATGGAGAAGAATAATCAGTTTTAGCGATAAAAGAATTAAATCCCTGATTTGTAGTCAACTCTCTATCTTCCATTACCTATTCCCCTTAGCTCGATTATGCGTTTTGCAAAGCATCTGGCAATTCTTAACATCAGTAGCTCCACCTTTACTCCAGGCAGTCACATGATCTGCATCCATATCTTTATAACTCCAGATCTTTGACTTATTGGCATCATGTCCCATAGCACAATGCGGACAATTTGATATTCCTTCTTCTTTTGCTTTATTTGTCTGTAAACTATATATTGCTCTTTTTGTAGCTTCATCAAATACTCTCACATTCAAAAGCTTTGTATTAATACTACCACTAAGTATATATTCAAAAATCCCCTTTTTGGCTTGTACAAAAGTATCACTATTTAGCTCATTTACCTGCTCAGATACTTTTTTTGGATCATATGCTTTTTTATGATACTCCTCATAAAGCCGTCCCCATTCTACTCCGCACATCACATCTAATACATCATCAAACACACTGGATACCCAGTCGATTACACTATTAAAATAGATTTTAACTTCATTTATATTAACTTCACCACGATGACTACTCATATAATCTTCTATCTTATTTTTACTTACCCATTCAAGTGCCTTACGCCAGAAATCCTGTCGGTTCACGCTGCCTTTTATATAAGCACTCCATTTCTGGATATTGGCATTTTGGCTGTTACTGAATTCCTCTTTCCCTAAGGTCACAAAAGGTCCGGAATAAACAGCATTCAAAATCTCCTGTTCTTTTAAAGGTATCCCTGCAATATTGATTGTTTTGTACCAATCCTTTATCTCGGTTTCAGTACCCTTGCATTCATATATAAGCAATTTAGTTTCTAAAATCCTTTTCTGTTTATCCCCTGCAAGTCCACTAAAATATTGCTGCATTCCGTTCTCATCTTTTATTGCAAATCTACCTGTCACAAATCTTCCAAAACTGGTGATCCGCTGCTGTCCGTCTAATACTTCTAATTTATCGTCATCAACTCTATTAAAATAAAATAAACCTATAGGATACTGTTTTAGAATGGAATTAATCACAGCTACATCCATCTTGCCATCTGCATAAATATAATTACGCTGATACTCAGGCTGGATAGTCAACCTACCAGATAAACCAAATACCCCTTTGCCCTCATATTCATTATATGTAAATCCTATGCAAATATCTTTTACTGTAATCTCAGTTTTTAAATTCGTTTTCATTTTGCTGTTCTCCTATTTTTGATAAAAATTCGTTTGTATACAGCCCTGACGGGATACCCTACATCAAAATATGTCCCAGAACCGTATTTATTCTCTTTTATCACACACCCCATGGTTCCAGTATTTGATCTCATTTTTTCACCATTTAAAACTTTAAATTTGTTTTTGTATTTCTTTGTAGGTTGACTTCCATCATACGCGTCACTCCCTATAATCTCAAATTGCTCTGGGTTGTATTTGTCAAGAAATGTAATAGGCACTCCCATAATACCATTGTAATCTTTCGGAATAGCATCAGTAAATGGCACTTCTATAGCATCATAGTTGTCGTATTGGTCATAAGACTTTTTACCTTTAATTTCTTTATGCTTGCTGTATTTTAAGTTGTCTGCCATTGTCATGAGTGGCAAAGGTTGATGACGCCTTCCATGGTCAAGATTAGTAAACCAACAAACACCTGGTACACGATTTACTTTTACTCCATTTTGTTTGCGTTCAAATTTATATGTGCTTGCATAAACAAAATCATTTGGCACTTGAAAATACATCCCTTTATTAAAATTCGTTGAACCTAACCAGATATTGTCATTTTTTAAAAGTGGAAATACTTCCTTGTATGTTATGGCATTGATATTACCAATTATAATAAACTGCTTACCTTTATTTATAATCCATGATAAAAATTCACGAAACAGAGAAAAGGGTGGATTAGTAATTATTATATCAGCTTCATCAAGCAGTTTCATTATTTCATCACTGCGGAAATCACCGTCACCTTCCAGATAATCCTATTCCAGATCATCTATATCTATTTTACCATCACCGCTTTTGTCATGAGTCAAAGTGAATAATTTTCCTTTTAAATTAGTTTTACTTTCATCATATTTTTCATCATTAACTTCCAGCCATGATAATTGAACATCTGCTTTATACTTTTTACTATCCTGAGCATAGCTGGTACTGATCAGCTTTTTAATTCCAAACTGCTCATAGTTCTGGGCAAAATATTTGGTGAAATTGCTCCATTCAGGATCATCACATGGAAGTAAAATAGTTTTACCTCTAAACACATCAGGATCATAATCAAGATAGGCATTCATTTCCTTCTCAATATCTTGGTATTGAGTATAAAACTCGTCTTTCTTTGCATTTCTTGCATTAGTTAAATTAATATTTGGCATTTACTTTAATTTACTCCTTATTTTTACTAATTATTTACACCATTTATATCAAATGTCATAAGAATGAATTTACTTTATTTCTGGCAAGGGTTTTGTTTTTAATTTGTATAAATAATCTTTCTGAGATCCGGTATGATAAGGTATTGCTCTCTCAAAAATGAATTATATAGTGAAAGGGCAAGAGGGGGGGGGTATAGTGGACTCAATATTACAATTGCACCTTCAACATTTTTTTCGAAACACTTGAGCATAAGCATCTTGAAACGCTTTATCCAGTTTGATAAAATCTTGGGTTGTATAATTCATGAAATTCCTCCATTTTAAAGTATTAAATTATTTTTCTATTTTCCACCCATTATCATAGTTTTTTGCATTTATTTTTTTTGTATACTGTCTTCCATCTACTATGCTTCTTGGTGCAACTAATTCGTTAAATATTGTTGATCTGTATTCCACTGTATATTCAATTTCAGCAATTTTTGAATTGTCATTTTGAAAAATACTTGTAATTCTAACAAATTCATAAGTGCCATACTTTACTTTATATTCATTGTATCCATAATCATATTCACCCGTTAAAGTTTTATTCAGAATTTTCTTTACATGAGTTTCTAATATGGCTTCTTTAGCAATACTTGTTAAAGAAGCATAACAAAAGAAATATGTAGTATTATTAGCCATTGCTGTTTTTACTTCCAAATCTATTATGCCTAAATCCTGATACTTCTGAGCTTTTTTGTAATGTCCGTTAAATTCGTAATCATAGGATTTTCCCTGCATATCAGTAAAAATCTCTATGTTTGATGTTAAATTTTCAGGATACAATGATTGAATCAACTTTGTAGCTTCATCCCTCTGCAATTGTTTTTCTGAGCACCCGCATAAAATTACTAAAATTACTAACAATTTGATGAAATAACTTATTTTCTTCATTTTTTTTTACCTCATAAAATATTATTTTTTCAATACTATATTTTAATATCAAACAGCCAAAATCGAGTCAAGTCTTATTTTTTGGTGTATATTTATTTCTCTTTGACTTTTTCATCTCAGATTTTGATGCCTCTATGAAGCCTAGTCGGAGGCAAGCGGAATAGAGGCATCAAAATCTGTGCCATCGCGCCGTTGCCCTACTTTGACTTCTTCCATAGTTTTTAAGGCTTTATCCAATTCACTACTGAGGTATATCCTGCCATTTTCCCATGATTCTGATTGCTGAACCAAGATCGAACCAATCAGCAATAGGCAGCTTTTTTCATGGGGAAATATTCTGATGCTTTTTTCGTGTCTTCAACCCAATCACTATATATTTTGGAAATTCTTATTGGAGATATAATTTCTGGTAAATAAATATTTTCTTTTTTTAGATATTCTGCTGGATTTTCTTGCTTAGATGCAACGGATAAAATGACAAAGAATTTTATTGCTGAATGTAAACCATTATCTAAGGCAATTTCTTCATATCTTTTTCTTACATTACGTAAAGTTTTCTGAGTTATCTCTTGAATATTGTCATTATCAATCGCGAATTCTGAGATTTCTCTTACTATATCGCGCCAAATTCGCGACTTTGGTAATGTTCCTATCCTTTCGTTTCCCATTCTTACCTCGCAGAAAGATTTATTTTCCTTCCCTTTTTCTGCGGGACAAACTCTATTGTTTGAGTATGATAAGAGATAAGTATCGCAATCCATTTTTCAACATTAAGCCAGTATTTCATAGTAACTATTTGCATAAAAACTCCTTCCGAAATTTTTAACATAACTAATCTGATAAAACTGCAATGCTTTGTCAAGGATAAATATTTATTGTATCAATACGAGAAAGATACTTATATGATAAACACGATTAGTAATAATATTAACTACATATCATCTGCATCCATTTTTATTAAACCTATTCCCTATTCCCTATTCTCACTTACCATTTCGACACATCGACATCCTCGCCGATTACGGCTGATGTATCCTTATCAATCCCTGATCGCAAGCTATGGATACTCAACTTCGTTCACTCTTTCACTCGTTCCCTCGTTCGCTCATCCTCCTTTCCCTCGTTCCCCTCTACCCTTAATCTAGAAAGATTAAGCTACATCACATATCGACATATCGACATTATCACCGGATACGGCTGATGTACTCCATATCCTTCTTCTGGCACTCTACGGGTACTAAAGGGGCAACAAAGGGGCAATAAGTAGGTTAGGCAAGCTTGCACGGCATGACATCTACGTGTTATGCCGATCATCATTGCCTTGCTTACTTATTGCCTGAGGGTTGCCAGGGGGTTGATATATCAGTGATAAAATGAGGGGGTGAAGATTAGAAGATGCGAAGGGGAGATTTGAATGTAAAATTGAAAATGTAAAATGTAAAATTAAATGTAATGTAAGATTTTCAACCCTTGAAGATTGAGAAGATTAGGTATCAAGATCATCCCTGGTTATGATTTGTCCATTCACTGATCTCTGATCACCAATCACGAAAAAAAAATACTATGCATCTGTATGCATCTAGCTGCAACGGGCTGCAACGGGTGACATGGTTAAGTGATTGGGAAATAAAGGGGTTGACAGGATTGATAAGAAGTGAAGAGTGAAGAGTGATGGGTGATGGGAAAGGAAGGATAGACGGATAGGCTGATTGCGGGTTTGCAGTCGTGTAGTCTTGAAGTCGTGCAGTCGTGTAGTCGCTAAGCTGGAGGCTTATTATGCCAATTAGGAAAAATGGGAATTATGCTGCCTTTGTGGAGACATTTTGCGAAATACATGGTCGCTTTGGGAATAAGGTTTTCCGGCGGAAGCGGAACGGGCAGCCCTGGGTTTATGAATATAAATATATTCCCAAATATGCACCAACTGTGCTTAGCAGACGAACTGTGTGCATTGTGCGAGCTGCTGCTGGTATATCTAATCCGCATAAAAAGGGTTATAAGGATATTCTGCAGAAAATATATTATTTTACGCCTTATTTTGT
>Ga0075121_1001186_pt1 | contig 16511 bp, 19 predicted proteins | sample AntAceMetag02UKG_FD_69793 | JGI IMG/M metagenome (GOLD analysis project Ga0075121, IMG submission 69793) | Saline lake microbial communities from Ace Lake, Antarctica - Antarctic Ace Lake Metagenome 02UKG | ecosystem: Environmental > Aquatic > Non-marine Saline and Alkaline > Saline | place... | reverse complement strand
CGGCATTGGATGATAATTTTAGTATACTTTGCCCTGTACCACGCAAATCCGTTGTTAATTCTCTTGTAGCCGTGCTACTGCGCATCGCGGCGTGATATTTTTATAGGAAACTTCAGTAAATATTATTATTACCCGTTTTTATTTTACTACATCATAAAATATGGTTCTGTCAAGTTTTTTTGTAAAGACCGGATATCCGGCATACGGATAAATTTATCCGAAGCCCCGCCAGGCTTGCTTTCATGCCCGCGTAAAATCAGCACAGTGCAACCCCTCCCAGTTTTAAAAAGAGATTGACTCAGTGCATACCCCCCGGTATATTGCATCTGCTCCACTAAATAATGGTACATATCATCTGATAAGACCCGCGGCATCGCCGCAACAACCAACGTTCAGCCGGCTGCCTTGTCGGCAAGTGACGGTGTGAACCATTTCAAACCCGGAAAAGGAACCCAACATGACTACAGCCAAAAGCCTTTTGGAAAGAGAATTCACCCGGGAGATCTGTTATGAGCTGTTGCCCGAATGGAAAGGGCTCGATATTAACATCTCTCAGCTGAGTGGCGGCATCACTAACAAACTTTACCGGATACGATCTGAGAAGGGGGATTATACGGTTCGAATCTACGGAGACAAAACCGATCTTTTTATCAACCGTGAACACGAAGCATACACTCTCCAAAAGATGTCCGAAATCGGTGTATCTTCGAAGTTGATCAAATTCATGCCTGATCAGGGCGTTACCATTGTTGAATTCATCGATGACGTCATTGTTTTAACCAATGATCACTTTACAGATCAATCGCTCCATGAAAAAATCATCAGGCCGATTCGCAAAATTCATACAAGCGGTGTAAAATTAAAACGGATTTTTAATCCCCAGCTGGAAGTGATGAAAATGTCATCCATCCTCAAAAAGCTCAATGCGGAATATCCGGAATTTGATATTGCCGGCACCATAGACCGGCTCATCAAATTGTCAAGTATCATAAATATACCCGAATCCGAATATACCGCATGCCACAATGATCTGCTGGCGGACAATTTCCTCCTTATCAATGATGACGCGGCACATAAATACGATGAATCGATGTACATCATTGATTGGGAATATGGCGGTATGGCGCCAAAATACTATGATATTGCGGATATGTTTCAGGAAATTCTGGTTCTCCGGGAGGTGGAAGAACAGATCGTGAAGGCATATTGTAATGGAGACGATTTTGATAGGACCCTCTTTTGGATCGATCTTTTTAAGCCGTTTCCTGATATTTACTGGTTTTTATGGAGCCTGATCCAGTTGAACATCTCCAAAATTACCTTTGACTACTATAAATACGGCAAGGAAAAATATGACAATGCCGTAGAGAATATGACGTTCATCCGGGAAGCCTACGGTATCGCCGTTTGACATTGGTGCGTGATTGAACGTCGTTTTTCGTCTGTCGGGAATATCGGGGCAAAATAAAAAAAGCACCTGCTGAACCTGCGCTTCTTATTGCACAATACCTTGAAAGGCTCGGAGTCATCCGAGCCTTTTTTAGGCGTAAAGACCGGCGAAACCGTGAAAATTCCGAATGTATAGACACAGTCTGCTGTATTTCACCATGATAAAAAAGAATCGCTTGAGGAACTTGACTAAAGTTATCGCGTATTTAAATTGTGTTATATAAACGATGATTGACAACAATGCAGATTGAAGCTGCCTTACAGGGCGGCTTTTGTATTCATGCAAGGGAGAGGACAATGCCGATATTTGAATTTGTTTGCAAGGATTGCGGCCGGGAATTTGAAGAGCTGTTTTTACCCATGGATAAAAACGCTCCGGAATGTCCCGGGTGCCGGTCTGCCAATGTGGAAAAACTGATGTCCGCGGGAAATTTTCGGGCCCATGGAATCCCAAGCGGTTCGGGCGGGTTCAAACCTCCGCCCTGCTCCCCTTCGATGGGGTGAGGGGCTTAAAAAAGTTTCCTCGGTTCGAGGAAGTATAAATTTGTTATAAATAACAGCATTAGGCGACCTTTTCCGGACAGGCGCATAATATCGCCAGCGGGCAGTTCGGACAATTCGGTTTTCTGGCTTTGCAGATGTCCCTGCCGAAATAAATCAGGTGCAAACCAAAAACGTTCCATGTTTTTTCAGGAACGATTTTCATGAGATCAAACTCTATTTTCCCCGGGTTCCGGCTTTGTGTCAGGCCCAGCCGGCGGGAGATCCGGGCCACATGGGTGTCCACCACAATGCCCGGGATCTCAAAGGCGCAGCCCAATACCACATTGGCTGTTTTACGCCCGACACCGGGCAGGCTGATCAGTTCCGGCAACGTGCATGGAACAGTGCCGCGATGGTGTTCAACCAATGCTTTGGCACAGTTTTTGATGTGTCTGGCCTTGTTATGATAAAACCCGGTGGAATGGATTATTCTTTCAATATGCTCCAGGGAAGCGCCTGCTAGTTTTTCAGGGGTGGGAAATACGGGGAACAGGTCTCCTGTTACCTTGTTGACCTGCCGGTCCGTACACTGGGCCGACAAAATTGTGGCAATCAACAATTCAAACGGGTTTTTATGATGGAGCCGGGTTCTGACTTTCGGATAGGCGGTTTTTAATATTTTGCGAATTTGATTGGTCCGTTTTTGCAAAGCCAAATCGATTCCTTTCCCTGGTTGCACTGAATTTCCTCCAAGCGGGCGCTGTATTAAAAATAGTATGCAATAGAAATGATTAATTGATTATAAAAAAATGACGGACTCAAATACAGAAAAAATTCGTGGGCTCGGCCTTTGCTCCGGCGGGCTGGACAGTATTCTGGCCGCCCTGGTGTTGAAACAGCAGGGAATCGAGGTGGAATGGGTTACTTTTGAAACTCCGTTTTTTTCCGCTGACAAATCCCGTAAGGCATCCGAGATGACCGGAATTCCGCTGACGGTCCAATCCATAACCGAAACCTATCTGCCCATGCTGAGAAACCCGCGCTGTGGTTACGGGCAGCACATGAATCCGTGCCTTGACTGTCATGCACTGATGTTCAGGCTGGCCGGAGAGATGATGCAGACCACAGGCTTTGATTTTCTTTTCAGTGGTGAAGTGCTGGGACAGCGCCCCATGTCCCAGACACGGCCCTCCCTGCGCTATGTGGAAAAAAATTCCCTGTTTGACGGCTATATAGTGCGCCCTTTGAGTGCCAGGAGACTCGATCCGACGATCCCTGAAAAACAGGGTTTGATAGACCGCGAGCAATTGCTGGATATCACGGGCAGGTCACGCAAGCGGCAGATTCAACTGGCCCGGGATTTCGGTTTGAAAAACTATCCGGCACCGGGGGGTGGCTGCCTGCTCACAGACAAGGGGTACTCGACCCGGCTGAAAGATCTTTTTGCTCACCAGGCAACCTGCATGGAAAGGGAGCTTGAACTGCTCAAGTACGGGCGCCATTTTCGATTGAGCGAATCCACCAAAATTGTTGTCGGCCGGACAAAGCAGGATAACGAAAATATTTTGACCTGCCATGACCCTGGAGAAGATACGATTATCAAGGTGGAAAAATTCCCCGGGCCCACGGTGCTGATGCCGCACGCCCAGGGCCGCAATATCATCACCCTGGCCGGTGCAATTTGCGCGGGGTACAGCAAGGCGCCGGCTTTGACCCAGGTCAATGTCCTGATTGAGACACCCCGGGGCAAAAGCAGAATCACCGTCATCGGGCTGGCCCCTTCGGATATCAGGCATTTGATGATTTGACGGCCCTCAGGTCGCGTTTAGCCGCCAGTTGACCGCAGGCTGCGGATATATCCTGCCCTTTGCTGCGGCGAATCATAACAGTATAGTTTCTATCGATCAGGATTTGCTGAAAACGGCTGATGACGGATTCCGACGGGCATTTAAAATCACTGCCCCGATGTTCATTAAACGGTATCAGGTTAATTTTTGCTTTAATGGGGCGCAGTAGTGCGGCCAGGCGCCGGGCGTCGGTTTCGGAATCGTTAATGCCTTTCATCAGTATATATTCAAAGGTAATACGGCGGTTCGGCTGCAAATTGTATTTTCGGCAGGCTTCCAGCAGGATTTCAAGGGGATACTTTCGATTAATCGGCATCAGGTCGTCGCGTGTTTTGTTATCGGTTGCATTCAATGATATTGCAAGGTTAACGGTAATGTCGCGTCCAAGATCGGCCAACCGGGGAACGACACCGGCACTGGAAACGGTTACCCGGCGTTTTGCAAACTTCAAGCCGAACTCTCCGTCAAGGATAATGTTCATGGCCCGGATCAGATTGTCATAGTTGGCCAGCGGTTCTCCCATGCCCATGACAACGATGTTGGTCAGGTGTTCAGGGTTGTCCATGGTGTTTTTTACATCACGCACCTGGGAAACGATTTCGTCGGCAGTGAGATTGCGGGTAAAACCGATACTGGCGGTCAGGCAGAACGTGCATCCCTGGGCACAGCCGACCTGACTGGATATGCACAGCGTGGCATGTCCCTTCTCCGGAATCAATACCGTTTCGATATGATGCCCGTCCTTGAGCCTGAAAAGATACTTTTTGGAGCCGTCCCGGGATGTTTCCACGCATTGAATGGCCAGGCGGTCAATTGTGAAATGCCGGGTCAGGAGTTCACGGATATCTTGTTTAAGATCCGTCATGGTATCAAAAGTATCGGCCTGGCGGGCATAAATCCATCTTAAAATTTGACCGGCCCGAAAAGAGCGGATGGAATGATCGGTTAGCCAGTCGACAAGTTGACCTTTTGTAAATTCTTTGATATCTTTTGTAATTATTGGTGAATGCATATTTTTTTATATAAAAAATGTGTTTTTTAACCGATTATTTTGCTTGACATAACATCATCTAAATTATAATTTCAAGGTTTAACTCGCATAGTTGGCTATAAATTTTATGTTTGATAACCTAAGTGAAAAGCTGGATGCCGTATTCAGGAAATTAAAAGGGCACGGCAAGCTGAGCGAAAAAAATATTACCGAGGGATTGCGTGCTGTGCGCATGGCCCTGCTGGAAGCCGATGTCCACTATAAGGTCGTTAAAAATCTGGTTGCGGATATCCGGAAGCGTGCTATGGGGCAGGAGGTGCTTGCCAGCCTGACTCCCGGTCAGCAGGTCATCAAAATTGTCAACGATGAGCTCACTGAATTGATGGGCGGACATCATGAGGATATTTGTCTTACGGGGTCTCATCCGGTGTCTGTTATGCTGGTGGGCCTTCAGGGCTCGGGCAAGACGACTACTGCCGGGAAACTGTCTGTTTTTCTAAGGAAAAATGGCAAAAAGCCATACCTGGTACCGGCGGATGTATATCGGCCGGCGGCTATTGACCAGTTAAAGAAACTGGGCCAACAGTTGGATGTTCCTGTGTTTGAGTCCAGTACGGACATGGATCCGGTTGATATCTGCCAGCAGGCCAGAATCGCGGCTCAGATGCAGGGTTGTGATACATTGTTGCTGGATACGGCCGGGCGGCTTCATGTGGATGAAGAGTTAATGGCGGAGCTTGGCCGTATAAAAGACCGGGTTAAACCGTCGGATATTCTGCTTGTAGCGGATGCCATGACCGGTCAGGACGCTGTCAATATCGCTAAATCATTTAACGACACCCTTGATATCGGTGGCGTTGTTTTAACCAAAATGGATGGCGATGCCCGTGGCGGGGCGGCCCTTTCCATCAAATCCATCACGGATAAACCCATAAAGTTTATCGGGGTTGGTGAAAATCTGAGTGCGCTTGAGCCATTTCATCCTGAGCGGATGGCGTCAAGAATCCTGGGCATGGGTGATGTCTTGACCATGATTGAAAAAGCCCAGGATATGATGGATCATAAAAAGGCGGAAGAGCTTGAGAAAAAGCTGAGGAAGAATCAGTTTACCCTGGAAGATTTTCGAGATCAGATGGTTCAAATTCGGAAAATGGGATCTTTGTCCGACCTGATGGGCATGATACCGGGTATGGGCAAAAACAAACAGTTGAAAAATCTTCAGGTGGATGATCGGGAATTGATAAAAATCGAGGCGGTGATCAATTCCATGACCAAAAAGGAAAGACAAAAATACAGTATTATCAACGGCAGTCGCCGTAAACGGATTGCCAAAGGCAGCGGAACGAGTATTCAGGATGTGAATCGATTGCTGAAAAATTATACCCAAGTTCTTAAAATGATGAAACAAATTAACAAAGGTGGTAAGCGCGGGCTGGGCCGGAGCATGCTGCCGTTTTGAAGGAGAAATTTTATGGGAGTAAAAATTAGATTAGCCAGGCATGGTGCCAAAAAACGACCATTTTATCGAATTGTTGTGGCGGACGGCGAAAGCCCGAGGGACGGCAAATTTCTTGAAATTGTCGGTACATATAACCCCTTGCCGGATCCCGCGGAAATTACGCTGAAACCCGAACGGGTGCGTCACTGGATTGACCAGGGAGCGATTCCTACGGACACCGTAAATAATATTTTTAAAAAAGAGGGTGTTTTCGCAAATCCGGCCTGATGCTCGTTTTAGAAGTTGACGTCGGAACGGAAAATTATGTTTTTACGCAATCATTAAATTGCCTTGCACAACCACAGATCGGAATTTTTTTGATTTGGAATGCTGATCAAATGATTATCTTGAGCTCTAAATCTCAACAACCTGTAAAGGAGATGAAGCTATGAAAGATCTGATTACTTACATTGCCAAAGCATTAGTTGATAATCCGGAAGTGGTAGAGGTGACGGAGGTTCAAGGAAACCAGACTTCAGTGCTGGAACTGAGTGTTGCCAAGGAAGATCTGGGGAAGGTTATCGGAAAACAGGGGCGTACGGCCCGGGCCATGCGAACTATCTTGAGCGCGGCCTCAGCCAAAATCAAAAAACGGACAGTCCTGGAAATAATTGAGTAACCGGCATTGTTTTATGGAAAAAGATGGCTTTCTTCCCATAGGCATGGTGGTGGGTACGCATGGTGTACAAGGCACACTGAAGGTTTATTCCGATTCCGAATCCTGGCCGCTTTTCAGCCCCGGCAGCCCGATTGTTATCCAAAATGCTGATGGATCCGTAAAATTATGGCAAATCAGATGGATACGACCTCACAAACGGTTTCTGCTTTTGTCACTGGAGGGGATTTCAGATCTTGACCGGGCTCAAGATTTCAAAGGGGCCCGGATTTTGCTCGATAAAACAGCCTTGCCCCAACTTGAAGAAGGGGTCTATTACTGGTCCGACCTTATTGGATTGCGTGTTTTTTTGATCGACGGGACCTCTTTGGGCAATATCGAATCGATTATCGAAACAGGCAGCAATGATGTGTATGTAGTTCGGAAAGGAAACAGAGAAACGTTGATCCCGGCGCTGGAAAAGGTTGTTAAAGCCGTCGATCTTGAAAGCAAAACCATGCAGGTGGATTTGCCTGAAGGGTTGTAGCGTAATTCGTGTCAGAACGAAAAATCCGCTCGGACACAATTTTAAATTGAGCGATCAGCAGTTAGCCTTTAGCAATTAATACAATAATTTCAACACATTGTCAAAGGTCGTCATTTCACCCTATGGATGAAAATCGCATTACTGGTAAACTCCTAAAATATAGGAGCTAACCGCTAAGAGCTAATCGCTCATCTTAGGTTCAAGCATTAATTATTATCGGTCTGTTTAGGAACGCGAGGTAGATGGTTAACCATAAATGAATTTTGATGTTTTGACGATTTTCCCTGAAATGTTTGATGGATTCTGGCAACACGGGATTATCAGAAGGGCCCTGGAAGGGGGCCAGATTACAGGCCGGGCCACCAACATAAGGGATTTTGCCAAAGGACGGCACAAGGTTACGGATGATCGGCCCTATGGCGGGGGGTGCGGTATGGTGATGAAACCGGAACCGTTGGCCGGGGCGATCAGGGCAGCCGGAAAGAGACTGCCGCAGGCCAAAACGATTCTTCTGACACCTCAGGGGCGCGTTTTCAACCAGGAGATTGCCCGTGAGTTCGCAGAACTTAAGGGACTTATTCTGGTATGCGGCCGGTATGAAGGGGTGGATGAACGTATCGGACATGATTTTATCGATGATGAAATATCCATTGGAGATTATGTTCTCACCGGCGGCGAACTGGGCGCCATGGTTCTTATTGATGCCGTAACACGTCTGATTCCGGGCACTTTGGGGGGAATTGATTCAGCCGAAAAGGATTCTTTTTCTCAAGACCTGTTGGAGCATGCTCATTTTACGCGACCGCGCCTGTTTGAGGGCCGGGAAGTCCCCGATGTGCTTGTGTCCGGAAATCATGCAGCGATTGAAACCTGGCGCATGGAAACATCGCTGATTCGAACTTTTTTAAAACGGCCGGATCTGCTGAAAGCAAAATCCTTAAGCAGCAGTGAGATCGAAATTTTGAAAAAATGGTGTCTTGAGATTGAAAAAATTATTCAGGCCCAATCTGTATGTGGCACTGACGCATTATCCGGTGTTGAATAAAAACGGGGCGATTATTACTTCTGCCGTGACCAACCTTGATCTGCATGATATTGCAAGAGCAGTCCGGACCTTTGGTGCACAGGCCTTTTACGTCGTTACGCCGCTGGCGGATCAGAAGCATCTGGTGGAAAAAATTGTCAGTCACTGGACCGAAGGGTTTGGATCAACATATAATCCGGAACGGCGCAAGGCCCTTGAGATGATTCATATCAAAGAATCAATGGGCCAGGTTGTCGAACATATTGTTGCCTCTGGTGCGGGTTCTCCGAAAGTCACTGTTACCTGTGCGCGTGACACGGATACCCGGCAGAGCGTGAGCTATGAAGGGTTTAGGGAACTTTTGCAGAGCGGGAAACCGCATCTGCTGGTTTTTGGAACGGCCTGGGGACTTTCACAGCCGTTTATTGCAAAGGCAGACTATATTCTGGAACCGATAAAGGGGAATACCGGCTACAACCATCTGTCCGTGCGGTGTGCCGCCGCAATAATACTGGATCGATTGATGGGTAACCATAATTTGAATTAAAAAATCGATTTTGTCCTGCAGCTTGAATTGGGTCAGGAATTGGACAAAAATCGATTTTAAAATTTTTTAGGGGGAAATCATGCAAGTAAAAGTAATAGAGCAATTGAAAAAAGAGGCCATGCGTCTGGACATGCCTGGTTTTATTTCGGGTGATACCGTCAAAGTACATGTAAAGATCAGAGAAGGTGAAAAGGAAAGAATTCAGGTTTTTCAGGGCGTCGTGATCAGCAAAAAAAAGGCCGGTTCGGCAAATGCAACCTTTACCGTGCGCAAGGTTTCTTATGGCGTCGGAGTTGAGCGTATCTTTCCACTGCACTCACCCATTGTCGATAAAGTTGAAGTAGTTACCCGGGGCCGGGTACGGCGCGCCAAAATTTATTATCTGCGCAAATTGCGGGGTAAGGCCGCCAGGATCAAGGAAAGCCGCTTTAGTTGATGATTTGATCAGGACACGGATTGCCACGATTTTGTCTGTGCCGGTCCGTGTTCTTGAGACGATTTTATCAAATATCCTGAAAAAGATTTTTTAACATGTAATTTTTTCAGGGCCTGTCAAAAATTTCAGCCGGTGACTTTGCCGACCAGGAAAATCGGTCGGATATTTTTTTCGGCTGTTATCCTATCGAGCTTTCCTTTTATCCGGTATTTTTTTTTGGAAATTTGACATTAGATAACGCATCTGAAGCCTTCTGTTTTTCCCAATTTCAAAGTTTAAGTTTCAAATTTTCCTGCCAAAACACAAGATCAACAAAGGATAAACTATTTTTTTAATACTGATGAAGGACGCCTTATTTATCTTTGCCGGCTTTGGGGAAAATTGTCATTGCAAAAAGTGATAAAAAATCGAATTTGATATGCTGAACAGTCAACAACAATTTGGTAAAGATAGTGAGGCCCTGGCCGTCAATCGGCTTAAAAAAGAGGGTTATAAAATTTTGGAGGTAAACTACAGAACCCGGTTGGGAGAAATCGATATTATCGCCAGAGACAGGAGGACCATTGCTTTTGTCGAGGTTAAGGCGAGAAGATCCGGCAGGTATGGCAGTCCCAAATGGGCGATAACTGCTAAAAAGAAAAGAAAGCTCTCCATGGCGGCGCTCTGCTATCTTAAAACGACCAGGCAGAATACCGCCAGTGCTCGTTTTGATGTGGTATCCATAAGATTCAAGACAGCCGGACCGGAAGTGGAAATAATAAAAAATGCCTTTGAACTTGCCTACCCATGATTCAATGCCCGGGGAAACAACGGGCGTGCTTTACATCGTGGCCACCCCCATTGGAAATCGGGACGATATCACACTGAGGGCTCTTAAAACGCTTGGTCTGGTGGACATTATCGCTGCAGAAGACACTCGGCATACGGCCAGGTTTTTGAATTACCACGGTATCCGCGGCAACCTTATTTCCTGTCATGAGCACAACGAACAGGAACGTGCTGTAACCCTTATCAAAAGGCTGAAACAGGGAGAATCCATTGCCCTGGTATCCAGTGCCGGGACGCCCTCTGTCTCGGACCCCGGATATCGGCTGGTTGTGGAAGCGGTCAGGAACAATGTCAGGGTTGTCCCCATACCCGGCCCTTCCGCCGCTGTTACTGCGCTGTGTGCTTCCGGGCTGGCCACCGACAACTTCATTTTCGAAGGTTTTGCCGCCAGAAAAAAAACAAAACGCCGACGCCGGCTGGAACAGCTTGCCCATGAATCGAGCACTGTCATATTTTATGAATCACCCCGACGAATTCTGACTTTGGTTAAAGAATTGATTGAAATCGCTGGGGATCGGAACGCTGTTCTGGGCCGGGAAATGACCAAACTACATGAGGAATTTATCCGCGGCCATTTGACCGATATTTTAAAGGACTTAAGTGAGCGGTCGGTTGTCAAGGGAGAGTGCACACTCCTGGTGGAGGGGTATTCGGGGAAAAAAGAACCACTATCACAGGATTTTGAACAAGAGCTCCGTGACGGCTTGATCAATGGCAATGATCGGCTTTCCATTCTGTCAAAACGGATTGCCGCCAAGTATCGCATTACCAGAAACATGGTTTATGAAGAAGGCCTGAAGATAAAGTCCGAAATCGACGGTTGAGTCGCCCTGGAATCTGTGTTTTGTATCTTGTTTGAAGCGGATGAAAAAGATATATAGAGAGGCATCCGGTCACGGTTCAGTTATCGGTTCACGGTTTAAAAAAATCAAAGAATCAATGTCCAAAATGTTTCAATCGTTGCATCATTATTGGAAAATTGTGAACCGTGAACGGTTATAAAAAAAGGAGCAAATCATATGGATAAACTTGATGCTATTTTTTCTCCGGAGTCCATTGCAGTTGTGGGCGCTTCATCAACACCGGGAAAGGTCGGACATGATATTTTTGCCAACATTCTCAAGGGCGGGTATACCGGCACACTCTTTCCGGTAAATCCGGGCTCTAAGGCCATATTATGTGTGAAGGCATATAAATCGATTGCCCATATACCGGATGCCGTGGAACTGGCCATTATCATTCTGCCGCCCAGACTGGCCTTACCGTCGGTGGAGCAAGCCATCGAAAAAGGTGTTAAGGGAATTGTGGTCGTCAGCGCCGGTTTTCGTGAAGTGGGCGGGAAAGGGGCCGAGATGGAAGACAGACTCATCGCCCTGTGCAAGGCGGCGGGCGTCCGGCTGGTCGGCCCCAACTGTTTGGGCGTGATCAACCCGCTTGCCGGGGTTCGTATGAACGCCAGTTTTTCATCCAGGATGCCCCATGCAGGGAATATTTCCTTTATTTCCCAGAGTGGTGCTCTGTGCACGGCTGTTCTTGATTTTGCCGCTGATCGTGATTTCGGATTTTCAAAATTTATTTCCATCGGCAATAAGGCGGACGTGGATGAACTGGATCTGCTGCGCTATCTCCATGAAGATCCGGATACGGATGTTGTCATGATTTACCAGGAATCACTGGGCAGGGGCCCGGAATTTATTAAGGCCGTAAAAGAGATCACTTCGGGATACCGGCCCACCCCCATATTGGCCATCAAGTCCGGCAGAACCAGTGCCGGAGCCAGGGCCGCGGCATCACATACCGGTGCCCTGGCAGGTTCGGAAGCGGTGTACGATGCCATTTTTGAGCAGGCCGGTATCATTCGGGTGGACACCATTGATGAACTGTTTGATTTTGCCACTGCGTTTGCGTGCAAGAAGGAAAGCGCTCTGGGCAAAATGGTCAGAAAGATTCCCAGCGGCAATCGGGTGGCCATTGTCACCAATGCAGGAGGACCCGGCATTCTGGCAACGGATATGACCACGTCGTCAGGTCTGGAGCTGGCTGAATTCAGTGATGAGACAATCGAGGTGCTGGCGAGCCATCTCCCTGCAACAGCTAATATTCATAACCCGGTGGATGTAATCGGAGATGCCGCCTATGACCGTTATGAAAACGCTCTTGCAGCAGTTATCAATGATGATGGGGTAGATGGTGCCCTGGTAATTCTGACGCCCCAGTCCATGACCGATGTCGAGGGAACTGCCAAGGCCATTGTCAAAATCGCCCGGCGTTCTTCCAAACCCATTCTCAGTTGTTTCATGGGAATTGTCGATGTCTCGGTTGGTGTAAAATACCTGCAGGAACATGGCTATCCTGTGTATAAATTTCCGGAAAATGCTGCAAAGTCTTTTGCCACACTGTTCCGGTTTTCCAAATGGCTGAACCGCCAGCACCTGGCCCAGTTCAAATTAGAACACGACAAAAATCGTGCGCGGGCGATTATCAAAGAGTGCCTTGCCGCTGGAAAAACGAGGCTGGGTGAATTAGATGGTGTCAAGCTGTTGAAATGCTACGGACTGAATGTCCTGCCCACGAAACTGGCCAAAACAGCAGAAGAGGCGGTAATTCTGGCATCGGGTATGAAGTCTCCGGTGGCCATGAAAATCGCATCGGCCCAGATTTTGCACAAATCCGATGCCGGGGGCGTAATCGTGGACCTTAAAACCGGTGATGAAGTCAAAAAAGCCTTTGATCAGATCATTGCCAATGCCAGGGCGTATGATTCCAAGGCGGTTGTTGACGGGGTCCTGGTGGTGAAAATGGCACCCCCGGGAGAAGAGGTCATTCTGGGCGTAAACCGCTATCCGGTTTTCGGACCGCTTTTGATGTTTGGCCTGGGGGGTATCTTTGTGGAAGTTTTCAAGGATGTGGAGTTCCGTCTGGCCCCCATCGGCAGAAATGAAGCCCGTAGAATGATTCAGAAAATCAGGGGGTACAAGCTGTTGCGGGGATTCCGGGGCAAGCCTGTGGCCGATGTGGAAACCATTGAAAAAGCATTGGTCAGTATCTCCGATATGGTCATCGACAATCCGGAAATTATGGAAATGGATATTAATCCGATGCTGATTCACGAGGAGGGTTGTGGGGCCACCGTTGCAGACTGTCGGATTATTTTGAAGGCAGCGGATTGAAAAAACAGCCAGGCGGATCCAATGCAGAATGACGAATACCGCAATTCAACGCTATATCCCGTGGTTTTGCGTGTTGCCGAAGAAGAGCGAAAATTCAGCGGCCGACAACAGGTGCGGAATTTAAGCCGCCTTGCTCGACACGCGCTGAAACGCTCAGTCCGCAAGAGCGGCCTGACGGCAGGAGAATTTTTAAAAAATGAAAATGGCGCACCATTGCCCAGTGACGGAATTTACTGGTCCGTTACCCACAAACCGGAATATGTTGCCGGCGTTGCTTCTTTGACGGATGTCGGAATCGATGTCGAGAAAATCAGGCCCTGTTCGCCGGGCCTGTTTAAAAGAACGGCGACCGATCAAGAATGGCATCTTGCCCCGGGCAATCCTTCGTTTATACTTTTTTTTCGCTACTGGACAGCCAAGGAAGCGGTGATAAAAGCTGTCGGAACCGGGCTGCGGGATCTTTTGAAATGCCGGGTGGAACGTATTTTGGATGACACACATCTAATTATTGCATACATGGAAACTTGCTGGCATATCGAACATTTTTTCTTTGACGGTCATATCGTTTCCGTAACACAAAACAGCTTGGACACAAAATGGACGGTTAGTGCCTGAGGGCCGAAGTCGTTTGACAAATCATGGTTTGATGTGTATTATCAGATATAAGTATCCGGGCTGAATCTCGTATTTGCCGGTATTCGGGAGCATCTGTACAGGTTTTACCGTAAGCCATCTATCCTGCCTTTTCAACTGAGTTGATTTTCTACATTTCATCCTTTTGCTTAAAAAATAGACCCATGCCTTTGATATGTAGGCGATATTTTTACAAAAATTTAAAAAATATTCAACAATGGCTGAAAGAAGAAAACATAAAAGGTATCGTGCCGATAAAAACACCTTTGCGGTTTTGAGATCCACGCCGGCAGACCTTGGACCGCTCCTGAACAAGAGCATGGCCGAGGTTGCCCTGGCGGTATTCCGGTCCAAACCCGTCCGCCTGGGAAGAGTCATCGATATCAGCAAAGGCGGACTTTCATTTTCATATCCGGAGACCAAGCTGCACCCCAGACAATCCCTGGGTCTGGAAATTCTGCTGGCGGATTGCGGTTTTTATTTTGAAAAAGTACCGTTTAAGGCTGTTTCGGATCACAAAATGCCTCATAAAATTCCGAAAGATTCCACTGCAAACTGGCGCTGCAGCGTCAAATTCGGTGCTTTCAAGCAGAACCAGGCAGCTCGGCTGGAGTATTTTTTAAATACACATACGATTGATTCCGTCTGAATGTTTTCGGCGAAAATTTTTCCAGGGCCCCTGAAAAAATAATTTATCCCATCTTACTTGTCTTTTGGCTTGACGAAAAATGGTACGTGCAAAAAGATATTATATCCCCGACTATGTCCGGCCTATAATCCACCGATGCCATAAGAGAAAATTTTTCTAAAATTCTATAGAGATCCACGCAGATGGATCTGTTTTATATTTTGACCATACCCGTCCTGTTCGGCGTTGCCCAGGCGGCTGTATATGAATTGCATCCTGCGTATCTGTCCAAAATCATGCCCGCCGGCTCGGTTGCCAAAGCCTTTTCAGTGGGAAACATGGTGATGGTGCCCTGTTTAACCTCCGGTCAACACCAGGCCCCCATCGACAGTCAATATCTGGCCGGTAATATATTTTGCCTTATCCGATACAAGGAATAACGCGGCGTTTGCAACATCCCAGGATTCACCCATTCGTTTCATGGGAACTCTGGCATTGCGATCCTGACGCATCTTTTCCATGTCCCCATTGTACAGTTTCATGATTTCTTCGTAGATTAGCGGTGTGTCGATCATACCGGGCATGATACCGTTTACCCGGATCCCCTTATCTGCGAATTCGTACGCCACAACACGGGTATCCTGTTTATGCCGTTTACAGTTCCTTCTCCGCAGCTTGAAGGATGCGGTCCAATTCTTTCTGCAGCGGCTCTTCCAGCGGGGGAATTTCATGTTTTTCCAGTATATCATGCATTCTGTCGCGGGCACGTTCCAAAATGGTGTCATTATCCCTGTGCCACAGTTCAAAGGGCCGCCAGTCAAAAAGATCAGGCTTAAAACGTTTTTCCCGGTGCAGAAATTTCAATGTATGGGGGTCTGACAGGAAATCACCCTTATGGCCCACCCGGTTGATGGCCTCCACCGCCAGTGTCTCGCGGGTGATCTCCATTCCTTGTGTAAGGCGGCGGGCGTATGCCGCCAGTTCATTGTCAATGACAAGGGCCAGCGGGCTGATGGCTACACCGCCTTCGATGGCCCCGGCCGCACCTATTTCAGTTATACCGCAAAGAGCATGCATGGTCAGTGCCGCCCCCCGTTCAAACATGATTTGATGGGCCTGGCAGTCCGTGGTCGAGTATGTTACGGCGGCGGATGGAATATCCAAGTGTCGGGCCATCTGGATCAGACCGGAGTTCACCATCATGATCTCGGGGCTGTGGTAAATGGCGGTGCCCCTGTGCATCTCCATTTCGTGCAGCAATATGTAATACCAGGTGGGAATCCCCGGGCACAGGGTCTGCAGCAACACCAGACTGCCCAGTGCCTCGGCATGAGTCTGTGTCAGCGCACCGGCCAGGGTGTAAGGTGCATTGGCCCCGACCATGGGCACCAGGGGTACTTTTACCGGCAGATTATACTCACCGTACAGCAGCAGCCGCTCGATCTCGTCGTTCGGGAAATATAAAGGTTCGATCAGACAGACAATACCACTGCACAAGGGCCTTTGACGCAGCGCTTCACCGCCGCCGGCCACCGCCTTCATCATCTCTAACTGATACCTGAGATTTCGGGAACTTTCGGGCAGGGCCCAGATATGTTTGCGGCCCGCTTCCAGCAGGGTTTTGAGTGCATGCAGATCATAGGTTTCCGGTGGTGCCTCCGGCGGTGCGGGACATCCAACAATATTCATGTTTTCCAGAGCATCCATCAATGTGGCAATATCCCGGCAGTCCGCAAGCGTCAGGGGGCGAAGCTCCCCGGTGAAAAAATCGTAATGACGGATAGTGCCGGCGGCAGAGCGAAAGACAGGCCCTGTCGTGGAATCGGAGGAAACGA
>Ga0075121_1001181_pt1 | contig 16522 bp, 14 predicted proteins | sample AntAceMetag02UKG_FD_69793 | JGI IMG/M metagenome (GOLD analysis project Ga0075121, IMG submission 69793) | Saline lake microbial communities from Ace Lake, Antarctica - Antarctic Ace Lake Metagenome 02UKG | ecosystem: Environmental > Aquatic > Non-marine Saline and Alkaline > Saline | place... | reverse complement strand
GGCATGGAGGTACTTAAAGCCAAAACGAAACGCTGTTTCGGTGATAACCTGCATTTCAGTGATCGGCGTCACTCTCGGAGTGGGAGTGCTGATAGTTGTGCTCGCCGTGATGACCGGCTTCACCGACCTGATGAAAAACAAACTTCTTGAAACAACCGCGCATATTCAGATATACGATTATGCCAAAGGATACATTTCAGACCCGGCAAAGGTAATAGCGAAGGCAAAGGAATGCGGAATGATTGGAGCTCCAGTCACATACACTCAAATTCTTTTGCAGAAAGACGACAAATTTGTGCCCAAAGCGGCAATAGGAATAGACCCCAAGAACACAGGAAACATGGATGTTGCCGCGACAATCCGCTACGGACAGTATTCTCTTGAAAAAGGCGAAGCGCTTATAAGCCAGATAGTGGCGCAGGAACTGGACGCGCACGTTGGAGACAAAATCCTTATTCACGCGCCCGACAAGCTTTCAAGAATGATAAAAGTCAAAGAAGGCGGCGGAGTTGAGCTGAGCAAGAAAGCGGATGTTTATCTGCCGGAAGAATTTAAGATCGCAGCAATTTATTCATTCGGCAAATATGATTTCGACAAACAAATTATATTTATGAACATTGACGACGCCGACGAGCTTTGCGGCCTGCCCTGGGGAGCCTGCTCAGTCATTTACGGCTGGACAAAAGATCCATTCTCACAAAAAACAATATTGAATAAGCTAAAAGAAAAGCTCTCGCCTATGATCATCCGCTCATGGAAAGAGATGAACCAGAAATTGCTGGGCGTTTTGGCAGTGGAAAAAAATATGATGTTTTTTCTGCTGATATTCATAGTGCTGGTGGCGGCGTTCAGCATTGCCAACACTCTGATAACAGTGGTCATACAAAAAACGCGGGAAATAGGCTTGCTGAAGGCTCTGGGCGCCACTTCCGGCGGAGTGATGCGAGTCTTCATCATGCAAGGATTTTTTGTGGGAGTGATAGGCACAATTATAGGCGAATTGCTTGGGATCACAGTCATATATTGGCGCAACTCTTTAATGGAGGCAATTTCGGCCGTGACCGGCATGGAGCTGTTTCCCAAGGAATTTTATTTTTTCAATGAGCTCCCGGCGCATATTGTGCCGCAGGATTTGATTGTGATCGGAATAATATCGATATTGCTCTGCACTTTGGGCGGAGTTATTCCAGCGGCGCGCGCGGCGTTGCTTGACCCCGCAAAGGCCTTGAGATATGAATAAAAACGGCATGGACAGCAAAATGGAAAACGACAAAGACACGCTTATCAAAGCGACTGATTTGCGCAAGGACTACCTTCTCGGCAAAACAATAGTAACTGTGCTTAAAGGCGTTGACATTTCTGTAAAAAAAGGCGAATGGATCGCGCTGCTTGGCGCCTCCGGCAGCGGAAAAACAACGCTCCTTAATTTGCTGGGCACACTGGAGAAAGCCGACCACGGCAAAATATTTTATGAAAACAAAAATTTCTCAAAGCTTTCCGCCAGGCAGAAAGTTTTTTTCAGATGCGAAAAAATCGGCTTTATTTTTCAGGCTTACCATATGTTCCCCGAATTGACTGTGCTCGAAAATGTAATTCTCCCGGGAATGCTTAACAATAGATCAGGCTCAAAATTAAAAAAAACAGCCACTGACATGCTTGAGCGCGTCGGTCTGGGCCATCGCATAAAACATCGTCCCAATGAGCTTTCCGGCGGCGAACAACAACGCGCCGCAATTGCAAGGTCGCTTATCAATTCGCCGGAGCTTCTTCTGGCTGACGAGCCGACCGGAAACCTTGACTCCAAAACCGGCGAAGAGATTCTTGAAATATTCAAAGATCTTCACGAAAGCAAAACCGGCATCACAATCATAATGGTTACTCACAACCGCGAAATAGCCAGCCTGGCCGACCGAATAATCGAGCTGAAAGACGGCGTCATAGCATCTTCGCCAGAGTAATGCGATGTTGCCGCAACGCACGAAACTTTTGACAGAGCCGTTTTGTTTTACAAAATTGTAATTGAACAGCTTTGTCAATAATTTGTCTTTTGCAGCCATTGTGCTATATTTGCGGCAAGAAAGGGAGATAATAAATAATGTCTTTGATTGACATAGTAGACAATAAGGGACGGATCAGTTATAATTCGCTTAAATTATTTATTTCTAATTGCGCTTTGCATGAGTTTACAGAACAGGCCAAGCATCCTTTTCTTGTTGGCAAAAAGCTTTATGACGGCGAAATAAAATCAAAAGACATAAATTCGAACTCTTTGAAGACCATGCTCTTTGATGTGTCGGAGATACAGAATGAGCTTGACGAGCGTTATAGTGAAACTACCACCGTATTGATGAACGACAAACTTTCCGAAGACCTTGATAAAACTGCCGGAATATCGCAGGCTGTTTTTATGCTCAGGAAAAAAGCTTATTCTACTGAGCCTGACAAAAACACCATAACCATTGGCCGCTCGCAGGAAAACGACATTGTCATACCTGACTTTGCCGTGTCAAAACATCATGCAAAAATAGTCATATTCAATGACATGTATTTTATTGTGGATGTAGGCTCAACAAATGGCACGATAATCAACGGCAAGGCAGTGCCTCCCCAAATGAAAGTCCAAGTAAGCATGAACTCAATGATTTCTTTTGGAAGGCTTTGCTTTGTGCTCACTCATCCGTTAATGATGTATCGCGCGATGTGCGAGGAAATTTCAGGCGAATAATCTAATCCCTCATAGACGGGAGAGAGCAAAACTCAAAGCGATCTATGAGTTAAGGAGAATATGCCTATTGACCGCTTCGCGGATTTTCAGCGTCTCTTTTCTTATTGGAAGCTTTTCAAAGATCATATCTATGTATCCGCCTTGCTTCACCAGCTCAAGAGAGCGCGAAAAATTCAGGTCAAAAACCCATCCTATCTGCAGGATTTTAAAATCGTTCAAAGTTTTCAATCTTTTCATGTCTACTTTTTTTCCGGCAAGAATATCATCATAAAGCCATTCAGATATTTCTTCAGAATCCGTCAAATCAAGCTCTATTGCCTTGTTGGGATTCTTTTCCATATTCAAATAATATTGGGTGACCACGCGATAGATGTCCACCTTGTCTGCATCGCGTATAAGCTTGGCAAAAAACAGACATTCGTCGCTTTCGTTTTCCGGCAAATCCATAAGATTGTGATAGCCAATTACAGAGCAGACCAGCTCGGCAACATTTTCTTCTATATCTTCAAAAAAACCTTCTTCGCGAATTGCCTTCACCGCCAACATCGCATGATTTTCAGATTTTGAGTCGTTGAAAGTCTGGTACTTTTTGTATTGCTCAAAGCGGCCCGCGTCATGAAAAAGCGCGATAAGTTCGGCTATGTTCATTTTTTCTTCGCTCAAATCAAGGCTTTCGCCAATATCTCTGATTGCGCGGCAGACTTCATAAGTGTGAAAAATCTTGAGCTCAATATTTCTGTCAAACTCTTCAACTCCTATTTTGAATGACTGCGCGTATTCCAGAAAACGCTTTTCCAAGTCATCAATTTGTTCTTCCGGCAGCTGTGTCATTTTGCGTACAATTCCTTCCGCCTGTGTTTAAGCAACGGAAGCCTGCCGCGGATATCGTTCATTTTTCCAGGATCAACGTCGGAGTAAATTATTGACTCGTCAGTTTCAGCTTCAGTCATGATCTCGCCCCAAGGGTCTATTATCATAGAGTGTCCGTAAGCCTGATACAGCGCGTCATTGTCGCGCGCCGGAGAGGCGGCGGCCACATATATCTGGTTTTCAACAGCTCTTGTCCTGAAGAGAAGATTCCAGTGCGCGGGTCCAGTCACTGTATTAAAAACCGCCGGGACAAGCAATATTTCGGCTCCAGCCAGAGCTAGCATCCGGGCGGCTTCCGGAAAGCGTATGTCGTAACAAATAAGAATCCCTATCTTCCCAAGTTCTGTTTCAACAACATTCAGCGCATTCCCAGGCGAAAAGAAAGACGATTCCTTAACTTTCAACTCCTTGAAATTGACGTCGAAAAGATGACACTTGTCGTGCTTCAACAAGATTTTGCCTTCAGGTGAAATAAGGTATGATCTATTGAATATTTCATTGCCGTCCCGAATTGCCATTGATCCTGCGCACAGGTGAATTTTCAGTCTTCTGGCGCAATCTTTAAGGTAGTCGAGCGTTTCGCTGTCATCGGCTTCTTCCGTCAGCTCGAGAATGTTTTCAAGTTCGTAGGGATGATAAAATATTTCAGGCAAAACAATAAGTTCGGCTCCATTTTTAGCCGCTTTTTCTATCATTTCAACGGCATGAAAAATAGATGCCGCCTTGTCTCTTGCCGGTTTGTTCTGGCACACTGCCATTTTAAATTTTATCATATCTACCGCATCCCCTGTTTATTTTGCATTGCCGCTGAAAGCCTCGTAAACAGCTTCAGCTATTGCCAGGTGTCCAGTTGGATTCGGATGCACCGGTTCGGGGCAAAAAGTGTCTGCTTCGTGATATTTTAAAAGCTTCTGAAACATTTCATGTGTTTTTATCAGTTTGGTTCCATATTTTTTGCTGAGATTGTGAACCGTGCCAACATATGCCGGAAGAAGGTTAAGAACCTCGCGCCTGAAAGATTTTTTAGACCTTTCAGCGCTAATATAAAATGGATCAATAAGAAGAATCTGGCAGTTCGGCAATTTTTTCATTGTGCGGTCAAGAATTTCATCATAAGTGTCATGAAATACTTGCGGAGTTATATTCGGCTCAATGTTTCTAAGCGGGTGATGCAGATCGTTGATTCCCACTTTGATCGAGAGAAAATTCGGCTTGTGGCGCAACACGTCATCGGTCCATCTGTTCTGGAGGCCAAGCACGTTGTCTCCTCCGATGCCTTTGTTGATAATAGTTATTTTTTTCTGTGGCTCCCGGATTGTCATAAGGTCATTGAACATCTTGACGTACCCGGCTCCCAGCGGTTTTTCCGCAGCGCGCCTTCCACAATCAGTGATGCTGTCGCCAATGAATAAAACAGTTTCTCCGGATTTTATTTTCGTGGCCATTTTTCTTCCTTTTGATTGTTATTGCAAATAAAAATGCTAATATATATAAGCATCTATCAATAAGTTTTATCAACGGTAATTTTTAGGCTCTATATTCAAAGATTCAATTTTATAGTGAATCACTCTCGGGGTGCTGCCGAGAATGCGCGCCGTTGCGGCCACATTGCCGCGATTCATCTTCAAAGCGTCGACAATCAGTTCGCGCTCATAGGACGCGACCATTGTTGCAAAATTGGCTCCGTCTCCCGAAACAATTGCGGTGTTAGTGGCTTGCGCCGTTTGCAGCGAAGGCGGCAAATTGTAGCCATGAAGAACTTCGTCGCTTGATGTAAGAACAGCCCTCTCGATGCAGTTTTCCAGTTCCCTGACGTTGCCGGGCCAATGATATGACATCATCATGTTAATGGCAGGAGTTGATATGCGCTTTATATTTTTATTGTACATTTTATTGTATTTATCCAGAAAATGATCGGCCAGCAAAATTATGTCCGAGCGTCTTTCGGCCAGGCGCGGCATCTGAATAGGGAACACATTGAGTCTATAATACAAATCTTCCCTGAAGTTGCCTTTTTTCATTTCCTCCTCCAGGTTTCGGCTTGTCGCCGCGAGAACCCTCACATCCACGGAAATGGACTTGTGCTCGCCTACGCGCTCAAATGTTCTTTCCTGGAGAAAGCGCAGAAGCTTCACTTGAACCGAAAGGCTTATGTCGCCGATCTCATCAAGAAAAATTGTTCCGCCATTGGCAATTTCAAATCTGCCCTTGCGTTGCGCAATTGCGCCGGTAAATGAGCCTTTTTCATGTCCAAACAGTTCGCTTTCCACCAGATTTTCCGGCAGAGCCGCGCAGTTTATGGCTATAAATTGTTTGTTTTTTCTGGAACTGGCATGATGTATCGCTCTGGCAACAAGCTCCTTGCCTGTACCTGACTCTCCTCTTATCAGAACAGTAGCGGAACTCTCCGCCACTTGCGATATCATTGTGTATATGGCCTGCATGTTGCTGCATTTGCCGATAATGTTTCCGGGCTGAAATTTCTTTTCCAGCTCCAGCCTGAGACGTTTATTTTCCTCCAGAAGCATCATGCGCTCTTCTGCTTCGTCTCTAATGACGGCGACTGCGTCGGCTAGGATGTTCACAACCGTTTCGAGCAAGGCCAAGTCTCGCTGCAAATTAGTATTTTTATCGGTTTTGCGGTCGATGCCAAGCGCGCCTATAACTTGATTATTATGAATAATAGGGACGCATATAAATGCGAGATTCTGTTTTGAGCCTCTGGTTTTTGTTCTGTCCAGAAATTCGGGCTCTTTGGAGATGTCGGGGATTATCTTTGGTTTCCCTCTTTTCACCACCTTGCCGGTTATGCCTTCGCCTACCTTGTATTTTCCGCGACTAATTTCCTGATCGCTCAAGCCATGTGAAGTTTCAATCTCAAGGGTGTCTCCATGACAAAGTGTAAAAGTGCCGCGTTCAAGCCCCATTTCACGGTAAAGAATGTCAAGAACTTCCTTCAACAAGGCCGAAACATTGCGCTGGTGGACTATAACATGGCTGATCTGATTGAGAACAGCCATTTCTGTAAGCATTTTACGTTTTATATTATTAGCCATATTCCTGAAAGCCGAATGAGTTAATTTCAAGTTCAAGTCCAGGAATATAATCTATCTCATTTGCCGTTTAAAACAAAGTCCGCTTTGTAAGAAACTTTGTCATTTCCGTTTCCTTCAAACACGTTTTGCTCTGGCTGTGGAGCTTGTGGCGACATCAATTTGAACCCAAAAATGCGACACGACCTTACAAATGCGACCAATTGGCTTTTGCTCAAATCGGCGGAAACCTGCATTGATCCGCTTTTTCCGGTTTTAAATTTAAAAGAAGCTGGGGGAATTCCTATTTTTTTTGCTATTTCCCCGATTTTCTTTTCGGCGCTTTCAAGATTATTCGCCACCCATACCTGACGGACGCTGGCCGGTATGACAACGCCCTTGACTTTGGCTGGCTTGTCCGAAGAAAAATTTACTTTCTGAAAATTTTCATATGGAATAGCTCCCTCAAGGGCAGTCCCTGAAAGACCTGAAGAAATAGGCTTGGCAATCGCCGCAGGGCCAGCGCCTTCTGCTCCTGATTGCTTATAGTTCATCATCTTAAAAGTAAAAAAGACAGCAAATCCGCAAACGGCAAACAGGGCGGCGATGCGTGAAAAATTAAACGGGAACGAAATGCTTTTAGATTTATTTGTTTCCAACGCAAGCTTCCGATGAACGCCAGCCGCAATGCTTGCGCTTATGTTTTCAGGCGCTTGAGCAGACAACTTTTTTTTGAGTCCTTTGGCTATGGAGTCGTAAGCATTCAACACTTTTTCGCATTCAGAACATGACTTAATATGCAAGGCATCAAGAGCATCCACGCTCAATTCCTTGTCATAATAAGCGCTCACGCTTTCTGCTTTGGGACATTGCCCCGCGCCCGCCACTGTTGCATTCGCGTTGTTCATTGTTCTGTCCGTCCTTTGATTATTATTTTTTACGCGGCGCCGATCTTGCCTTCGGAGCCTGTCAATATTTTTCTTAACATTTCCCGGCCTCTGGCAATGCGCGACTTTATCGTGCCCACTTTGGATTCCATAAGATTCGATATTTCCTCATATGAAAACTCATTAACATGCCTGAGTATCATCGCTTCTTTTATTTTATCGGGCAATTCATTAAAACTTCCCATTACACGCTCTTCAAACTCAACTCCTTCAAGCATGCTGTCAGGCTTATAGCTTTTGTCCGGAATTATCATCTCTTCGCCTTCCTCATCGCTTTCAAGGTTATTTGTTCTGTGTGTCATGCTTACGTTTAATTCCGCTCCGCGCCGCCTGTTCCACTGATACTTGTTCCTCGATAAATTAACCACTATCCTGTATATCCATGTCTCAAAGCTGGCATCTCCGCGAAAACCGCCCAATGCCTTATAAGCTCTCACAAAAGCATCCTGAACAACCTCTTCGGCATCCTCTCTGTTAGACAAAAGCCCATAAGCAGTCTGATACAACTTAGACGCATGCAACCCTATCAACTCATCGAACACTTCCACTTTCCCTGCCTTGAAAGCTTCTATCAATTCAAAGTCTTTATTCTTCTCTTTGAGCATTCAGTCCTTTATAGCGCTTAGACAACGCAGTTCTTAACAAAGTTCAATTTATTCTTTAAAAAATAAGGGCATCTGACCAGCGCGGGCAATTGTCCTACGGCATTGAATTTAACAGCTTCTGCAAAATATACTTTTGTTTTTTGTATTCTTCAATGATTTTTCCATGCAATGGCGCTGGAGCGGCAAGCAGGGATGAGGAAAACAGCGGAATAAGCCAAATTTCTGCTATTTCATTTCAAGCGGGAGTTTATTTCCTTTGAGATTTTTGCGGCTCCTTTGGCAGACCAATGAACCCCGTCAACTAAATCATAAGAATATTTTTTTATATCATCAGGCTTGGACAAATCAATATAATTGATTTTTTTATTGCCCTGAGCCAACTTTAAACATTGTGTGTAATAATCTTTTGTCAATTTATTTTCAATATCGATAATCGCCCCATCTTTAGGAAGCCTTAAAAAGGTGACGCGGCTGCCGTTTTTTGTGAAATTGCCAACCAGTTCTCCCATAATTTCAGACGATTTTGACGCATAGTTTTTCTTCTCATTCATTATCTCTTTATAGTATTCGGCATACTTTCTTTTATTTTCATCTATTTCTTTTCGGGAAAGAATAATTTGTTCTTCATAAAATCCGCTTGCATGGAATTTTCTTTTCCATGGATTGATATTTTCCGGCAGAAAAGCGAATTTGACAAATTGTGTTAAAGAATGCGATTTTTTGATTTCCTTCGCATAATCAATCAATGAAACTCTATACATTAAAAATGAAAATTCATTCTCAAAATAACGCCTTAGCTCTATTTCCAGCTTAGCCTTTAAAACATCAAAAGGGTCTTCGCTTTCTGTCTTCAAAATATCAAAATCAGCCATATATTTATTTTGAAAATCACGCGAATTGAGCTCAGGCAAAAGTTCCGCCGAGTGAATATTATTCTTGTGCAGCCACAATAAAAGCTCAAGCGAAGAAGAGCCTCCGCGCGAAAAATTAAAATATTTCAGTTTCCCATTTTTTATCAAATCCGGATTGATGCCTGTGTACGTGGCGGAATTGCCAACAATCAATGCGGATTTTTTGTAGCCGTTCCCGGCTGCCTTGTTCAAAACAGCGGACATTCTGTACCATTCTTTGAAATCCTCGTGATTGCTCAATCCCTCCTTGAATTGAGCAATAGCCAAAAATGCCAAAGTCGGCAAAAATACGCTTAAATTTTTAAAAAATCTCTTCATGCTCCCTCAAAATTGAAAATAAATAAAGGCATTGGAATTGGCTCCCATTGTCAGCCACATATGTGTAAGAAGAAGTATTGTCAATGAATAAGCCAGCTTGTTGCACAAAATAAAATCGTAGATTTTTTCTCTGAAAACAGCAAGGGCGTAAATAACAACTATCATGACAAAAATAGGCTTGGACTCCAATGTGACGTTCAAGCTGAACGATGAAAACAAAGCCGAAAGAACTTTAAAGGCTTGAGCAAGAGTGGCTGACCTGAAAAATATCCAGGCAAACAGGACAAAATGAAAAACAATGAACAATCTCACAAACTTCACCAGCACATTTTCAGACTTGTAAAACGCCGGGAAAAGTTTCATCATTTGCTTTTCAACTATAAGACCGCTGCCATGAATGCCGCCCCAAATAACAAAGTTCCAGCTGGCTCCGTGCCAAAGACCACCCAAAAGCATTGTGACCAACAGATTTAGATGCGTCCTTGCAGGGCCTTTTCTATTGCCGCCAATAGAAAAATAAAGATATTCCTTGAGCCATGTGGAAAGAGAAATATGCCATCTGTGCCAAAAATCGGTCAGAGACGTGGCAAGATAAGGGTAATCAAAATTCTTGGGCAGTTCATAGCCCAAAACTCTGGCTATTCCGATGGCTATATACGAATAGCCAGCAAAATCTCCAAATATCTGGAAGGCATAACAATAACAATAGTACAGGGCCTCCAAAGAAGAAAATCCGGAAGGACAGTCAAAAAAAGCGTCAACACCATTGCCAACTCCATCGGCAATTACAGTCTTAAGGAAATAGCCGAACAGAACAAGAAGGATGCCCCTGTAAAATGTGTCCCATGTCGTTACGGGACTGGATTTCAGCTGCTTGAGGAAATCCCGCGCAAAGATAATCGGACCGGCCACAAGCTGAGGGAAAAAAGACACATAAACCGCAAAATCCAGAAAACTTTTTTCATATGGTATTTTTTTTCTGTACACATCTATTGTGTATGACATGCTCTGAAAAGTATAAAAGGATACTCCAACCGGAAGCATAATGCCTGCCGTGGCCATTATCTCATTTCCGTATATAACTTCAAGCTGGTCAATAAAAAAGTCAAAATACTTAAAAAAGCCCAGAATGCCAAGATTAGTCAAAATGCTGATGACAAGATATGCTTTTCTCTTTCCAGAAGATTCGGCAAAATACAATTTTCTGCCGCACCAGAAATCCACATATGTGCTTACGGCAAGCAATAGAATATAAGGAGGATACGCCCAACTGTAAAATATATAACTTGCTATGAGCGTCATAATTTTCAGCAAAGTGTTGTGTTTCCGGAAAACACAATAAAACGCCAGATAAATGACGATGAAAATAAAAAATGTATAACTAGTGAACAGCATAATAACTAATTAAAAAACTCTTTGGTTGCAGAAGCCACACGCGCTGAATCACTGTCGCTCATTCCGGCATGGCATGGCATGCACACAGTCGAGCTGCACAGACGCTCGCTTGTGGAAGTTTCTCCGCGCGAACAACAATTCTCAAACATTGGATGAAGGTGATTCAACTTCCAAAGCGGACGAGTCTGAATTTGTCTGCTTTCCATGTGGCTGAAAAATTTGTCCCTCTTTTCCGGCGGCACAAAAAGCAAGGCAAACCAGTGATTGGAGCGACAGTCTTTCTCTTCGCAAAACAGCGCAATTTCTTTCATGTTTTCAAATTCTTTTTTGTAAAATGAATGGATCTGGCATTTTCTTTCAATCATTTTGTCAATATGCTCCAGTTGGGCCAGCCCAATCGCCGCTTGTATGTTGGTCATCCGGTAATTATAGCCTATTTCATCGTGAGAATAAAAGAAATTGTCGCTTTTGGCTTGAGTGGACAAGTGTCTTATTCTGTCTGCCAGCATTTCATCATCACAAACAACCATTCCGCCTCCGCCAGTGGTCATGGTTTTATTTCCGTTGAAACTGAAACAGCCAAGCTTGGCGAAAGTTCCGGCGTGCTTGCCTTTATAAAAGCATCCCGCAGCTTCGGCGGCGTCTTCAATAAGGGCCAAATTGTATTTCCCGGCAAACGCCGTCAGCTCATCCATCCTGCATAAACTGCCGCAAATATGCACAGGCAGAAGTCCGCGGATTATGCGAGATGTTTTTTTGTTCATCAATTTGCCATCCGAAAATTCGCAGTTCTCTTCAATAAAATTTTCAAGAGCCCTTAAAGACAGCCCCAGATTTTCACGGTCGCTGTCAATAAAAACAGGATAAGCTCCAACATATCTGACTGAATTGGCGGACGCAATAAAGGTGAGGGAGGGCACAAATACCTCGTCATCGGCCTTTATGCCAGAAGCAATCAGCGACAAATGCAAAGCGGCAGTGCCGCTGGACAAGGCAACGGCGTGTCCGGCTCCGACATATTCCGCAAAATTTCTCTCAAATTCAGGCACAAAACGCCCAAGAGAGGAAATCCAATTGGTGTCAAGACACTCGTTTACATATTTTTTCTCGTTTCCATTCAAACACGGAACCGAAAGTGAAATCATATATTGTTTATTTGAGTCTGTCATACTGGAATTTAGCTTCCAGAGGTGATTTTTGCAATCAAATGAGTTCTGAAAAAAGGAAAACAAGCCTCCGCAAAGTCAGCCGCCAAAGAGGAAACGGGAGCTATAGCGCGAGCCAACGGCGGAGCCAAAGTGACACTCTGAAACTCACATTGATGCGGGGCAAAAAGCTTTTTAACTTCCTTTTTAGACACTCCGCGCACATTGGGATTGCGAGGATTGTTGTAGACAAAATCGTACCAGAGGATAAAACCAGAATCTTTGCACACTCTTTTCATTTCCGACGCTATTTTAAACCGTGTGTCTTCGTCAAGCACTGAAGTGAAAACTGTGGACTGAAAAACTATGTCAAAGGAATTGTCCTCCCATGGCAATTCCGCGGCATTGCCCACTCTTATGTCGGCGGATTCGATCCTCTGCTTTGCGCTCTCCGCGCGAGACTCGTCAATCTCGATTCCTGACATGTTTGCCGCGCGCAGCCCAAATGCCTGAAATTCCGCAAGCCACTGTCCGCCGCCGCAGCCAATCTCAAGCAAGGAAACATCCTTCATATTTTCAGGAAATGACTCGGCAAAGATTTTTCTTATCAGACGCTGGCGCCTCTGAATCATGAAAAATGCCGCAGGATGCAATGGAGAATAAATATTCATCAGTTTTTTTCAATAATTCCTTTCAGTTTTTCAAGAAATATTCCGGCTAATTTGCTTCTATCAAAATTTTCTGCAACAAATTCCCTTCCTTTTCGGCCCATTTCTCTTCTCTCTTCTGCTGTAAGAGAAGCTATTCCCTTTACAGTTTCCGCCAATTCTCCGGGAGATTCAGGCGGAACAACTTTTGCGCAGCCGCTTTCGGCGGCAATGTCGGCTCCCTCGCCTTTGCCACAAAAAATAAAAGGTATTTCTCCAGCCATAAGCTCAAACATTTTTGACGGACGCGCGCCGTCAAATATAGCAATATTCTTCAATGGAGCCAAAGCCACATCCCATAAAGATTGAAGCTGAGACATCTTTTGACGGGGTTGTGACGGATAAAAGCCGACGTTCTCAAGACCCATCTGAGCGCTCTTCTCCTGAAGCTCTTTTTTCTCCGGCCCGTCTCCAAACAATGCAAAGAAGATTTTCTCGTTTTTCAACAGCGCAGCCGCCTCAAGAACCTGGCTCAATGCCTGAGAGCGGCCATGATTCCCTCCATATCCAACAATAAAACAGTCATCAGGCAAGTCCATCTCTTTTTTCAAAACTTCGTCCCGTTCATGGCGATTGAACATTTCAAGATCGACTCCATTCGGGAAAAGAAGAGTTTTGGCTCCGTCAAAAGACCGTCGAACTCCGCTCACAATGCCGTCAGTTTGGCACGATACCATAGCCGAACTCTTATAAAGCCGCCTTTCAAACCATTCAAGCGCGCTCAATGCGGGTCCCGGGCCAATAATGCCAAGCTGAACGGCGCTTTCCGGCCAGAGGTCGCTGATGTTCATGACAAGCTTTGCCCTTGTGAAGAATTTTAAGACAAGCGCCGAAAAACCCAGAAAGAGAGGCGGGCTTTCACATATAAGAATATCAGCCTTTCCAAGCCTGAAGATTCCGACAATAATCGAAGAGAACACAAATGAAAAATATACAGCCAATTGCGGAATGGTTGATTTCTTCTTTGACACGAAAATAGCCGAGCGAATAACTTTAACTCCCTCTATTTCTTCTGAACTGGTGAATTTTCCGCGATATTCAGGAAAAACCTCTCCTCTCGGATAATTCGGCATTGCCGCAAGGACTGTGACATCCTCTCCGGCTTCAACCCAGCGCCGCGCCATGTCGTGAAGGCGATTTTGCGGAGCCCCATGTTCAGGCGGATAATATTGAGTGAGTATTACTGTTTTCATTTGTTCCCTTATTGCATAACAATGTTTTTAAGCCAGTAGTCCATGCAAAAAAGCCTGAACACGGAAACAGGATTGAAGTTTCCATTCTCAAGCGAAGCGCGAATATCGGCAAAATTAGTTGACACATACTCTGAAGCCGGATGTTCCTTCTCCCTGGTCCAATCCAAAAGGGACTCATGAAAAGAGCCCTTGCTCATCCACAATTTTTGCGGTGTCTCAAAGCCTTTTTTGTCTCGGCGCCAGCAAATATTGTCAGGAAGCCTGCCATTCATTGCTTTTCTGAAAAGATATTTAGTCCATCCATTTTTCATATTCATTTCCGGCTTGGCCGAAAGCAGAAGCTCCACCAAATTAATGTCCAGAAAAGGAACTCTGGACTCTATAGAAAACGCCATTGAATTCCTGTCTTCCCACTTAAGCAGGCGCGGAAGATGAATTTTTAAAATTTCAGCTTTTCTGTATTCGGCCGCGGACAAGCCCTGAGCGGTTTTATGCCACGAGCATGACTGAAGCTCATTCAACAAGTCATTGTGTTTTTCATTAATCTTAAATGAAAGCTGCCCTGTCGCTCTTTTCCGGTATTCCGCAAAATTGCCAGCCGCCTCTTTTATCAAGTCAAAATTCCCCCAGGGCATCGCCGCTCCAAGCAAATGAGAGAGAGTTCTTCCAAAGGAGCCGTTTCTCCTGTGTCCGTTAAGCATCAAAAAGTAAGAGGGCCAATAGCCGGAAAACAATTCGTCGCCTCCCTGACCGTCAAGCAAAACGGGAACATTGCTTTGTCTTGCGGCTTTCATCACGCAATATTGCGCGTACATGCTGATGCTCCCGACCGGCTCGTCGTGCTGCCTTATGAAGCTGTCAAAATCCTCCGCAAGCTCTTTTGAATTCGGGAATATCTGCTCGTGCCGCGACTGTGTTCTGTCAACAATGCTTTGCATAAAGGGGCGCTCGTCAATGGACGCCACATCAAAACAAGCCGAAAAGGCTGAAAAATTCTGAGCGGGGCTGGCCTCTTTCATTTCCACAAAAATAGCGGACGAATCCAATCCGCCGGAGAGACACCCGCCAACCGGGACATCAGACCTCATTCTAAGTTTGACCGCTTTTGAAAATGTGTCTCTTATTTTTTCAGTCAATTCGCGGGGGTCGCAAAAAGCTTCGGACACATCACCTGGAATCCAGAATTTTTGCGGGTCGACATTGGCGTTGTCCACATTTATAAGGGCATATGACGCCGGAGGAAAAACATATACATTTTTAAAGAAAGTCTCCGGGGGAATCTCATAGCCTGTGGCCAAATAAGAAAGGCATGCCCTCGAATTGGCTTCCCTTTTGAAAGATTCGAGAGTGAAAAACTGTTTTATTTCAGAAGCCATGGCAAGAATCGCGCCGCTTTTCCAGTAATAAAGCGGCTTGATGCCTATGCGATCGCGCGACAGAAATATCTGCCTCTTCCTGCGGTCAAGGATGGCAAAAGCCCACATGCCGTTAAAACGGCTCAGGCATTTTTCTCCCCATATTTCATATGCCCGCAACACGACTTCCGTGTCGCAGGAAGACTCAAAAACAGCCCCGCATTTTTTCAGCTCTTCGCGAAGCTCAATATAATTGTAAATCTCTCCATTGTAGACTATTGAATAATTCCCGCAAGCGGATGCCATAGGCTGCGCCCCGGCTTCGGAAAGGTCAAGGATTGAAAGCCTGCGATGGCCCAGAGCCGCCAAAAATTTGCCGTTCGACGGAGCAAGGCCCGAATCGCCTTTAAACGCGGCAATGCCGCGTCCGTCGGGGCCGCGATGGGCAACGCTGTCCACAAAAGCTTCAAACTGTTCCAGCGGCATATTCCCACCGCCGTCTATCAAACATGCAATTCCACACATACTAAACCTGGTCTTTCGATTTTTCAACAAGTTCGCGATAATTGGAAACAAAGCGCTCAATATTGATTTTTCTGCTGAATTTTTTGCGAATTATTTCAGGATTCAAGTCGGCGCATTTTTTTCTCAGCTCAATATTTTCAAACGCATCGCACAAAATCTGGCTAATGTCTTCAATAGTTCCGTCTTGAATAAGCATTCCGTTTTTGTCAGGCTCCACGACTGCCCGGGAAGCGGGAATGTCGGCCACAAGCGGCAAAACGCCGCAAGCACACGCCTCCAGAAGCGAGCTTGAAAGGCCCTCAGTCCTTATCAGTGACACGTATATGTCGGAATCAGCAAGTATCATGGCTATTTCAGCCTGCTTTAACTTGCCTGTGAATTTAACATTTTTAGATATGCCTAGTGATTTTGCCAGTTTTTTCAAGGCGTCTTTTTCGGAGCCTTCGCCAATTATGGTAAAAAGCGCGTCCGGATATTTGGCGCAAAAAATTTTAAAGGCTTTGAGAAGATCGTCAATTTTATATTCAGGATAGAGCGACCTTGTGGACACTATTTTGGGGCGTTTCAAATCGACAATGCGGGTCTTGGGAGGAGTAAAAATGTCATCGCTTATGCCACGATGCATAACTAATATTTGATTTTCGGATGCTCCGAATTTTTTCAATCCTTCAGCCACATTGGAGCTCCACGCATGTATAAGGTCAGCCTTTTTGATGGCGTATTGCGCAAAGTATGTGAGAAGTTTTTCACGCCACCATGAACGCTTTCTCAGAAATATTATCTGTTCATTTTGC
>Ga0075121_1001178_pt1 | contig 16544 bp, 11 predicted proteins | sample AntAceMetag02UKG_FD_69793 | JGI IMG/M metagenome (GOLD analysis project Ga0075121, IMG submission 69793) | Saline lake microbial communities from Ace Lake, Antarctica - Antarctic Ace Lake Metagenome 02UKG | ecosystem: Environmental > Aquatic > Non-marine Saline and Alkaline > Saline | place... | reverse complement strand
CTTGAACCGAATTCTATGATCGATATTTGGAATAATGCAAAGCAACTTTTTGCACAAAGCTTTGATAAAAGCACTCTTATACCCACAAATCTGAAGGAACTCGGGCTCTCTTTTGGGCTGGGCGGATTCGGCAATTCTGCCAAGCAGGCGCAAGAGGGTTTGGGCTTGTTCGTCTCGTTGACGAATGCTGCTGGTGTTTCTCCCGCTGATGGTTATTGCAGAGCCGATTTTCTTTTTACAGGCACACCTGTCGAAGTCCAGATGTATCTTGCTCAAGCTTTTAGTTTTTCAGGCGAACCATCTGTATTGATAAATCAGGACAGACACGATCTCGTCACACTTGAAAAACTCCTCGAAAACTTTCATTCTTTTTTTGAGTCAAAACTCGACGCTATCCCACCTGTCTGGGGTTTTATTATATTAGCAGAAACAGCAACACTCCATACCTCAAAAATAGAATCTGAGAAAGACCTAGCTACTCATCATTTTACTGCGTGCACAGCCGAGACAAGCAAGAAAGCTCTTATTGTCGGCATTCATTACGATGCTGATATACTGACAAAAGACGAGGGTTTAAGAAACCTATTTAAGAATTTCTCTCCTCTTTCGAGCTCTTCAAGGGTCTATGCACATGCGTTTTTATTGGACAATGATTTCTCTGTAGATATACAGGACATGGGGGTTCTTATATCCCAAATTACAAAAACAGAATGCGTTAAAGATGTCGTGCATGTCGAACCCCAGACTGAGATCTCAAATTCAAGAGCGTGGATATTTCTTCCTTCGGCACTTCGTCCGGCAGAAGAAAAGCAGCTTACCATTGAAACCGGCGAGGGAATTTCATATAATTCTGAATGGGACACGATAATTCGGAGGATCTATGCCGACTGCGGAAAGGTTATTCTTAGCCCTTTGCATGGCGGTTTCACCTCAACGACATTCACTGTAACCAGCTATGATAAAGACGGTCGGCGGCTTCTGCCCACTGTTTTAAAGATAGGGTCGATCAAGAATAATGACAATGAGGTGAGTGCATATCACAAATATGTGAAGAAATTTATACTCAACAACAGCACGACCATCATGGGAACGACAACCTATAAGAACTGGGGCGGGCTTCGCTACAATTTTCTTGGCATAAACGGATCGGACAGCACCCTTGTATGGTTAACAGATTATTATAAAAAATATCCTGCAGAAAAGCTTATTCCGCTTTTTGATCGCATTTTTACTGATATACTCAAGCCCTGGTATGGACAGCCGCACTGGGAGCATATTTATCCTTATTCCGAGCATTCTCCGCTGCAATTATTCACCAACCTTTTTGAATGCCTTGAGCGAGAACTCGGTATTTCTGCTGATACGGAAAAGCTCCAGTGTGATGAATTGGGCAGGGAGATAATCAATCCTTTCTATTTCCTCAAACATGAATATCCCCGCCGAAAAGAACAATCAAAACTTTGGTATAAGGCAGTTACGCATGGCGATCTGAATATGCAAAACATTCTTCTGGATGAAAAAGAGAATATTTACATCATTGATTTCTCCGAGACAAAACCACGGAGCATTATTGCTGATTTTGCGCGGCTGGAACCAATCTTTAAGATCGAAATGTGCACAATCGAAAACGAAGATGATCTCAAAAAGATGCTTGAGTTTGAGCAAGGTTTATTGCAACCGAGCCAGCTTGGGCAGATTCCGCCATTTATTTATCATGGAGAAGACCCCATGGTGGAAAAGGCATACAAAATGATCTGTAAACTGCGCGAGTATGCAAATGTGGTGACCATCTTTGAGACGGACATTGCCCCTTATCTTGTTGCACTTCTTGAGTGGACATACAGTGTGGTCTGCTATACCCAGCTTAACATATCAAAAAAGAAGTATGCGCTTTACAGCGCTGCGCTTATGTGCGAAAAAATCCTTGAACTCGAAAAGGGACGAGTATGAAGAAATTTAAAATGATCTCCTGGAACGTAAATGGGCTTCGTGCTGTTCTTAAAAAGGGATTTGATGATTTCTTTGAGAGCGAAGATCCCGATATTCTTTGTATTCAGGAAATAAAACTGCAAGCCGGTCAGGTAGAATTGAATTTCACCGGACATCATGATTATTGGAATTATGCCCAGAAGAAAGGGTACTCAGGAACCGCAATTTTCACAAAAGAAAAGCCCCTCGCTGCTTTTAATGACATGGGGATCATCTTACACGATAATGAGGGACGCGTTATCACTCTGGAATACAAAAATTTTTACCTTGTGAATGTGTACACCCCAAACTCACAACGAGGTCTTACACGGCTTGAATATCGCCAGGTATGGGATAAAGATTTCCTTGCGTATATGAAAAATTTGGAAGCGGTCAAACCCGTTATTTTTTGCGGAGATCTTAACGTCGCGCACAAAGAAATAGACCTCGCTCGACCGAAAAACAATCATCATAATGCCGGGTTCACTGACGAGGAGCGGGAAGATTTCACTCGCTTTATTGATGCCGGTTTTATAGATACCTTTCGGGAATTCAATCAGGAGGGTGGTAATTATTCGTGGTGGAGCTATATGTTCAACGCTCGTGCAAATAATGTTGGGTGGAGGATCGACTATTTTTTAATCTCAGAAGCGCTGAAATCCAACCTAAAAAATGCATTCATTCTCCCGAATGTTATGGGTTCGGATCACTGCCCTGTCGGGATAGAGATAGAGTTGTAAGATCCTAAAAAAATGGGAGCACCGCGAAGCGCTCCCTGCCCTCAATAATTACAGATTATTTTATTTTGTAGTTTTTACCTGAAGAAAAACCTCTTTTCCATTCACGTTCCAGCTTTTCAAACCTTCTGAATTTTCCACTTCGCGAATCTCTACAGAAAGAGTTTCTTTCTTGATATAATTGGTAAACTTCTCGAAGGTTTCCTTCATATCCTCGGATTCCGTATAGAAAGAAATAATTATCCTATCCATTATATCAAAATCTTCTTCTTTTCTCATGAACTGGATCTTATTTACCAGCTCCCGTGCATTTCCTTCACGCTCGAGCTCTTCATCGATCCGGGTGTCAAGCGCAACAAAGACATCGCCATCTTCTCCATACACGAATCCTTCTTTATTTTGGGTTTCGACCTGCAAGCTTTCTTTTGTCAGCTTAACCTCAACCGTGTCCACGTCGAGGTAATAGACACCATCTTGATTCAGGACATCAATCAGGTGGTTTGCGTCCATGTTTTGAAGTACCTGCGCTATGTGAGACATGTGTTTACCGTAGGTGGGTCCCAGCACTTTGTAATCCGGTTTAATGCTATAATCCATAAAACGGGTTTTATCTTTTACATATTCTATATCATGGATGTTTATCTCTTCAATGATCAGAGATTTCATCCGTTCAACAATATCTTTCAGTTCATCCGGGACATAGAGTGTTCGCAGCGGTTGGCGTATTTTTATCTGTACTTCATTTCTTGCAGCACGCGCAAGAGATACAATATCGATGATATTCTGCATCTCTTTCTCGAGTTCCGGAAGGATCAGTTCTTCATCAAGTTCCGGATAATTTTCCAGATGCACACTTTCCTTTTTTGTTAGCGATTGAAAAATCTCCTCAGAAACATAGGGAGTATATGGAGCACATAATTTTGAGATCGTCAGAAGGACTTCATAGAGGGTCATGTATGCTGCGACCTTGTCATTCTCCATACCGGATGCCCACACGCGCTTTCGTATGCGGCGTACATACCAGTTGCTCACATCGTTAATCACAAAGGTCTGCAGTAAGCGCACTGCACGGGTAAGATCATAGCTCTCATTGAAGTCACGCACTTTTTTTATCACAGAATTCAAGCGGGAGATTATCCACCTGTCGAGTTCAGGACGATCCTCTGGTTTAATGGAATATTCTTTATACTCAAAAGTATCAATATTGGCATAGGTTGCAAAAAAGGATGCCACGTTTTTCAGCGTGCCTATGAATTTATTATTCACTTCAAGCACACCTTCTTCATCAAATCGTGTTGGGATCCATGGAGGACTTACTGACAGCATATACCAGCGAGTCGCATCAGCGCCGTATTTACTCAAAATTTTAAACACATCAACTGTATTTCCTTTGGACTTGCTCATTTTTTTACCGTGCTTATCCAGCACCATTTCGTTCACCAGGCAGCTCTTATATGATGACTCTCCTTTTATGAAAGTTGCGATCGCCAGCATGGTATAGAACCATCCCCGTGTCTGGTCAATTCCTTCTGCAATGAAGTCTGCAGGGAAGAGTTCCTTGTCAAAAATGTCTTCATTTTCAAAAGGATAGTGCCATTGCCCGAACGGCATTGAGCCGGAATCAAACCAACAGTCAATGACCTCGGGGGTCCTCCGCATAATACCATCGCAATCCGGACAGGTAAATACAACATCATCTACATATGGTCTGTGAAGTTCAATGTCATTCGGAACGGGGGTTCCGTCAGTCAGTGTTCCCTTTTCCTGAAGTTCTTTTATCGAGCCAGGAGAGAACTGATGACCGCATTTTTCACAGAGCCAGATATTGAGCGGGGTACCCCAAAAGCGGTCTCTACTGATCGCCCAGTCTCTATTATTTTCGAGCCAGTCTCCGAATCTACCCTCTCCAATATAGGAAGGATACCACTTGATCTTTTCATTGTTCTCGATCATCTTGTCGTTATATGCAGTGGTCCTGATGTACCAGGATTTGCGTGCAAAGTAGATAAGTGGGCTGTCACAACGCCAGCAGAAGGGATAGGTGTGTTTGATCTGAGTTCTATTGTAGAGCATTCCTCTTATATTGAGATCTTTTATGATGCTCTTATCTGCATCTTTGATGAACTCGCCGGCCCAATCCGTGATCTCTGCGGTGAATTTTCCTTCTTCATCCACAGGACGCATAAAGGGAAGATCATATTCTTTGCCGATTGTGAAGTCTTCTTCTCCAAAAGCGGGTGCTGTGTGCACGATCCCGGTTCCGTCTTCCAGAGTTACATAATCTCCAAGCGCCACATAGAATGCTTTTTCCTTTGGTTTGATAAAGGGGAAGAGTTGCTCGTATTCTTTGTATTCAAGATCTTTACCTTTGTATTCTTCAACCATTTCATAGCTCTCTTTGAGGACGCCAAGCCGTGCTTTTGCCAGTATCAGATATTCATCTCCGCTCTTTACCTTCACGTATTCATAATCAGGATGCACGACGAGAGCCACATTCGATATGAGTGTCCAGGGTGTTGTCGTCCATGCAAGAAAATAGGTGTTTTCTTCGTCTTTTACCTTGAAACGAACAAACACAGACGGATCTTCGACTTCTTTATAACCCTGCGCTACTTCGTGGTCGGAAAGCGGTGTACCGCAGCTCGGGCAGAAAGGAACGATCTTATTATCAATATAAATCATATCCTTTTTCCAGTATTGGTTGAGTATCCACCACACCGTTTCTATATAATCATTTGTTAGAGTGATATAGGGGTCATCCAGATCGAGCCAGTAGCCAAGCAGGTTTGTCATCTCGCGCCATTCTTTTTCATATGTAAAGACAGATTCGCGGCATTTCTTATTGAACTTCTCGATTCCATATTCCTCGATCTCCTTTTTGACCGAGAATCCAAGCTGTTTCTGCACCTCGATCTCAACTGGTAGTCCGTGAGTATCCCAGCCGGCTTTCCTGCGCACCTGAAAGCCCCGCATAGTTTTATAACGGCAAACCACATCCTTAAGCGTTCTGCTCATGGCGTGATGAATGCCGGGCATTCCGTTCGCTGTCGGAGGTCCTTCGTAAAAAATAAATTTCGGCGAATCCTCGCGAAAATCTTCACTCTTTTGAGGAATGTTGTGCTGTTGCCAGTATTCGCGGATTGGTTTTTCAAACTCTGCGGGTTTCGCCTTCACATCGATTTTCTTAAACATAGAATAACCCCATGCTATTTATTTTGGATATAAAAAAAAACCGCCACAGGTTACCCCGTCGCGGCTCGACAAAATTTTTGTCAGAACCGGCAGGGCGGCGCATTAATAATTATAATACCGATGATTTTTTCTATATCCTTTATCATAGTTCAGAAAAGTTCTAGATGCTTTCATGGTGTCAAGAATTTCCAATGTGCAGTAACAGGTGGTTCTATTGTTTGGTTTGAAGTATCAAACGTTCAAGGTATCTGGACTTCACCTGTTTTAAAGCTAATGTTTGTTTGATTCCGGGCAGTTTAAGAATTACACCCAGAACTGCTGCGAGTGCTCGATGATGCCAGAGCACCTGATTGTCGAAGATCAAATTCTGCAGCTTTCCTCGCTCAATTGCCATCATGACAGCTCTGTGTGCACCATTAACAGGTGTTATCACGCGTTCCTTCCGTGAGATAAGAGTAATGCTTTTAGTCGGACACTCTCTCACACAAAGTCCACACCCCAAACATATTTCCTCATTAAGCCGGGCGATCTTTCTTTTGGGATTATGCGGATCGTTAGCAGAAGCCAATTTCATCGCCTCCACAGGACAGACATCTACACATTTTCCGCACCCCGTGCAGCTTGATTCGGTCACTTCGGGTAAAAAATTTGTCGTGTGGATCGGATTGAAAATTGCAAACCGCTTGGCTGCAAGCATCGCTTCACAACAGCATCCGCAACAATTGCATATAAACGCAACACTCTGTCTTACATTCTCTCCAAACTGAACTAGTTTATAGTCATAAGCTTTTTGCAGTAGATCGTGCCCCTCTTTTTTGTCAACCTGGCGTGCGTATCCATGTGTGCTCAAAGATGCAGCTGTACTATTAAAGGTCATGCAGATATCCAGCGGTGCGTCACATGCTTTTCCTAAATGTCCCATCTTGTGCCTGCAATAACATATACCCACAGCCATATGTGATGCAGTTTCAATCACCTCCGAGGCACGTTCGTAATCCAGCACATGCAGCGCATTCTCTTCGGAAAGAGCTGGCTCATGCACGAACGTTCTGCCGAGTTGTGTTTCTCCATTTGCAAACAATCCTTTGATGAATTCTTCCTCGACGTTCATATATTGATAAAATAGCTCTGCAAGCACTTTCTGGTCTATATCAGTGCGCAACCTCATCATAGAAAACTCAAAAAAACCAGCCATTGGCGGAGGAAGCATATAAATCTGCTCTCCATTCTGCTCAATATCAACAAGAAGTGCTCTGCCGGCAAGCTGATCCAAAATTTTCTTCGCTTCTGTTGTCTCAAGCTTCCACGCACGGCTTGCCTTTTCCGCATTGAATGGTCTTATTGGCAGAAGAGATACAAGTTCTGCTTCCTTTTCTGAAAAAAGCATGCCCAAGATTTGAAACAGCACTTTAGATGGTGCAACACCCTGAGGAAACTTGTTAAGTCTGTCTGCGAGAGAACTGTAACTGTTTTTGAGCGTCTTGTGTGCCATGATCTATATTAAAACCTTATTACTTTATCATATCTTCGATCGTACTCGACAAGGTTGGAAATGCCCAGACCATCTTCCTTATATCGTCGACCGAAAGTTCATTCCTTATCGCAAGAGCAAAAATGTTTATCACCTCATCTACATGATGACCACACAAATGTGCTCCAAGAATTTTACCGTTCTTTTTATCTAAGATTACTTTATATCCGGAATAATGAAGCGCTAGTCTTTTGGTCGTATAGGAGTTTGATGTGTCTGCATAATTTATCACAACATCCAGTCCGCGCTCCTTCGCGTCAAGCTCGCTCAATCCACAAGAGGCAAGAAGGGGTAAGGTAAATACAACACTTGGAACGCCTTGATAATTTGGTATGGCAACATTTCCCTTTAGTATGTTCTTCACGACGACCTCATGCTCCATGTCTCCTACAGGAGTAAGTGCCATTCCTTTTATATTCACATCGCCGGCAATATATACCGAGGGATTGGATATACTCTGTAAATATTGATTGATTTTGATCTCATAACCATCAAATTCAACATTTCCTTTTTCGAGTTGTAAGTCCTTAATATTTGGTACACGGCCTGCTCCATGTACGATTACATCAGCTTTGAATTTCCCATGATCTGTTGAAACAATGTAAGAATCCTCTTCCTTTTTAACTGATTGAATTGCAGTGTTGCAAATCAGCTTGATCCCGATTTCTTTGGATCGTTTCAGCATGAGGTTTACCATATCTTCATCGAAATTTCTCAAGGGCTTTCCCGAACTCTCCAGGATCGTGACTTGTGCACCAGCACGAGCCATGATGTGGGCTGATTCGAAAGAAATATATCCACCTCCGACAAAGATAATATGTTCTGGCAATTCTTCCAAGCCGAAAAATTCGTCACTTGTGATAAGATAGTCCGCACCGGGAAATGAAAGAGGTCGTGGTTTTGATCCCGGAGCTACAATGATCTTGTCTGCATGCAGGATGGTTCCGTTTATCTCAATCTCGTTTTTTCCTACTAACTTTGCGTGCCCGTGGTACATATCGATACCGAGATCTTTGTACTTAATTTCTCGTTCAGATGGAATTGATTCCGTAAAACGCAGCATATATTTATGGAGTTCGTGCCAGTTCAGTGAGATATCTCCATCAATTCCCTTATCATAATAACTGGTCGCTCGCTCGTATGCTTCAGAAGCGCCGGCAAGGACCTTCTTGGGATTGCATCCAAAAAGCGCACATGTTCCTCCGTATGGTCGCTGATCGACAATACCCACAGAGAGCCCGGCTTTCCTGAGACCCTGTGCGATCATACTTCCGGCAATTCCCGTTCCTATAGCCAAAACATTATATTTTTTCATATTTTCCTGCTGGATTTCTTTATTATATATAATTTCATAAATAGCATTTAACCAAACTGCAAAACATTAAAAAACGAATATAATTTATCAATGTTTACTGCTGATATTTACCTTATTTGAATCTCCCGTCTGCATAGTTATTCTGATCCCGTACTAAACGCACCCTGTTTCGAGAGCTCTTTCAGGGCATTTTCCAGATCCTGTAGTGCCTGCGACGCATCATTATACCTTTTTTCTCCGAGGAATTTAATATAGTTCTCAAAAGCCATGCTTGCCTGCTGTATCTTTTCCTCTATAGTAAATACATCGCCCACGTCCTTTTCTGTGATAATGTTTGCGATCTGTTTATCGAAAAGCCCTTGCAGCGCTTTATCAAATGTTTCTGCATAGGTGAGTTCGTCTCCGTGCATGACTGCAACAAGTCGAAGTTCAGGATACGCAGCAGTTTCCGCCTGTAGATAAATGGGCTCTACATAAAGTATCGTATTCTCGATTGGAATCGCCAGCACGTTCCCTCGTATCACATTCGAGCCGCGCTGATCCCAGAGTGTCAGCTGTCCCGAAAGGTATGAATCCTGATCTATCTTCGTCTCAACCTGTTGAGTGCCGAGTACGCGTTTTTCTTTGGGGAATTTATATGCGATGAATCTTCCGTAATTGTCCCCATCACACATACCTGCGATCCAGCCGATAAGCACCTGCCGTTTCTTGGGTGTAAAGGGTAGGATCATCACGAACTCCTGCTGGCTTGTTTCAGGAAATTTCCACATTATGTAATAGGGCTCAACTGCCTGTACTTTGCTGTAATATTTCTCTGTCGCCCTGATCCAAAGATCTTCCTGGTTATAAAACACTGCAGGGTCGTTCATATGATATTTTGCATAGACAAGTCCCTGAATAAGCAGCATTTTCCCGGGGTAGCGCACATGCTTCTGCATTGCTTTGGGCATTTCGTCTTTTGCCTTGAACATGCCCGGAAATATCTTGCCCCACACCTGAATGATCGGATCTTCTTCATCATAAATATAAAAATCCGTCGAACCATTATAAGCATCGATAACGATCTTCACCGAATTTCTGATATAGTTGATATTTCTCATAGAATTGGACACGATATCCTGAAGAGTACGGTTCGCAGATCTTTGCTGCGCAATCTCGCTTGAATAATAGGGTTCACTATAAGGAAAATAACCTGATGTCGTGTATGCATCGATCATCCAATATAATTTTCCTTCGCTCAGTACGATATAAGGATCGTTGTCGAATTCCAGGAAAGGTGCAAGTGTTCGTACCCTGTCTTTTATCTGCCTATGGAACATTATCCGGCTGTTCTTTGTCGGATAGCCCGAAAGCAGCAAGCGTGTGCCGTCGAACTTCCATCCGTATAGAAATTTTCTCCAGAAGTCAGATATCTGTACTCCGCCTGCTCCGGAATAGCGCGTATAAACATTCTCCTCCCCTTTAGGGTAATCGAATTCCTCTTCTTCGGAATTTACGATCACGTGTCCGGAAGATAACTCTCCATAATAGATCTGTGGAACCTTCACATCCAGTTCGGGGTACGTGCTCACCGGTGGAATATTTTTGATGAGAAGATTGGGTAGTCCCTGTGGGGTGAACTCGCTCACATTTGTCAGTGTTATACCATATCCGTGAGTATATTTGAATCTTCTGTTCACAAAGGTTTGGCTTTGATAGGGAAGGTTGGAAAATCTTAGCTCCCGCGCAGAAACCATGACTTCCCGATAATTTTCATCGATCATATAACGATCAATATCCACATCCACAAATTCATAATAAAGCCGAATTTCCTGGAACTGCTTATACACGGCGTCCAGCGCTCTCCAGTCCCAAAGCCGGATATTCTTAAAAATATTTTCATTCTCCGTTACCATTTTGGGAGTAAAGACATCGCTTACCGGGAATTCGCGCTCCTCGACATTATCGAGCTTGAAGCCCTTGCGGGTAAATTCAATATTGTTCGCAATATAGGGCTTTTCCATAGTGATCTCGTTGGGTTCGACCCTCATCCACTGAAAAAGCCGCGGAACTGCTTCAAGTGCGAGTATCCAAAAGGCAACGACTATTACTGCCAGAATTATAATGGGGGAAAGTCGTCTTCGCGCACCAAATCCATCTCCCCTGCTGAGTTTTTTCTGCAACACTGTTCTCAGTTGAGGGATGATCAAAAATAGCGCTGCGATGACTGTGAGAATAATCACAACCGTATAAGCCGGAAATCGTAAATGCACATCTGTCCAGCCGGGTCCGTGTACTGCCCCCCATGTCGAATACATGAGATGAAACCGCTCCAGAAGTTTGCCGAAAGCCAGCACCAGTACTACGATCCCTGCATTAAAATAGATAGAACCAAAGCTTATCTGCTGTAATTCTTCTCCATCGAGATTCACCACTTTTACCTGCCCCTTCTCGAAGCTGAAAAGCTTGGAAAAAATCAAAGCGATCAACGAGATAACAGAAAGAATGATCAAAATAGCGTAAAGCGCATCGTAAAATGGGAGCTTGAAAAGGTAGAATCCTGTATTTATATGAAGGATCGGGTCGAGTTCCGTTGTGGTGACAGAATGAAAATATTTCAGAAAAACCGACCAATTAGCATATCCCCAATTCGCGCCAACGATCGCACCAATACCACACGCAATTACCCGCAATATCTTTTGATCTTTTCCAAGGGCTAAAGTTAAGAGGAAAATAAATATTATTCCAAAAACTCCTCCTGCAACAGCACTGAAAAACTGCGAGAGGACCACTTCCCAAAAACGTGATCCATAGCCAAGATTTTGATACCACAGCATTTCTCCCCAAAAATCCAGCAGCCAGAAGAAAAGCGGTGTGAGCACTAGCATAATAATTCCGAGAATGGTCACGCCCTTTTTTTTCTTTTTGATCCCGCTGCGGATGACTAAACCCGCAATTATCAATAATATTATAAATAGTACTGTATACATTTTAGCTCCTTAGTTACATTCTTGCTTCGGACAAAATGCCATTAGACAACTCGCATTTTGCTGAGTTATTTGAACTCGTTCCCAAACTCAACTTGGGACAGAGAAGATGTATTTCTGTTTTTAGAAAAAAACTATTTCTTATAAACTAACTTTCCCTTAATAAAAACCTTTTCGATGTAATTCTCTCCATTACTATAGATCAGTTTTGAAATAAGGTCTTCGGGATTAGAAAAAAAGTCTTCATTGAACACATTTAGTTCTGAAATATTAATGATAGAAAAATCGGCACTTTTCCCTTGCCCCAGACTCCCTATCGTACCTTCTAAAGAAAGTGCTTTGGCTCCACCGAGAGTGGCAAGATAGAATACCTCAATAGAAGTAAGTGGCTTATAATCAGCAGAGGGTTCCAGAAAATGTATTGTTTTTGAAGATTCTATGGCTTCCCTCATTTCGGAAAACATTGATAAGCTGTATCCGGCACCCACATCTGTTCCCAGACCAATTGGAATTCCGGTTTTCTCTAATTTCCGGTATGGCATTATGCCGCTTTGAAGAAATCGGTTTGATGAAGGGCAATGGCTTATTTTTGTTCCTGTTTTCTGGAGTATCTCTATCTCTCCATCATTAAGATAGATACAATGTGCGGCAATCGTTTTTTCTGTGAGTAATCCTGCCTTAAAATATACATCTGTATAATTCTCAAAGTCAGAAAAAATATCCATGACCGTTGCGATTTCTTCTATGCTTTCTGCAAGATGTGATTGGATGTGTACGCTTCGTTTCTTTGCAATTTCCCCAATTCCCTGCAAAAGATCAAAGGAGCAGGATGGGGCAAAGCGGGGTGTGAACACATAGTTCAATCTTCCGTGATCATGTCCGTTCCATTTTTCAATAAGTTCTTCGGAATCCCGCAACAAAACTTGCATATCTTGGATAAGATAGTCGGGCGCATTTTGGTCCATCAGCACGTTACCGAGGAATGCTCTTATCCCCGATCTTTCGGCACACCGGAAAGCAATATCCGTTGCTTCCTTGTGACTCGTCACATATGAACTCGTCGTTGTCGTGCCCTTGCTGAGTAGTTCCTGAAAAAATCGTTCTGCAAATCGTTCTGCAACTTCGGGGGATGAAAGCTGCCCCTCTGCCGGGAAAACAATATCGTTCAACCATTCAAGAAGATTACCCCTGTATAATCCACTCAGGGTAAATTGTGGAAGATGATTATGAATATCAACAAACCCGGGACATATAAGCTTGTCTGAATAATCAAAATATTCATGATCATACTCTCCGCTTTGGGGAATTTCTTTGCAGACATCTTCTATAATACCATCTTCGGAAATAACAAGATATCCGGGATCAAGATATAAAACCTTTTCGGGAGAAATTGCCGTGAGCAGTTTTCCTTTAATTATTTTTTTCGTTTTCATCCTCTTTTTTGATACGGATAATGGTTTCACCTTCTTTTGCAAGACCCAATTCCCGAGCTTTTTTCTCAATTGTTTTAGGGTCTTGCTCTTCGAGGTTCATTTTTTCTTCTTCCAGAACCTCTCTCTCGTGTGCCAATCTCTCTATGTGTTCGGTTTTCTGGTTCAGGAAAAAGTTTGTTCGCAGAATTTTGATGACACTATATTTATAAAAAAACAGGAACCACACAAGCCCAAGAAGGAGAAGGATAAGAAAAATGGTTACATTGCTCCGCAGGGGGGTGGATTTTTTCCTTCTTCGGGCATCCATGATCTGTTTATTTGGTATGTCTCAAGACGCTTTTTCCTGGAAATTGCGCTGTCCTGCCAAGCTCTTCTTCTATTCGCAGTAGCTGGTTATACTTTGCAATACGTTCGGAGCGGGATGTCGAGCCGGTCTTGATCTGCCCAATGTTCACTGCGACGGCAAGGTCGGCAATGAATGTGTCACAGGTTTCTCCTGAACGGTGAGATACAACAGAAGTATAGCTTGCGTTCTTTGCCCGTTCGATCGTATCGAGTGTTTCGGTCAAAGTGCCTATCTGGTTCAGCTTAATAAGGATAGAATTCGCAACTCCCTCTTTGATGCCCCTATTCAGAAGTCTGATATTTGTAACAAAGATATCGTCTCCGACAATTTGAGTTTTATCTCCAAGTTCGTCAGTAAGAAGTTTCCAACCCTTCCAATCATTTTCATCTAGCCCGTCTTCAAGCGAAACTATGGGATATTTTCTTATCCATTCTTTGTATATCCCCACAAGCTCTGCACTTGAGAGTTTCTCGGTTTTGCCTGTATTGAAAAGATATTTCCCTGATTGAAAAAATGACGATGCGGCAGGATCCAATGCAATAGAAATGTCTTCTCCCGGACGATATCCGGCTGTTTCTATCGCTCTCAATATAAATTTTATCGCATCCTCGTTGGATTCCAAGTTTGGTGCAAATCCACCTTCGTCACCCACGGCCGTATTGTATCCGCCTTTTTTCAATATCATTTTCAAAGCATGGAAGGTTTCTGTAGCCATTTGGAGTGCTTGAGAAAATTTTTCCGCTCCCAGCGGCATGATCATGAATTCCTGAACATCAACATTATTATCAGCGTGCTTGCCGCCATTGAGCACATTCAGCATAGGAACGGGTAATGTTTTTGCATTTGTGCCGCCCAAATAGCGATAGAGAGGAAGCTCTAGTTCCAATGCAGTTGCTCTGGCTACTGCCATAGAAACACCAAGAACTGCATTCGCTCCGAGTTTTTCTTTGTTCGTCGATCCTGCCATTTCACACATTATAGCATCAATTTCGACCTGCTTTTCGCTTTCTATTCCCAGGATTTCAGGTGCAATTATTTCATTAATGTTTTTAACTGCTGTCAGCACACCTTTTCCATTATATCGTTCATTATTTTCATCTCGAAGTTCTACTGCCTCATACTCGCCTGTCGAAGCGCCTGAAGGAACAGCTGCTCGTCCCCAGTAACCGGATTCGAGCATAACATCAACTTCTACTGTAGGATTCCCACGAGAATCTAATATCTCACGCGCAAAAATTCCATCTATTAGAGACATATATTCTCCTTTTTTATTTTTTTAAAACGTAATCGAGTTTTTCGCCATCAATATATAAAAATTTCGGCTTTTTCGGATAATCTTTTTTCTTGATCTTATCAGAATCTCCTTCTTCTTCGATACGCCAGACTTCCCAGCGGTCATCAGTGCCGTCCACACAGAAGGTCACCTTCTTTTCAATAAAGTCATCAATCACAAATTGAATGCTCTCCAGGCTGCCGATCTTTGTGACAGGTACGCAGAATTTCTTTGCATCATAGAGATATTTTTCAACAGTTACTTTTTTCTTGGCCATTTCATCTCCTATTTTTGGTTTTATTTTTAAAAAATTAGTTCTTCGGTAAGCCTGCAAAGGATGTGCCCTATTGTAATATGGGCTTCCTGGATTCGGGCTGTATCTTTATGGTGAATTATAATTGAATATTGTGCAATCTCCGCGATGGTGCCGCCGTCTTTTCCTGCCAGTAAAACCGTTTGGATATTCTGCGCTTTCGCATATTCGATTGCTTTGTACACATTCGGAGAGTTCCCGCTCGTGCTCATCCCGATCAAAAGGTCTCCTTCGTTTCCAAGCCCTTCAACCTGGCGCTTAAAAACCTCGTCAAAGCCGTAATCATTTGCACATGCGGTGAGCAGTGAAGTATCGGTAGTAAGTGCAATTGCCGGCAGAGATCTCCTGTTGAAATCACCGCGGAGCCGCACGATGAACTCGGTGGCAATATGCTGTGCATCCGCAGCGCTCCCGCCATTTCCGCAGAGCATGATCTTGTTTCCCCTTTTCAGTGTATCGGATATTTTTGATGCAACGACCTCAATAACCGGATAAAAAGCTTCTATTCCGTCGATAACCTTCTTATGTTCTCGAAGGGCGTCATCAAATAATTTTTTAGTTTTCATAAGTTATACATTTTCCTGTGAGCGTAAAAAATCACGCAAGAAAAATTTTGATCAATTTTCATCACACAAAACTTCGCTCTCTGGCATATTTAAAAATAAGTCCCATTGACGCCAAATTAACAAGCAGACTACTTCCTCCATAACTGATAAACGGAAGGGGAATTCCCACGACGGGAATGATCCCGATGTTCATGCCGATATTGACGACTATCTGAAATATAAAATAGGAGAGAATGCCTGTGATAATCAGTCTTTGCTTAACGATCCTGATCTTCCTCAGGATCATGACGATGCGCCAAATAAGCGCGCTAAACAGGAGTAGCAGGAGAAAACATCCGACGAATCCGAGTTCTTCTCCTATAACAGAAAAAATAAAATCCGTTTGCTGTTCCGGCAAAAAATTCAAGTTCTTTTGCGTTCCCTGCAAAAAACCTTTGCCAAAAATACCTCCGGAACCAATCGCTATCTTTGATTGAATGATCTGATATCCGCTTCCAAGCACATCAAATTTCGGATTGATGAAAGCAAGAATGCGGTTCCTCTGATAATCATGCATACTCCACCACATGTATGGAGTTACCAGCGAAATAAAGGCATTTCCAACAAGAATAGCTCCCGTGGGGAATAATGACACTTTTCGGAAAATCAATATAAGGAGAAGAAAAACATCAAAGATTATCCAATATATTATATTGAAGCCCACGAGAATACTTATGAGGGGTGTAATGATAATAAATAAAGTAAATAAAGATGCTCCGGCAAAGTACATCATTGGAAAGAGGATCGCAAAAAAGACAAGAGCGCTCCCGAGATCCGGTTGTGATAACACAAGGAGTGCAGGTATTGTAACAATGAGAAAGCCGAAGATCACGATTTTTGATGTAGGAATATATTTTATTGAAAA
>Ga0075121_1001177_pt1 | contig 16555 bp, 12 predicted proteins | sample AntAceMetag02UKG_FD_69793 | JGI IMG/M metagenome (GOLD analysis project Ga0075121, IMG submission 69793) | Saline lake microbial communities from Ace Lake, Antarctica - Antarctic Ace Lake Metagenome 02UKG | ecosystem: Environmental > Aquatic > Non-marine Saline and Alkaline > Saline | place... | reverse complement strand
GGAGGGCTTGCCCCCGGCGAGGAAGATAAAGTGATCGGCCAAAAATTGATAAAGCCAAAAAAATCGCACGAAAATTTAAATCTTGGAGATGTTGAATAATTTATGTGTGGAATAGCAGGATACATAGGGAAAACGGAGCAGGATAGGGCGCGAATCAACGCAACTCTTGAAAAAATGCGGAATCGCGGTCCGGATAATCGTGATTGTCAGGTCTTCAAATTTCAGAAAACTCACATTGCATTGCTTCACAGTCGTCTTAGCATTATCGACTTGGATGAGCGTTCAAACCAGCCGTTTTCCATTGGCAATTACACCGTCATTTTTAACGGAGAAATTTATAATTATCTGGAACTAAAGGAGCGGCTGGATGACGGATTAATGACGGAATCCGACACAGAGGTGCTTCTGAGGTATTACATCAAATACGGCGAAAAGTGCGTTGATTATTTTGAGGGAATGTGGGCCTTTGCAATTTATGACGCAAATAAAGGAACGCTTTTTCTTTCACGCGACCGCTTTGGAGAAAAACCCTTTTATTTAATGGATACAGCCGACGGATTTTATTTTGGCTCTGAAATAAAATTTCTGAAAGCTTTGTCAGGCGAAAATCCCAACATCAATTACAGGCATCTCAAGCGATATTTGGTGAATGGCTACAAAAGTCTTTATAAAACAGAAGATACTTTTTACGAAGGAATAAGGCTCCTTCCTTATGCTTCGAGCATCACAGTGGACTCGAATTTGAGCAAGCGCCAGAGCCGCTATTGGAAGCCTGTCTGTGTTCCGCGAAAAATGTCTATGCAAGAAGCGGTGGAGGGGACGAGAGAGCGTTTTATCAACAGCATGAAGCTGCGCCTGCGCTCCGATGTGCCTATGGCGTTTTGTCTTTCAGGCGGAATAGACTCCAATGCGATAGTGTCCACTGCAGTGAAGAAATTTAACTACGATGTGGCCACATTTACGATAATCGACAGCGATGAGCGCTACAACGAAGAGGAAAATGTTGACGCTACAATAGCGGATCTCGGCTGCAAAAACACAAAAATCAGAATCTCGCATGAGAACACCCTGCAACGGCTTCAAAAGCTGATTGAATATCACGACATGCCTATTTCCACTATTACTTATCTGATTCATTCGATGCTTTCCGAGGAAATATCCAGCCAAGGCTACAGGGTCGTCGCGTCAGGCACAGCCGCGGATGAGCTGTTTACTGGATATTATGACCATCACAATTTTCATTTGCACGACATGCGCAATCATCCTGATTTCGGGAAATATTTGGACAACTGGAAAAACAACACCGGGAAAGTTGTTCGCAATCCGTATCTGAAAAATCCGAATATTTTTATAGAGAATCCTGAGTTTCGGGAGCATATATATCTTAACAATGACATTTTCGCAAGCTATCTGACAGAGGATTTTGAGGAGAGCTTTGAAGAGAATGACTTCGGCTGCGATTCTGTTTTGAGAAATCGAATGTTGAATGAGCTTTTTCACGAGGCTACTCCGGTAATCCTTCAGGAAGACGATTTGAACTCAATGTTTTATTCAATTGAAAACAGGAGTCCTTTTCTGGACAAATCTTTGTTTGAATTCGCATTTTCAATTCCAACAGAACACCTTATACATGACGGATGCGCCAAGCATGTTTTGCGCGAAGCCATGAATGGAATAATAAACGACAAGGTAAGGCTTGACCGTCAGAAAAGGGGCTTCAACGCCTCGCTGAACTCTCTTGTTGACTTTGAAGACCCTGAAACAAAGGATCTTTTGCTTTCCGATTCGCCTGTGTTCGATTTGATAAAGCGCGAAAAAATAGAAGAAGCCGTCAAGCAAAATCCTTTGCCAAACAGCTTTAGCAAATTTGTGTTTAATTTTATCAATATAAAAATGTTTTTAGAAATGAATAACTAATTATGAAATACTGTAAAAAATGCATTTTGCCGGATACTCGCCCTGGCTTAGTCATTGGCAATGACGGCATTTGCAATGCCTGCAAAAACAGCGGGAAAAAAGTGGAAATAGACTGGAAAGAACGTGAAAGCGCGTTTGGGAAAGTGGTTGAAAATGCAAAAAAAAGAAGCAATGGCTATGACTGCTTAATTCCTGTTAGCGGAGGGAAAGACAGCACATGGCAGGTTATAAAATGTTTGAGATATGGGCTTAATCCGCTTGCTGTAACATGGAAAACTCCGGCCAGAACTCCTGTAGGCCAGGAAAATCTGGACAATCTTGTCAACCTTGGAGTTGATCATATTGATTATCAGATAAATCCGGAAGTTGAAAAGAAATTCATGCTCAAGGCTTTAAAAAAATATGGTTCGACTGCCGTCCCTATGCACATGGCCCTTTTCAACATTCCGTTGAAGATTGCCGCAAAATTTGACATTCCGCTTGTTGTGTGGGGAGAAAATTCCGCGTTCGAATACGGATCGGAAGACGAATCCCTGACCGGGTTCAGGTTGGATTCAAAATGGCTGAAAAAATTTGGAGTCACTCACGGAACCACAGCTGAGGACTGGGTGTCTGAAGACCTTTCAAGAAAGGAGCTCACTCCATATTTCGGAGCGAGCGACAAAGAGCTGGAAGACAAAGATATAAACGCTGTCTTTCTGGGGTATTATTTTGAATGGGATGTCGAGACAAGCCTGAAAATAGCATCCGAGCATGGGTTTAAACACCGTAAAGAAGGCCCCAAGGTGGGGCTTTACGACTTTACCGACATTGACTGCGATTTTATTTCGATTCATCATTATATCAAATGGTATAAATTCGGCTTTACAAGACTGTTTGACAATCTGACGCTCGAAATCAGGCGCGGTCGCATGAGCAGAGAAAAAGCTTTGGACATTCTGAAAGAAAAAGGAAGTCAGAAGCCCGTTGACGACATTAACCATTTTTGCGCCTTTGCTGACATAAGCGAAAATGAATTTTATGAAATCATAGAAGGCTTCAGGAACCATAAAATATGGGCAAATAAAAATGGCTCATGGCACATTGAAGACTTCATAATCCAAGATTGGGATTGGACAAAATAAAAAATGCTTTTTAAAGAAAAAAATCCTCCAAGAAAATTTAAAGTGGGCGATGGCTCCATTGTGATTTCGGACTGTGGCGCAATCAAGCTTGAGCCCGACGAAATGATGACTTTTGTTACCGAAAAAGGCTCGGAATATGACATTGTCAGAAAAAGCTGGGGCTTTTACGCAACGTCTTCCTTGAACGGAAGGCTGCTTGCCTCCGGCTTGAAGGCGTATCTTGTAAAAGGAAATGACAAATATTTTGTATGGGCCGTTGAAGATGGGAAGGGAAAAGAATTCGAGGCATATCTCAACTCGGAAAAGCATAAAATTATTTGCGAGTTATACGACAGTGAATCTCTCGCCCGGCTGGATTGCGAACAGGAAAAATGCGTCTGCGGCTCATCAAACTTTGTCCTGGAGCACACATACAATAAGCCGCCGGAAGGGGAAATTCGCTTTGACTTCAGTTCGAGCGGAAAATATTTGCGCAAGCTTTTGAGATGCGCCTCGTGCGGGCATTTCATTTCAAGGCATGAAATGGATGACAGTTCACTATACGGCGGAGAATATGTTGACGCCAACTACAAAAACGCCGACGGCATGAGAAAGACCTTTGAAAAGATTATAAATCTGCCCCCAGAAAAGTCGGACAACAAGGGACGGGTTAAAGCTGTTCTTGATTTTGCCAAATTTTCTTTCAGCAATAACTTTAAGCCGTCTGTTTTGGATGTCGGATCAGGACTTTGTGTTTTTCTTTATGAGCTGAGCAAGCAAGGCTGGAATTGCCTTGCGCTCGACACTGACGAACGCCAGGCAGAGCATGCCCACAATATTGCAAAGGTGGACTCTTTTTGCGGAAGCATTGAAACTATTGAGGGCAGCACAAAATTTGATATAATCGCATTTAACCGCGTTCTTGAGCACGTGGAAAACCCAGTGAGTATGCTAAAAAGCGCAAAGCCGCATTTAAATGACAACGGCTTTATTTATGTGGAGCTTCCCGATGGCGAGTGCGCGATAGAGGAAAGCCCCAAAAGGGAAGAATTTTTTATCGACCATCCGCATGTTTTCAGCTTTGCCTCTGCTTCGGCAATGATCAGCAAAGCCGGATTTAAGATTATCAAAGCTGAAAGGCTCCGCGACCCCAGCGGGAAATATACCATCAGATTTTTTATAAAATAAAAATATGGATAAGTTAAGAAATTTGATAAGAGGCTTGGAGAAATTTTTCTAACCAAAAAGAGGAAGCTTTCTCTAGGATTTGAAATTTAAATGAAAAGGTTTAAATGAGCTTAAACGAGTTGTTCGTTATTAATTCACTTGGCGATGCCAAAGACTTTCTGAGGAAATACACTTCAGAATCTTCACGGAAAGTTCTTGCAACACATGTTGTAGCCAATGCCTTTCTCTGCCAGAATGGAATAAACTGTCAAAATGTGGGCTCTCTTGCTGGCAATAAAGCATTGCGCAAGGCATATGAATCGTTTTCGGACGTAAATGATTTTCTACTTCAAATGGACAACTCTCTTTCTGCTGGAATTGCTGAAATCTTTAGGATTGATAAAATTGACTTTTTTTATACTCTATACAGATATCTGTTAAAGTATATTGTCAGCAGGTACATTGTCTTCGAAAATGTTTTAAGCAAATTTGTCAAAGAAAATGGGATTGAAAAAATATTTCTTTACGAAGACTCCTCTTTCATGTTAATAGCCGCAATTGACCCGATTAAGATATTTAAAGAAAGGGCGCAATCCGTCTTTGGCAATAAATTAGAAATTTGTGCCTTAAAAAGTGATTTTCCGGATATTGAGAAAATAAGTTTGTTAAAAAAAGCTTTTCGTTTAATGAATTCGCCTCACCGTATACCGAGGTATTTCAAGAGGAAACTTTACGAGTCATTGCCATTTAAAATAGAAGACTCTAAAAAAACAATTCTCTTTGGCTTTCCTCTTTATGATATGGAAATTATAGCCCATGACCCGGAACTCAGGAAAAAATATAATATTATTATGTGGTCTGAAGCTGAATCTCCTAAATTTTTCGGAATAAAATCAGAAATAACTTTGGAGGAAGAGCGCGCTCTTGCAATGCTATTTGAGGAAAATTTGAAAGAAGAAAACCCTATATGCGATGAAATGTCTTTTCTTTCGGTTTTTAAAAGATACTTGTTCGAGAATTTTAAGCTTAATGCTAAAAGTCTGTTGCTTCCATTAAAATGGTTGAATGAATATTTAAATGAGTATACGCTGGACTTATATCTATGGGGAAATTCCCCCTCAAAAGGGAGTAAAAGTTTGATTTGCGAGTATATTCGCTCACATAAAATAAAAACATTAGGGGCTGCTCACGGCGGAAATTTTATAATTCAAGATTGTTTTTTAGATCATTATCGTTCTGACTTTTCCAGATGCGACGGCTTTATCACCTATGGATCCGATGAAGATGATTTTAATGATTTGTACCCGGGCGAGAAGCTTCCGTGCAAAATAATCCCTTGCGGATCTTTAAAAGAGTTAAAATTAAAGTCGAAAAAGCGCAAGTCTAATAATAAAATTGATATTCTTTTTCCGATAGCAAGCGCTATCCCATTTTTTCATGGGATAAGAATTAACGCTCAGATGTTATATGATTGGCAAGTTAACATTCTTGAAGCATTAAATTCATTTTCAGGGATGAATATTGTGGTCAAGCCGCCTCCTGATTTTAATATTTCGTGTTTCCCTTCTTTGATGAATATGGAACGGTTCGACAATTTGAAGCTGGTGGATATAAAATTAGATGATTTTTTTATAAAATATGATGTTTCTCTTGTTGTTACTGAATTCATGTCTTCGCCCTTGTATGAGTCTTTAGGCCGAGATGTGGATATTATTGCCATAAATGAGCCCGTTTTTCCTATCAAAGGCAAGCCTCTGGAGCTTCTCAGGAAAAGAGCTTATTTTTTTGATAAAATAGAAGACCTTATTAATGCGCTTGTTAAATATGAGAAAGGCCATTTGCCTAAGTTGAGAAACAATGAATTTTACGAAAAATATATTTATCGAAAAGATGCCCGGGAGAGGGTGTTGCATGCTATAGAAAGCTGTTTGTTGGACAAATAGGGTTCGGACGCAAAAGAGTTTTAAAGATTATAAATTACGGTTTATCAAATTGAAGAAAAGAAAAGAAGCTTCACTGCATAAAAGGTATGGAGCAAAATTAATATCCCATATCATTATAGGCGCTATTGGCATAATAATTCAAGCCATAATACCAAGAGCTTTGGGGCCAGCTCAGTATGGGACTCTTTCTTTTCTTACTGCAACATTTAACAGAGTTACAGCCTTTCTGGAGTTGGGTTCGTCCTCGTGTTTTTACACAAAACTCTCGCAACGCCCAAAAGAATTTGGCCTTATTTTATTTTACGCTTATTTTGCGGTGGTTATCACTGTGTTGTTTGGAGTTTTTTTAATAATTGTTTCCATCACTGGCGCATATTCTTTGATATGGCCGAACCAAGCTCCTTTCTTTCTTTATTTGGCTGGCGGATTGGCCATATTGTTATGGGGCAAAAAAATTCTTCAAAGCATCTTGGACGCATATGCGCTTACTGTGGCCTCGGAAATAGTTCAAGTTTTTCAAAGCGTAATTATTTTGGGAATTGTCGTAGGCCTTTTTCTTTTAGATAAACTGACCTTGACTCAAGTCTTTGTTTACAATTATATTGTGACAGTTATTTTGGGATTTGCTTTTGTGTTGATTGCTATTAAAAGCGGTCGCTGGAAAAATGCGCATTGGAAGTTAAAGGCAAGCAGAGCTCGTAAATATTTTTGGGAATTTTACCATTACGCGCATCCACTGTTCATGTATTCATTGGTATGCTTGTTGCTCGGTTTTCTGGACATCTGGATGTTGCAGTATTTTGCGGGGAATGTACAACAGGGATTCTTTGGGCTTACAGTTAAAATAGGCACAATATGTTTTGTTTTTACATCGGCCATGACCCCGTTGATAACAAGGGAATTTTCAATAGCCCATCATAAGAATGACATGAGCAAGCTAAGAGACACTTTTCATCGGTATGTGCCAATATTCTTTGCGTTGGCGTCATTTATCGCTTGTTTTGTGGCTGTCCAGTCAAAAGAGGTTGTTTTGCTTTTTGGAGGTGAAAATTATTCTCATGCGATCTGGCCAATGACCATTATGGCTTTTTATCCGATATATCAGACTTTCTGTCAATTGACAGGTTCGATTTATTTTGCGACGGGCAAGACAAAAGCTTATAGAAACATAGGAATATCTGCTTCGCTGATAGGGTTGCCAATCACATATGTTCTTTTGTCTCCCTGTTTCTTTAACTTAGGCGCTTTTGGATTGGCGTTTAAAACATTGATAACCGCGATCATAGCTGGCAATATGATGGTTTTTTTCACTAGAAAATTATTGAATGTAAAACTGGCAAAATTTATTTTTCAGCAAATAGCCACGCTTGGTGTTTTAATACTGCTTGCCTGGTTGTCAAGCTGGTCTTCGCGGCTTTGCTTCACAGATTCAACATTGCCATTTTTATTGTTTGTCATCAGCGGAATAGTTTACATGGGCTTTGTCATGCTGGTATGTCTTTTTGCGCCAGGATTGCTTGGAATAAGAAAAGAAGATGTGCGTTCTTTTATATCGCTTGTATATTCCCGGCTGAACGCTTTAAAATCTTGAATTTATACAAATATTATTGATGTTTAAAGGCATCTCAAAAAATTTGAAAGACAAATTATAAACGGGGAAATAATGGTGAATAGAACAAACAAGACAGTGGCAATCATATTTGCCGGCGAGGAAGAGACAGAATTTAACCGCTGCAGCTTTCCCATTTTTGGGCGGCCTGTCTTTTCTTACACAGCTCTTGCTGCGTTAAACGCGAAGCGCGTGGATCATTGCTTTATTTCGACTGGATCTGAGAGAATAATCCAAGAGGCCAAAGCCCTGGAGGGGTTGATCCCGCTGAGAAGAAATTCTGAATGCGACTCGCTGATGGAAGAAATAAGTCATTCTCTGAAAAAAGTCATTGACAGTCTGGGAGGAGTCCCTTTCAGTGTAGTTTTATTGCTAGGCAATTCGCCGTGCATTTTGAGCGAAGCTATTGACAATGCTCTTGAGACGCTTGAAATGAATCCGGATCTGGACTCGGTGGTCACGGTCGGGAAAAGACGCGAATTCAATCCTGCCTTGTCTTTCAAGCTCGGCGAAAAAGGCTTGGCAAAGCCTTTTAGGCAGGACAGGGAGCTTCTTGATTTTGAATACTTTTCAGACAACAGGCTTTCCGTCGTTAAAACCGAAACCCTTCTTAAGCTTGAGCCGCCATATTCGGATGATTGCTCTTATTCGAGAATATACGGGGAAAGCATCCATCCATTTTTCCAGGAAAACGGAGTTTCTGACATTGACTATCCGTGGCAGATCCCATTGGTCGAACGCTGGCTGAAAAACAAGGGCTTTAACGAGAATGAAACGCCTTATGGAGAGCTGCATCAGAAAAAATCTGGTTTTGTCTTTGTTCAGGAGCCGCTTCGCGACAAGGCTGAGAAGACTTTAAAAGTGTTTATTTCCACTGTCCCGTTTGGCGAAATAGATCCCTATCCTGTAAATATTCTGAAGAATGAGCCCAAATGCGAATACATCATTAATCCCATCGGCAGAAAGCTGAAAGAGCATGAGCTGGCTGAAATTCTGCCGGATTATGACATTATCATTGCGGGCACAGAACCCATAACGGAACACGTGCTGAAAAAGGCCAAAAAATTGAAGCTGATCAGCCGCGTGGGAATAGGCCTTGACAGTGTGGATTTGCTGGCGGCCAGGGAATTGGGAATAAATGTGTCTTACACTCCTGACGCTCCGGCTCCGGCCGTGGCGGAGTTGACAATAGGACACATGCTTAGCATATGCCGTTATTTGCCTCTTGTGGACAGAAAGCTGCGCGACGGAATATGGCAGAGAATAATGGGCGGCAGGCTTGCCAACAAGACAATAGGCATCATAGGAACCGGACGGGTGGGCTCAAGGGTGTTGAGGCATCTGCAAGGCTTTGGCCCCCAAAAAATATTGGTCAATGACATTGCCCCCGACTATAATCTCTATGAGCTTTATCATGCGGAATTTGCTTCCAAGGAAGAAATATACAAAAACGCCGACATTGTGACCTTGCATGTGCCTCTTACTCCGAGCACCACAAAACTTGTGTCAGAAAAAGAGCTTTTGATGATGAAACCCGAAGCCGCGCTAATAAATACGGCCCGCGGCGGAATGGTCGACGAGCAGGCTCTTTATCATGCGTTGAAAGACAAGCGAATCGCCGCGGCTGCGGTGGATGTTTTTGAGAACGAGCCTTACGGTGGAGAGCTTGCCACCTTGGATAATTGCTTCATGACATGTCACATGGGCTCCTGCACAACGGATTGCCGTTTTGCCATGGAAAAGTTGGCAACTGAAGAAGCCGTCCGCTATATTACAGGCAAAGAGCTTGAGCTTTCAGTTCCCGATTACGAGTATGAATTAAAAAATAAAAATTGAGGTCAATGAATGATTGCTGCATTATTGCTGGGACGCAAAGGAAGCGTTGGGTTTCCTGGAAAAAACACTTATCCCGTGCTTGGGAGGCCTTTGGCCTGGTATCCAATGAACGCGGCTTATAACGCCAAGTCTGTCGACAAGGTGTATCTTTCAACGGACGATGAAAAACTTATGGAGCTTGCGCGTGAAAATAACGTGGAAGTAATTGAGCGCCCCGCGTATCTCTGCACAAAAGAGGCCCTTGGCGAGGACGCGTATGTTCACGGCTACGAAGAGATTTGCAGAAGAAACGGAGAAAAGCCGGAGTTGATGATTTTGCTTTTCTGCAACGCCGCCACATTGCTTCCGGAAACTATCGACGAGGGCGTAAAGGCGCTTCGCGAAAACTCCGAATACGATTCCGCCGTCACAGTCTCAAGATACAACATGTGGAGCCCTTTGCGGGCAAGGCGCGTTGGCGACGACGGACTGCTTCATCCTTTTGTGCCATTTGAAGCGTTTGAGTCCGACACCTTGAATTGCGACCGCGACAGCCAGGGTGACGCCTGGTTTGCGGACGTGGCAATAAGCGTGGTGCGGCCATACAACCTCGAACATTTGGATGAGGGGATTTTGCCGCAGAAATGGATGGGGCAGAAGATATATCCGCTCAAGCAGGAAGGCGGCTGCGACGTGGATTACGAGTGGCAAATGCCCGGCGTTGAATGGTGGCTGAAAAAACACGGTGGTTTTTAAAAAATGAGCAATTCTGTTTGTAAAATAACATTTGCATAAGCGTATTGCGCACTGTGCTGCAAAATAATCAGGAAGATATAATTAGCATGTCAGATATTAAAATTATCGCATCGTTGGGGCCGGCGACAAACAACAAAGCAATTCTGAAAATGATGAAAGACAGAAATGTTGGATTTGTCAGGGTCAATATGTCTCATTCCAGCATCCAGGATTTGAACTATTATATTATGCTTGCGCAAAATGCCGGTTTGCCTTTTATTATTGACACAGAAGGCTCTCAAGTTAGAACTGGCCCAATGGAAAGCAGCTCGATATATTACAAGGAAAACCATCTTGTCCACATTCACAAAAAACTGATTGTAGGTTCAGAAAGCGATGTGTCGCTCAATCCTGGAGAAATTATTGATCAACTGTGTCCTGGCGATCTGCTTAAGCTTGACTTTAATACTTTAATGTTCAGGGTATCCGACGTATCCACAGTGGATGACGGATATATAACATGCAGGGTGATAATAGCGGGAAGCTGCGGAGGAAACAAGGCTGTGGTAATCAATGCCGGAAGCGGCAGAAGTTTTTTCCTGCCTCCTTTGACCAAAAAAGACTATGAATCCATTGAGGTGGGGCTTCGTGAACAAATTGGACACATAGCGGTGTCATTTGTCAGGCGCGCCGATGATATACGACAAGCAAGAGAAGCCACAAAAGGAAGGATGAAAATCATTTCAAAAATAGAATGCCGCGACGCTTTGCGCAATCTTGACGAAATAATAGACGAAACTGATTATATCTTGCTTGACCGCGGAGACTTAAGCCATGAAATCCCCATAGAAAAAGTGCCATTTACGCAAAAAATTATTTTGAGCAAGGCCAACCGCAAAAACAAAGGCGTATATGTGGCTACTAATTTGCTTGAAACAATGGTGAATCATGAAAAGCCCACAAGGGCGGAAGTCAATGATGTGATCAACACTATTCTTGACGGGGCAAGCGGCCTGATTCTCTCAGCCGAAACTGCAATAGGCAAACATCCAATTGAATGCATAAATGTTTTGAATAAACTGATAACGCATGCCAATATAGCCGCCGAAGGGATTGAGTCTTTCAAACAAAGCGAAAATCAGCTTGTTGAAATACTGGAGAGAACAGATTATCTGCTGACATCGCACAGTTCGGGAACGCTCATCGACCCTCACGGAGGGACGCTCGTTGATCGCTACACAAAAACAGTGTATGATGAAAAAGAAATTGAATCCCTGAAAAAAGTTGTCATCAATGAAAAGCTGGCGATGGATGCGGAACAAATTGCCATTGGCGCATTCAGTCCGCTTGAAGGTTTCATGACGGAAAAGGAGTTGACATCCGTTCTTCACAATATGAGATTGCCTGACGGAGCAGTGTGGACAATGCCAATAATTCTCGATATTTCAGAGAATATAGCCTCCGAAATATCTGTGGGGCAAAAAATCCAGCTCACCGACGCAAACGGAACCCCAATGGCCATCATGGATGTTGAGGACAAATATAAATTTGATCGCGATGATTTTTCCAGGAATCTGTTCGGAACAACCGACCCGAATCATGCCGGAGTGAAAATGGCTGGAGAACTGCATCCTGTATTTTTAGGCGGCAAAATAGATTTATTGAGAAGAAACAGCTCTGACTACAAAGAATATGAGCTGACTCCAAAACAAACGCGAACCCTTTTTGAAGAAAAAGGCTGGGCTAGAATTGTCGGCTTTCATACTAGAAACGCAATTCACCGCAGTCATGAATTCATACAGATGGAAGCAATGAGACTTGCCAGTTGCGACGGCATGCTTGTCCATCCAGTGGTTGGCAAAAAGAAAGCTGGAGACTATGAGACCAAGTATATTATTCAAAGTTATGAGAAAATGCAGGAAAGTTTCTACCCTTCCGGAAAAGTCATACTTGGCACATTTGTCACATATTCAAGATACGCTGGCCCAAGAGAGGCTGTTTTCACTGCCCTTTGCAGGAAAAATTTTGGGTGCAGCCATTTTATTGTGGGACGAGACCATACAGGAGTTGGAAATTATTATGGACCGCATGATTCTCAAAAGATTTTTGAAACTTTGCCCGACATCGGCATTGAAATAGTTCCTTTCAACGAAGTCTTTTATTCGCCTGATTTAAACAATTATCTCCATGCGGATGCAAAACAGGAGTTTTCCGGCCAAAATTTTCGGGAAATAAGTGGCACGCAAGCGCGTGAAATGTTGAAAGAAGGAACAATGCCTCCCGACTGGTTTATGCGTCCTGAGATTTCTGAATTAGTAATTGCAGGCTTAAAGTCAGGCGACAAAGTTTTTATTGAATAGTTGCTGTTAATAAATTATGTTACAAACTGTTTTTATTTAGATAGAGGAAATAGTGAAGAGACCAAAACGAAACTTAAAATGGTGGCTTAGAGCTGTATATCTTGGCTTAAAGCATCCCGGATTGGTTTTTATAAAAATTCATTACGCAATAGCGAGATCAGTCTCTGACTTTCTTGCAAGATTGAATTATTATGACTATCCGCATAAAGTGATTTTCCTTGCCGGGATGCCAATGAGCGGAACTACCTGGGTCAAAGGGCTTGTCGCGCAAATGCCGGGATATCACTCGCGACCGTCAAAAACGCCCTATGAAATAGGGTATAGGCAAGACATTTCCGCTGAAACCTTTAGAAATGTGCCTAAGCATGCTTATACGCTGTTCAAAACACATATGAACCCAAAACCTGAAAACTTAAAAATTCTCTCAGATAATGGCGTTGACAAAGTGGTTATAACATACAGAGATTTAAGAGACGTTGTTGTTTCCAGATATTACCGTCTGGTGGATTCTCCAAAGCCGGACAATGCCCCTGACAAGGTTGATTATTTAAAGCTGAGCAAGGAAGAAGCCATCAATGATTCAATAGAAAAAGTTGGGACGCATTATGTTCCTTGGATAAAGGACTGGAAAAAGCTTGCGGATGAAAATCCGGAGAAATATATGCTGGTAAAGTATGAGGAAATGAAAAAGGACACCAAGAGAATATTCAAAGAAATTCTTGCTTTTTACAACATTAAGCTTGAAGAGCAAAAGATCGAGGCATTTTTGGAAAATGCAAAGGGTAAAAAGAGTTTCAAGAAAAACAATGAGGCCTCTATGATACTTCCTTTTGGCATTTCGTCAAATTTTAGATCCGGCAAATCGGGGCATTGGAAAGAAGAACTGACCGGCCCGCAAATTGAGAAATGCAAAGAGTATATGGGGGGAATCCTGATAGAGCTGGGGTATGAGGAAAACTTGAACTGGGAACTTTAAAGAGATATTTATTTAATGGTTGTTAAAAATAAAAAAGCCGTCTATGAAAAACATCATAGCTTCGATAATTTTTATTCGAAGCAGAGCTCCGATATATGCGTAATCCAAAAACGAAGGGCTGTTAGAATTCTGGAGTCATGCGTTTGCGAAAACAAATATCGCGGAGAAATATTGGCAAAGGTCTTAAGCGAACTTAAAGAAAACGAAAAAAAATTCAAAATAACAAGCTTTATAGCTGAAGAAATGGCATTGATAGAAGACGCTGAATTGCTTGAATACTTGTTTCACCGTTACAGGTATGACGTTTTTCCACAAGAAAAAACAACAGACAAATATCCGCCTTGCATTCAGATTGAGCCGGTCTCTTTTTGCAACTATAAATGTTCATTTTGTTTCCAGAACAATGAATATTTTTCTTCCGCAGAGGGGAAGGGAGTGATGCCTTTGGCGCTGTTTAAAGACATTGTGGATCAAATTGATGGCAATGTCAAGATTGTCAACATGGCTTCTCGCGGCGAACCGCTCATATGCAAAGAAATAGACAAGATGCTTGAATATTGCTCGGGCAAATTTCTCAGCCTGAAGCTTAACACCAACGCCTCCCTTTTAGATGAAAAAAAATCTCACGCAATATTGTCGGGCGGTGTAAATACGATTGCATTCTCAATTGATTCAGCGGACAAGTCGGGTTATGAAAAGCTTCGCAAGGGCGGGAATTTTGAAAAAGTGTTCGGCAACATCAGAAAATTTCATGAGATACATGAAAGGCATTATCCAGACAAAAAGATAATAGTCAGAATATCAGGCGTCAAAGTGGACGACTCTCAGAAAATGGCCGACATGGTTAAGGTTTGGGGGGAATTTGTTGATCAGATTTCCTTCGTGAAATACAATCCCTGGGAAAATGTTTACGAGTCTGAGAAAAACAATCATGTCAATCCATGTTCTGACTTGTGGCGCAGATGTTTTGTATGGCATAATGGCGTAGTCAATCCCTGCGACACAGAGTTCAAATCATCCTTGGCGGTGGGAAATGTAAAAGAAGACGCTTTGTCCAATATTTGGACTGGAGAAAAATACGAATATTTAAGACGATCGCATCTTTGCGGACACAGGGCGCAACTGGACGCCTGTTCCCGGTGCATCGTTAACTAAGGTTATTGACAATAACGGCGAGGTTAAGACATGAACTGCAAATCAATGAAAAATGTTTTGATTACCGGCGCGAGCAGCGGAATCGGCTTTGCGATGGCAAAGGCTTTCTTAAGGGAAGGCTATTTTGTTTTTGCTCATTTTCACAATAATTTAAATGAGTTGGAAAGTATTGAGAGCGATTCGATTTTAAAGTTAAAGGCTGAGCTTTCGGACATGAGCGAAGCGGACAAATTGTTTGAGGAATGCCTTAAGGCAAGAGGCTCAGTGGACGTGCTGATAAACAATGCTGGCACATATTACGCAGAAGAGCTGGAGTCGGTTCAAGAAGAAGTCTTTGACCACATTTTTAATGTTAATTTAAAAGCCCCTTTCCGCTTGTCTCAACTTGCCTTAGCTTCTATGAAAAAGAACAAATGGGGAAGAATAATCAATATTTCCAGCATCGGTGTAAAGTACGGCGGCTCGCCGAACTCGGCTTTGTACTCCATGACAAAATCAGCAATGGAGGCCATGACAAGATCATTTGCGAAGGCAGGCGCTCCTTATAACGTGCTTGTCAACTGCCTGAGGCCCGGCGTTGTAGGCACAAAACTTCATTTAAAGGATTCAGGCAAAAATATGGAACAAAGGGCAAAAATGATTCCTCTTGGAAGACTGGCCCAACCAGAAGAGATTGCAGAGACGGCTCTTTTTGTCGCGTCGGGAAAAAGCTCTTTTACAACAGGAGCCATACTGGATATTTCAGGCGGCGAATAGAGTAAAAATAAGTAGCGTGTTTATTGGGCTACATTTTTAAAAGGAAAATATTGTTGATGAGTTTAAAAAAATTATTTAAGAAATATTTGATTAAAATTGTGTATAAGCTTTTGTTTGCTTCTCTGCGTTCAAGCGGGAAAGGTTTAGCGAAAAAACTTAAGCCAAAGATGGCTAAAATCGTTCCCGACTTAGGCGATCAATATACAAGCAGCAAGAGAGATTTGGACACAATGTATTATTGGGTTGAAAAGCTGCGAAATGTGCATGCTTTTCAAATATCCTTGGTTTTAAAAGCCATTGGGATGTTGAATCAGCCGAAAAGATCAAAACCTTTGCAAATCGTTGATATTGGAGATTCGTCTGGAAATCATCTGATATACTTGAGGGAGCTGTTAAAAGAAGAGGAGATTAAAGTTGAGACATTATCGATAAACCTTGACAGTTGCGCTGTTGAAAAGATTAAAGCGAAAGGCTTTGACGCCATTTGTTGCCGCGCTGAAGATTTGCACAAGCGGGAGAATCAGATTCATACGGACATATTTCTTTGCTTTGAGACCTTGGAGCATTTTATGGATCCTATTAATTTTTTGCATTCCATTTCATTAAACTCAGAATGTGAATATTTTATTGCAACGGTTCCATATCTCAGGCAAAGCCAAGTGGGGCTGCATCATTTAAGAAAATCCTGCAAAGGGAATGTCACAGCAGAGAATACACATATTTTTGAACTTTCTCCTGAAGACTGGAATTTGATATTTGAATTTTCAGGGTGGCAAGTCGTTTATTCTGAAAAATACACTCAATATCCGTCGTCGGGATTGTTTTACTTGACGAAACCGCTTTGGCAGCGCATGGATTTTGAAGGTTTTTATGGAGTGGTGCTGAAGAAAGACCATTCAAATGTTGACAGATATTTAAGTTGGTAGCTTTCAGGTCAAAATTTGTGTGGAAAAATAACCTTAATTTATATATGTGAATATGGAAAGAAAAATAAGCAAGGCATTGCAAACGGTAGATTT
>Ga0075121_1001172_pt1 | contig 16583 bp, 17 predicted proteins | sample AntAceMetag02UKG_FD_69793 | JGI IMG/M metagenome (GOLD analysis project Ga0075121, IMG submission 69793) | Saline lake microbial communities from Ace Lake, Antarctica - Antarctic Ace Lake Metagenome 02UKG | ecosystem: Environmental > Aquatic > Non-marine Saline and Alkaline > Saline | place... | reverse complement strand
GTTTGGAGCTTTGTCCAAAGGCGTTTAAAAATCTTAAGGAAGAAAATGTTATTAAAGAATTGAAAAGAAATATAAAGATTTTAAAAAATTTAAGCTTAAAATAATATTTGTTAATATGAAATTACTGTTTGGATGAGCATAAAGTAACTTGATAAATCAAACAAAGAAGGTTTGAAAAAATCTTTTTTGTTTGGCTTATCAGAGAGCCATCAGGTTCTTTGAAAATATAAATATATAAGGAGGTAGAAAAAATGATGAACTCGTTTAAGATTATTCCGACATGGAAGAATGTCCTGGATACGTTTTTTGTAGAAAAGGACATTGGCAAAGGTTGCGCCAGACTGATTCTGAAATGCTTGGCGTGTTTCTCGTACGGTGTTGTATGGGTTTTAGGTCCGAGGATGGTACTAAAGTAATAAGAAAGGAGGATGAAAAGATGATCTTAATCGATTTTTCTACTGTGTTGACTAATGATTGTGTTGTTGTTAATTCTGAAAAAAAGAAAAAATGGCGATTTAAAAAATGGCTGATTGGACATATTCGCAAGATTAGTCTTTTGATCCTCAATTTTTTCTTCAACCATGATTGGCTGTTTTCGGTAGTTGGCTGGTTTAATCAACGTTGGAATTTTCTGCATACGGTGTTTGTTGCATATCCAGCAAATGAGAAATATGCATTAGCCTATGTTTATCTAAAACATCGAGATCGAATGAGGTGGTCTCCATGGCCGGCAGGAATTTTTTGTCAAAATGGTAAGTGGGGATTAATGACTGTAATTTCTTCAGTTGAGCAGGACTTCACTGATTTGAAAAATCTTGAGAATTTAAAGAGTCTTGTTAAAAGGACCGAAAGGATTCGTAAATTATTGAGAGCAAAACAAAAAACTTTTGCTGGAATTTTACCAGGTGTTATGTATATGAAAAGATTAATCAGGGAATCTCCCGAAGCAGATGTAACCGTAGAAGCTGTTTTACAGGCAGAACGAGAACTTAAGTTGGTTATCAATTATCCAGAAAATATCCCACTTATTATTCTCGGCGGCAATGGATTTATTGGCCGTAGATTGATAAAAAAGCTGGATGGGCGTGAAGTTTATTGTGTTGATGTTGGTGAAAATAATAATAATTGGCCTGATCATTTGTATGGTAGAAAAGTTATTTTAATTAATCTCACTAGAAAGGCAGTTTTGACTAATTACCTTCATCTTTTTTGGTCTAACCTTGTTCTCTTAAATGAGGTTTATCCTGAGCCAAAACAAAACGATTTACAAGAGCTCACCAACAAAGGTTCTGTTGCGTACCATGTCGTTGGTCTTAAAGCAGAATCTTATCCTTCATTTCCAAGGGCATACAGGGGAGGAATCCCTTGCTGCGCCGGATATCATGCAAAGAAGATGGAAGTTATTGTAAAAAAGTTAAATTAATATTAACTGTCCATTTCTGAAAACAAGAACCTGTTGGCAATCAACAACAGGTTCTTTTTCTTTTTTTTGAAAAAATATGTTAAAATATAGTATATATCATAAAATTATGGAGATATTATTTGATAAAATAAATATCATTTTAATTATTACTGTTTTCCTAAATTTGATTTTAGGTTTGTTGATTTATTCTAGAGGTAGAGATCGTAAAATTAATATTGTTTATAGTTTGAATGTAGTAACAATTATTGTCTGGATTTTAGCAATGATTTTTTATAGATCTGCTAATGCTGAAAATAATTTATTCTGGTGCATTATTCTTTATATTTCACCTACATTTATTGCTAGTAGTTTTTTATACTTCACGTATATTTTCCCTTTTCAAATCAATAAAACACTGTTTTTTAAAAAATGGTTAATCTTTCTGGGGAATATTATTATTGTTGTTTTAATTTTAATACCAAACTTTATTATTAAAGATGTGGTTGTTAATCCAGGATCAGAAAAGATAATCACTTTTGGCCCTGGTTATATTTTTTATGTAATTTATACTGCTCTATATTTCTCGTATGGATTTTGGAGATTATTTAAAAAATATATTCATTCTCGAGGCGTTGAAAGAAGTCAGATAATTTATTTGTTATCTGGCTATTCTATAGCTGCTAATTCAGCTTTTGTTACTAATTTATTTATGCCTTGGATTGGTAGAACCGAATTAAATTGGTTGGGTCAGACATTGACTTTATTTATGGTTGCATTTACTGCCTACGCTATTCTTAAATATCGTTTGATGGATATTAAGTTAGTGGTGAAGAGAAGTACTATTTTCTCTTTAATTGTTATTATGATTACGGCGATTTATGCTATGTCTGCTTTTTTGGTAAGCTTAGTTATTTTTGGCGGCGTCTATACCTTACAAACGCAAATTATTACCGGCTTAATCGTCGCCTTATTAGTGGCCATTGGTTTTCGGCCTTTATATGAATGGCTTAAAAGAACAACAGACACTTTCTTATTTAAAGGCGAATACTTGCCTCAAGAATTAATGGCTGATATTACTGATGTTGTTTCTAGAACTTTGGATTTAGATGTGGTTATTGATATTTTAAAAGAAAAAATTACTAAAGCCTTAAGAGTTAAAAAATTAGAAATAGTTATTTTAAAAGATGATTCGTTTTCAATAACTTCTAAAAAAAGAAAGTCATTAAAAAAAATAACTGAATATTTTAAAAAACAAAGAGATGTTTTAGTTTTAGAAGAGATAAAAAGAAAGCATGCAGAAAATGCTGATTTAGAAAAAAGTGTTTCTTTGATTGATGATTTAGAAAAACTTAATACAGCTTTAGCAATTCCTTTGTTGGTAAAAAAGAAATTAGTTGGAATTTTTCTTTTGAGAGATAAAAGATCAGGAGATATGTTTACTAATGAAGATATTAAAACATTGGAAACAATTGCCGCTCAAGCTGGTATTGCTATTGAAAATGCTCGTCTTTATGAAGAAATGAAAGATTTCTCCAAAACGCTTCAAAAAGAAGTTGAACGTCAGACAAAGACATTGAAAGACGCGAACGTTAGATTAAAGCAGTTAGATGTAGCTAAATCAGAATTTATTTCTTTGGCCTCTCATCAACTAAGAACTCCTTTAACAATTATTAAAGGATATGTCTCTATGATTTTAGAAGGATCATGGGGAAAAGTAACTGATAGCCAAAAAGAACAATTAGAAAAAATTTATCTGAGTAATGACCGATTAATTAAATTAGTAGAAGATTTATTAACTGTTTCCAGGATTGAATCAGGCCGTTTAGACTTTGACTTAGAAATGGTTTCTTTTGAAAATATGATAGATAGTGTTGTTAAGGAATTTGAGCAAATAGCAAAAAATAAGAAGTTATATCTAAAATTTATTAAGCCTAAAGAACAGTTACCTAAGATAAAGATAGATTCTTTGAAAATTAGGCAGGTTGTTCAGAATTTAGTTGATAATGCTTTGCATTATACTAAAGAAGGAGGTATCACTATTAGATTAAAAGAAAAAAAAGATAAAATGTTATTTAGCATTAAAGACACAGGCATCGGAATTACTGATGAAGAAAAAGTTGTTCTTTTTGAAAAGTTTTCAAGAGGTAAAGATGTTAGTAAGATGAATACAGAAGGAACTGGTTTAGGACTATATCTAAGCGTTAAAATGGTTGAAGCACATCAGGGTAAAATTTGGATTAAGTCAGAAGGTAAAAACAAAGGCAGTATATTTTATTTCGAACTGCCAATGAAAACAAAAACAAAAAAATAAGATATTATATTTTATAGAAATAAATTCATTATATAGTTTTTGTTTTATTTTTTCCGGAACAGGTTGACACAGACCTGTTTTTGTTTTATTATATTGAGTAATGAAAATAGTTTTGTGTCATAAGGATTTAAAAAGAGGCAGTATCCATGGTGGAATTTGCGCTATTTATTGTCATTTGGCAAAAGAATTACATAAGTTGGGAGTTGAGGTGTTTACTGTTTCTTCTTGGAAAACTGGACCGAGTAAAAAAATTAGGCACTATTATGTTCCTTACACTAATTCTGCAAATTATAGGGAAAGAATATTTTATCTCCTGAATAAAATTGATTTCGATATTATTGAATGTTCGAGCTGGAAAGCTGAGGGGTTAGAGTATGCTAGACGAAAAAATCGTAAACCAATAGTTGTTAGAGGCGATTTAAGCGCTTTTTATTTTGATAATAAAATTGAAACTAATCTAGAGAAAGAATTATTAATACTTGCTGATTATAGATTAGCTGTTAGTAGAAGTTGTGCGCTTGATCTAGAGAAAAAATTTGGCATTAAAATAGATAAATTCATTTTAAATGGAGTGGATACCTCTAGTTATAATCTTAAATACAGAAATAATTTTAAATCTAAAAAATTATTACGGACAATAATTTGGGTTGGTAAACCTACTTTTGCCAAGGGGTTTGACATGCTTATGGATTTAATGAAAATAGCTCCCAAAGATTTATCCTTTTATATTGTTTTTGGTAATACATCTCAAAATTATTCAATGAAATTAATCAAAAATAAAAATATAAGATATTATCAAAATTTATCTCAAGAAAAAATGATCAATCTTTATAATAAAAGCGATGTTTGTTTATCTACATCTCGTTATGAAAGTTTTGGGTTGGCGCCACTAGAGGCTATGGCTTGCGGTACTCCAGTAGTTGTGCCTAAAAATGTGCCATCATTTGGAGAATATGTTCGTGATGGTATGGATGGATTTATATACAACGATTTGAATCAAGTCATTGAAGATATTTATAAAGTAGAAAAATTAGATTTCAAGAAAATAAGAATACATGCGCATCGTTTCAGTTGGAGAAAAATGGCCAAAGAAACGTTAGAAGTATATAAATTTCTATTATCAAAATGAAATGTTTAGTAATCGGTCCAAAATATAATGGAGTAGCTAATATAATAAAAATACACAAAAAATATTTAGAACGCTTAGGCGTGATTATAGATTGGCATGGATTCAAAGAACAAACTTTTGAATTTAGTAAAATTATTAATGGCGTTGAGAAATTACTTAATAAAATAGATTTTTCAAAATATGATATAATTGATTGTCATATTGGGATGTATGAACCAGAACAATTTTTATTGCCAATTCTTGTTAATTGTGATTTGCCACCACGGATTTTTTCTGTTCACAATATTTCTTTTGAAATGTTTAAAAAAATGGGTTTTCCAAAGTTGCAGGAGATAATTAACGATACTATCCCTGTCTTTTTTAATGGCTTTATTTTTTATGGGGAACATCCTCAAAAGCACTTTAAAGAAAAATATGGTCAGATAAATAACGCCAAAATTTATATTCCACCAACTCATGTTAATTCTAAGATATCAAATGCTCTTATAAAAAAATTTGAAGATAAATATTCTCTTCGTGCTAATAGTTATATTGGAATAATCGGTTATCCTTCTCGATGGAAGGATTGGCAATTGCTTTTACAATCTTTTAAATATGTAGATAAACAAATTGATTTTGTTTTTGCTGGTCCATGGTGGGACAAGAAAATAGGTTTTGTCAAGAAAAAAATAAACAAAGTGCATGTTCGGGTAATTCCCGATTACCTTCAGAATAACGACTATACGCTTTTTATTAAAAACTCTAAATTTGGTGTTTTTCCATATACTAATTATCCAACATTTCAAGGTAGTGGCACTTTAGCTAATTATATTTGGCATGGGAAGCCAGCTATAGTCAGCAACTCTACATCTTTGCCAGAATATATTAAGGACGCAGGTATAATTCTGAATAATAATAATCCTAAAAAATGGGGTCGGGCAATATCGTATTTATTGAACGATAAGAATTTACGTCAATTCAAAATAATAGTGGACAAAAGAAAAAATTTGTTTTCTCCAGAAACTTATGCTAACAAAGTTCTGAATTTTTATAAAAAAGTAATAAAGGATAAAAAATGAAAATTTCTGTAGTTATTATTGCGAGAAACGAAGGGAAAAATATTAATAAAGCTATTCAATTAATCTATGAGCAAAATTATCCTAAAAAAGAAATAGAAATAATAGTAGTTTCAGATGGCTCCATAGATAATACCGTTAAAATGGCTTTGCAAAAATCTGTTAAAGTAATCGTTCTCAAAAAATCATTTGGCATTTCAGTTGCTAGAAATATTGGTGTTTTAGAAGCAATAGGAGAAATTATTTTTTTTATTGACGCCCATATTTTTATAAATAAGAATGCTTTTAAAGTTTTAAATAAATGTTTCAATCAATGTTCAAATATCTATGGTATTTGCGGAAAATATCATACTCCCTTTAAAGGATTGAATAGTATCAGGAATATTCGGTATAAAGCACTGTCTGGTAAAGACAAAACGTCTCGGGTGATAAATTTAGACAATTTTGCAACATTTTCTTCAGGCATAGGCGCTTTTCGTCGCAGTGTATTTAATAAGGTAGGCTTTTTTAAGGAAAACTTTCGTGGTTTTGCAGGAGAAGATATTTTTTTTGAATTGCAAATTTTAAATAAAGATATGTTGCTTTATTTTGAACCTCGTATAAATGGATTGCATTACGAAAACAATAATAATCTTAAAGTTTTTTATCATAGAATCTATAAAGAAGTGCGAGGTTTTTGTAAGGTGATAATAAGTAGTATTGATTGTGGCCTAAGGATGCCAAAAATAGATAAATATTATTTACATTTTCCTTTTTTATTAAGCATCTTTCTTATATTATCTTGGATAAGAATTGAATTTATTCTTATATTTTGCTTAATTATAATTCTTGAGGTAGTTTATATAAAAAACATATGGTTTTTAAAAGATTATCATTTTAAAGAAAAGATATTCACAGTTTTGTATTGTTTGTTAATAGCTTTTTTGAAAATTTTATTTATACCTTTTTTTATTTTTCAACCAATCAGATTATCTATTAACGGAAAAATTAAAATGATTATTATTGATAAAAAGAAAAAGAAAATAAGTAAAAATTATAAGTTTAAAGATAATCAATCTGCGCAGTCTTATATTCCAATAATTACTAAAAGAATCTACAATGTATTGAAATTATTTTCTAAATGGGAGATAATGAAAATTATTACTATAATTAGATCTCAAAACTAAATTAACATGAATATTTTTATTTGTCGTCATACTCAAGTTCATAATCCTAAAAAAATTGTTTATCGTCGTTTGCCAGGTTACCGTTTAAGTAAAAATGGCGAAAGACAGGCTAAAGAAATAGGGTTATTCTTAAAAAAGTATAAAATCAAAGAAATTTTTACTTCACCTATGGAAAGATGCGTTCAGATGTCAAAGATAATCAAGGAAATTATAAATGATCCAAAAATAAAAATATATTACAAAGATTATTTAAATGAATGGGATGAAGGTGAAAGAACAATAGATATCGCCAAAAGAATGAGGTTTATTTTAAGAGGCAAAAAAAATAATCGTATTTATGTTAGCCATAAAGATCCGATTAGAGTTTTTTTAAATAAAATCACTAATCAGCCATTGCGAGAGTTAGATCATTGGGATTGTCCACATGGCTCAATTTATAAAATTACAATAAGAAAAAGAATTTTGGCTAAATTAGTTTTTACTTCAAAAAAAGAATGTTAATGTAATTAGGAAAATACAAGTTTTTATATTTTTGTTTCTTAACAATAGACAATAAAAGGAGGTTGCTCATGGACGATAAATATAAATTATCTGGTGAGGATAAGGAATATAAAGAAGATTCAAATTCTTTTACTAAATATCATAATGTTGAAGTTGAGTTCAGGATAGAACTTGCTGGATATCAGTTAGCTAAAAAGGCTAGAATGCCAATTCCGCGGATTAAGAGAATTAATGAAATAGAAAGATCTATTGCTTTTGAAAAGATAACTTGGCTACGGTTAGATCAACTATCAAGTAATTATAGAAATGGCCAAAAGCAACATTTAGAATTTGTTCGGTTGTGTGGTCACTATATTGCTAGATTGCACCAGATTTTTAGCGGAGAACGAAAATTGGATTATAGTTTGCAAAGTGAACGTTTAATTCGACTTCAGAACGATCTCTGTGGTTTTCATGATATTAACCGTCAGACAACAAAGAAAGTTATTGCTCAAATATTGGACCAGTTGATAGGTTTTGAGAAACTGCAATCAAGGGCGACATTTATTCATGGTGATTTTATTCATCAAAATGTTTTTGGCATAGAAAATAATCTTAATATTATCATTTTTGATTGGGAAAATTCATGCTATTCCGATCCTGTTTACGACTTATCAACTTTCATATCTTTTTTTCTGATTATTGCTGTAAAATCTAATTTTTATACAATGGAAGATGTAAATCGAGTAGAACGTGTTTTATTGGATGCCTATAATCAGCAGATGTCGTTATCAAAATTTGATATGCAGAGATATTGCTTTTTTAAGTTTTTAGGGCATCATTGTATGTATTGGTATTATTTATTAATTCTTCAAAAATTAAGTCAGAAATTTCGTGATGGTCGAATTGAGCGTCTGTTTGGAGGGAGTTTAAGTGGTGTCGAAATTAAACAACTAGTCAACGATCTCAATGAAGAGAATTTTCGTTTTAAACAAACATCCTTTGTAAATATCTGTTTATTACTAGAAAGAAGCAAACAAAATATTTTGGATTTGCTTGAATTTCCTTCTATCCAAGTATTTTAAAAATTCTGATGAATCGTGATTTTTAAAAGGTCTTTTCCATAATGGATAAGACCTTTTCTTTTAATATTTAAAATTAAATAAGATACATCAATTTTTTTATAATGTCTCGCTTATTTTATCTATGTTATAATAAAGAATATGCAGGAGTTTTTAATAGGTGTAAATACATCAAAATTTAATAAAAAAATGGCAGAGTTTATAAAATCTACCCAGAAAGAACTGAATAATTTTTAAATATGTTTCAACAATCAAAACAATATCCTAGATTAAGCGTTAAAGCAATTTTTCGTTTTAACAACAAGGTTCTATATTATAAAACAACCAAAGATGTTAGAGATGTACCAGGCGGTCATGTAGAATTTGGTGAAAGCATTTTAGGTGCTTTAAAAAGAGAATTGAATGAAGAAATCGGTTTTAATCTTAATTTTGAGCCAGAGCTTATTTATAATTGGTCGTATATTAAGAAGGAAAAATCAATTCATCGTGTTTATTTTGTTTATTTAATCAACTTATCTGAACAATTAAAATTTAAATCAAAAGAATATCCTAATGAGATTGAATTTATCTGGTTGAATAAAGATAAAATAAAAAAACAGAATTTTCTGCCAGATTTCGAAAAATCTTTATTAATAGCAGCAGAATATAAAAAATAGAATATTAGGTATTTTATAAACTATCGCCATATTGACACGTACCCCGAAAAGTGGACACGCTCTGTGCCCATTTTTTAGTATTTCAAAAAGATTTAAAATGTTGTAGAATATAAAATATGTTGATTAATACAGATCCAAAAAAAATTGATAATTTACTTACTCGTGGTGTTTTTGAAGCTATCGATTTAGATCATTTAAGAAAAAAATTATCCTCTGGTAAAAAATTACGAATAAAATTAGGCATTGATCCAACTAGTTCTAATTTGCACGTTGGACGTTCAATTCCTATTTTAAAATTAAGAGATTTTCAAGAATTAGGCCATCAGGTTGTTTTTATTGTGGGTGATTTTACTGGGACGATTGGTGATACTAGCGACAAAAAATCAGAAAGGCCAGCTTTGTCAGATGATCAAGTTAAAATAAATATGAAAACTTATGTTGAACAAGTTGGCAAGATATTAGATATTGATAAAACAGAAGTAAGGTATAATTCAGAATGGTTAAGTAAACTTAACTATAAGGAAGTTTGTCGTCAGGCTGATCTTTTTTCTTTAGCAGAATTTATTGCTCGAAAAAATATCAAACAAAGATTGAAAGCAGAAAGTAGAATATCATTAAGAGAGTTAATGTATCCATTAATGCAAGGTTATGATTCAGTGGCAGTAAAGGCTGATGTTGAATTAGGTGGAACTGATCAACGATTTAATCTTTTAGCTGGGCGTGAAATACAGTCCTATTATAAACAAGACCCTCAAGACATAATGACTAATTTATTGATTGATGGATTAGATGGTAGAAAAATGAGTTCTAGCTGGGGGAATGTAATTAATTTTTTAGATACTCCTAAAGACATGTTTGGAAAAGTTATGAGTATGGCTGATCAGATGATTATTCTATATTTTGAGCATTGCACAAGAATTTCAATAGATAAGATAAAAGAATACAAAAGTCAGATAAAAGATATTGAAAAATATAATCCGCGGGACATCAAGATGGAATTGGCTTATGAAATAACAAAAATCTATTGGGGAGATAAAAAAGCAGAAAAAGGAAAACAAAATTTTATTTCAGTCATTCAGAATAAAGAAATTCCAGAAAATATTTCAGAGAAAAAAATTAGCACAATGAATATTGTGGATGCTTTGGTTAAGAGTAAATTTGCAAAAAGCAAAAGCGATGCTCGTCGCTTAATAAGGCAGGGTGGAATAAGTTTAAATAGTAAAAAAATTACATCAATTGATGAGATAGTTCAGAAGGGTAATATTATAAAGAAAGGCAAAAGATTTTTTGTTAAAGCTATTTAATTCTTAGATATATATTAAAATAAAGATAGATTTTTTGAAAAGTTTTCAAGAGGTAAAGATGTTAGTAAGATGAATACAGAAGGCACTGGCTTAGGGCTATATCTAAGCGTTAAAATGGTTGAAGCACATCAGGGTAAAATTTGGATTGAGTCAGAAGGTAAAAATAGAGGTAGTACGTTTTATTTTGAACTGCCTGTTAAGGGGAGGAATAAAGTTAATTAGATTATTATTCAATTAAAGTAAAGATGTTAAAATAAATTATATGATAAGGGAAGAATTTTTGAAAATTTACGCTAATATTCCAATTAATCTTAGGCAGGAGATTATTCTCAAATTAGACAACAAAGAACCAATTACTTGGAATGTTGCTTATTTAGAAATAAATCAAGATACTAAATTGGGAAAAGAAATTTTAAAAAAGATTGATTTAATATGGGGAAAAACAAAAAGAAATTTTAAAAAAGAGTCCCTTTATTTAAACAATAAAATTATTGCTGATGTGTATTATAAAAAGAATGACACTACAATAACTCCATATTTAAAACAATTTTTAAAACAATATAAACGGCTTATTGTTTTTTTTAATGTCCAGCCTCCAAGAATTCATATTTGTTTTGTTTATACAAGAAAAGAAATGGATAAACATTGGGGAAGAAAAAGCAAAATCACGGCGATGGTTGATAATAAAAATCCATATCTTATCTATATTTTTAGTCCATTAGTTTTTGAAAAACTTACAACATCTAAAAAACGTGAAATTTTACCAATTATTATTCACGAAACCGCGCATACATTTGTAACACAAATCAATAAACGATGTTTTGCTTGGGCAAATGAAGGAATTTGTCAGTATGTGGAAGGTAAGAATGTTCATAATAATATAGTAGCAAAAGAAAATTGGAAATGGTTTAAAGAAAATAAAATACTTATTGATCCTATAATATCCTGGCGTATTGTGATGAAACATGAAGGATATAAGATAGCATATTTATTAGTAAAATATATTATTAAATTGCATAGCAAACAGGCAATCATAGATATATTAAGTATTAGACGGACAAATCGCGATAAGCAAATTGAACAAAAGATCAGTAAAATTTTAGAAAGCGATATAGATATATTTTTAAAAACATTTGAAAAGAAATTGAAACTTGTTTAAATACGATTTTTGCATTGCGCATGATGAAACATATAGGCGATACTCTAAATATCAAAAAATATGCAGGAGTTTTTAATAGGTGTAAATACATCAAAATTTAATAAAAAAATGGCAGAGTTTATAAATGTCATTATTCTAAAAAAGATTTCGAAAAATCTTTATTAATAGCAGCAGAATATAAAAAATAGAGCATTAGATATTTTGTGAACTATCGCCATGTTGGCGATTTTTTGGTAAAATGAAAACAAAAATAAAAAAATAAATTAAAAAATATCCTCCTTCGTTATAACTTTATGTTAAAACTACGGCGGGACAAAGAAAAAATATGTCAAAAATATTTGTTACGCGAGAGATTCCAGAAATCGGAATCAATTTGTTAAAAGAAAAAGGCCATGATGTTTCTGTCGGGCCAGAAGGTAAAATATCAAAAGAAGAATTATTGGAAGGCGTTAAAGGAGCTGAGGCAATTCTTTCTGTTTTAACAGAAGAAATCAATGGAGAAGTTATGGAGGCAGCTGGAGAGCAATTAAAAATTATTGCTAACTATGCTGTTGGCTATAACAATATTGATGTTCCTGAAGCAAAAAAAAGAAATATTATAGCAACCAATACACCAGGCGTCTTAACTGATACAGTAGCTGATCATGCCGTAGCTATGCTTTTTGCGATAGCTAGAAGAATTGTTAAAGCAGATAAATATATGCGGGCCGGGAAATATAAAGTTTGGGGTCCTAAATTGCTTTTAGGCAAAGAAATAACCAATAAAACATTGGGGATTGTTGGTTTAGGCAGAATTGGTTCAGCAGTCGCTTTAAAGATGAATAAGGGATTTAATATGAAAATCATTTATTATGATATGAAGCGTAACGAAGAAATGGAAAAAGAACATAATTTTGAGTATCGTGAACTAGACGATTTATTGAAAGAAGCTAATTTTGTTAGCTTGCACACCGCTTTAACAGAAGAAACTAAACATTTAATTAATAAAGAACGTTTGGCCTTGCTTAAACCCAGCGCTATATTAATTAATACTTCACGTGGTCCAATAATTGATGAAATGGCTTTAATTGATGCTTTGAAAGAAAAGAAAATTACGGGAGCCGCTTTAGATGTGTTTGAAAAAGAACCAGAGTTGATGCCGGGCTTAGCGGATTTGGATAATGTCATTTTAACGCCTCATATTGCTTCAGGCACCAAAGGAACTAGAGATAAAATGTCTGAGATGGCGGCTAATAATATTATTGCTGTTTTAGATGGGAAGGAGCCATTGAATCCAGTAGAGTAATGTATGAGGTTTTCTTATTTAGAAAAAAAAGCTTTTAAGAATGGATTTAAGGTGATTGCTGGAGCTGATGAAGCTGGTCGAGGTAGTTTGGCTGGTCCAGTTGCGGCCGCTGTGGTAAAATCAAGGACAGTTCCCATTTTTAGAAACTGTCCTCAAATAAAAGACTCAAAACAACTTTCTGCTAAACAACGCGAACTGATTTTTGAAAGAATAATACAAGAGCCAAAAATTGATTGGAAAGTTAGTTTTATCTGGCCAAGTGTAATTGATAGAATTAATATTCTACAAGCAACAAAATTAGCTTGGAAACGTTGTTTAAAAAAATTTGATTCACAACCAGATTTTTTATTTATAGACGGCAATCAAGGAATTGAAGGATTAAAAATAGAACAGCAGACAGTTATTAAAGGAGACCAAAAGATTTTTCTTGTATCTCTTGCTTCTATTATTGCTAAAGTAAGTCGGGATAGATTAATGGAGCGTCTTAGTATTAAATATCCAGAATACAATTTTATCCAGCATAAGGGATATGGAACAAAACTTCATTTAAAGAATTTAAAAAAATTTGGTCCTTGCGAAATACATCGTAAAAGCTTTAGACCAATTTGTAAAATATGATTTTAATAAAAAACATTACAGTTATTACTCAGAATAAAAAAAGAGAAATTATTAAAAATGGAGCTTTGGTTATTGAAAATGATATTATTAGCGCTATTGGCAAGAGTAATGAAATAGAAAAAAAATATCTTAAAAAAGCAAAAAAGATTATTGACGGCAAGGGATTAGTGGTGATGCCAGGATTAATTAATACTCATGGACATTTAGCTATGTCATTATTGCGTGGATATGCTGATGATATGAATTTAGAAGAATGGTGGATGAAACATGTTTACCCTATAGAATCAAAGTTTGGACGTAAAGAAGTTTATTGGGGCTCTTTATTAGCTACAATAGAAATGATTAAATCAGGCACAACTTGTTTTGCTGATTTCTATTATTACGAAGATGAAACGGCTAAAGCAGCTCAAGAAATAGGGATGAGAGGAATTTTAGGATGCGCAATTTTAGATGTTCCTACTTTTTATTACAAAACAACTGATTCTGCTTTTAAAAAAACAGAATTATTAATTAAAAAATTTAAAAATAATTCTTTAGTTCAAATTGCTTTAGCTCCTCATATGTTTCAAACAGCTTCAATTGAGACGTATAAGAAATCTAAAGAAATGGCTAATGAGAATGGTTTACTCTTATTCACCCATACATCTGAGACAAAACAGGAAAATGATTTTTCTTTAAAAAAATACAAACAAAGACCAATTGAAGTTCTTGCTAAAAATAATATTTTAGACGAAAAAACAATTTTAGCTCATTGCTGTTGGCTTAATAAAAAAGAAATTAAGACATTAGCGCAAACAGGCGCTTCTGTCGCTCATTGTCCTGTTTCAAATATGAAGCTTGCTTCTGGGATTATGCCTCTGCAAGAAATGTTGGAATCGGGAGTTAATATAAGCTTGGGGACGGATGGAGTTTGCTCTAATAATAATTTGGATATGATTGAAGAAATGAAAATAACTGCTTTATTGCATAAAGTTAGTAAGTTAGATCCAAATATAGCTGATGCTCAAACAGTTTTAGATATGGCGACAATCAATGGAGCTAAAGCTCTTGGCTTAGAAAATGAGATTGGCTCTTTAGAAAAAAACAAGAAAGCTGATCTTGTTATTCTTAATTTTGAAAAATCTCATTTAATTCCGCAACATAATTTAATTTCTCATTTAGTTTATTCAGCAAATGGAAGCGACGTTGACACAGTCTTTATTAATGGTAAGATGATTATGGAGAATAGAAAAATTAAAAAAATTGACGAAGAAAAAGTTTTTAATAAAATTAAGAAAATAATATAATTATATGCAAAATAAAAAAACAATTATTTTAGGATTAATAGCAATTCTGCTTCTAACTGGAGTAGTTTGGTATGCAAGTAAAAATAAAAGCGAGATAACTAGTCAAACTGCTTCTATTTTAGGAATTGATAGTGAGAATGAAAAAATTACAGAACTGGACGGAGATTTTATTCTTGGAGATCCATTAGCGCCAGTCACTTTTATAGAATATTCAAGTCATCTTTGTGGAGCTTGTTCTAATTTTCATAGTGTAACTCTTCCTTTAATTATTGAGAATTATGTTAAAACTGGTAAAGTTAAAATTATTCAACGACTTGTCTCTCATCCTGCTTTAAGCGTGGCTGTGCTTTGTGCACAAGATCAAGGAGCTTTTTGGGAAGCTAATGAATACATTTTTAAGAATATTGAAACAATTCAAACGGTTGATAACATTAAAGAAATTGCTGGGATATTAGGATTGAATCAAGAATCTTTTAATGAATGTTTTGAGTCGGAAAAGTATAAAGATCAAATTATGAAATGGTTTGAACAAGGAGAAGCAGATGGGTCTGAAAGCACTCCTACTTTCATAATTAATGGCGAAATGATTTCTGGCAGTCAACCTTATTCTATTTTTGAAAGTATAATTGAGAGTAAATTAAGTAATTGATAGTTTTTTAAAAAATTGAATTGAATTAAAAGGAGGTGTTTTTTGAGATGGTTACAGGATTAGAAAATGAGATCCGAAGCATTGCAGAAGAGATGGTAGAAAGACTTCGTCATATAACGCTTTTCGAAAAAGATGACAAAAAAAGATTTCAAGATGTGCTTAAAAAAATGAAAGAAAAAAATGAAATATTTGGTTTTATACCTGAACCGAATAAAAGATTCAAAGATTTTGCAGTTATTGTGGAAAAACAAGGCAAACATGATATGGTAGGTGTTGCTATTAAAAAAACAGAAAGAGAGGTTGGGGAATACATGAGAAGGCAAGATCGATTAAGAGAACAAATTAGCCGATATAGGAAGTTTATAGAGAGGATTGTGCTTGTTGTTGATAAAAAGACAACAGATGCAAATTTAAAAAGACAATGGCAAAAAGCCATAAAACAATATCAAGAATCCTGATTTTATTTAAATGACGTTTGTCATAGAATCAGGATTTTTTATTTTCTAATTTTATGTTATTATTATCATAATGGACTTAGTTATAGAAAAAAAACAAATAAAAGATTGGCTGGCTGAATTAAAAAAAGGAAGTACTGTTATCGACAGTAAAAAAAATGCTTTACCAATCAAGCAATATTTTTTTCCTCCCCAAGAGGATCTTTTTGTTTTCAACAAAAAAACAAAAAAATTAAAAAGTTTGGATTATAAAAAGGAAATTATTATTATTTGTCATTATCTAGGTCAGTTGGAAGCAATGACTCAATTAGATGAAATAATGGAAAAACCTAATCCAGATTTTTTTTATTGGCAGAGAAGAGAGAAGTCAGTTTTAATTGGTTTGATAGATGAATCAATTGATGTAGCTCCAGGCGGAGATATAATTTTAGAAAAAATAAATTCTAAGCAATACAGAACTTTAGTTTTAACCGATAAAGGAAAAAAGATTATTAAAAATAAGTTTTTTAAAGAAATAGATAAGCCAGAAATAAAAAATTATCCAGC
>Ga0075121_1001171_pt1 | contig 16589 bp, 12 predicted proteins | sample AntAceMetag02UKG_FD_69793 | JGI IMG/M metagenome (GOLD analysis project Ga0075121, IMG submission 69793) | Saline lake microbial communities from Ace Lake, Antarctica - Antarctic Ace Lake Metagenome 02UKG | ecosystem: Environmental > Aquatic > Non-marine Saline and Alkaline > Saline | place... | reverse complement strand
TCCATTACAATCAGGGTGAAATTTGTTTTTTGCTTTTTACAATTGAATATGCCGTAGGGGTTTTTATCTCATTTATTTTTATTATTTATCAAAAAAAAATCTTTTTGGGTATAAATTATAAAATATAGTTAAATTTGTTTTATGGAAAAGCTCTCAGTAAAAAACCAATATAGTATGGCTAAATTATGAAATGGCATTTTAAAAAATTTAATGAACTGACTACTGAAAAATTATATGAGATGATCAGTTTAAGAATACGAGTTTTTATTATTGAACAAAGTTGTTCATATGACGAGTGTGATGAAAAAGACCTTGACGCAATACACCTTTTTGCTACCGATAAAGATAAAATCACTGCTTATGCTAGAATTTTGCCACCTGGGGTTTCTTGTATTGAAGCATCAATTGGGAGAATTCTTGTCGACAAAGAACATAGAGGCAAAGGACTTGCAAGACAGATAGTAAACAAAGCCATCGAATATATCAAAACAGACCTTCGTGAAACATCAATCAGAATACAAGCACAGCAGTATCTCGAAAAGTTTTATGCCGAATTAGGCTTTAAAACGGTATCTTCTACTTTTATACTTGAGAATATACCCCACGTTGATATGCTGCTTACGAATAGCGCCAATAAACAATAATTTAAATTTTTTATTGTGGATATCCTATATTCTTTTCATTTACCCACTCATTCTAAGAACAAGCCATAACTATTCAGAAGAAAAAGTGTTTATCAGAAGAAAAAAGCTAATAATAAGCCCAATACTACTGGCACAGGCTACTAAAAAAAAGTTTGCCCATACAAAGGTAGTTGCTACAATCAGAACGGTAATATACATAAAATATATTTCATAAAATCTTTCCAGAATAAAAAACAATGTTGTTTGAAAAAAAAGTAGTCCAAGAAATGCAACAGAAATCTTCTTGTCCCTTTTGAAAAAGACAGCATACAATATTAACCCAATAATGACCAGTGAAGCAACAAACGATGCTTTACCTATAGTACCGAGAGCGGAGAATGCCTGAAATAAATCAAGATTAGATATAAGCGTCCGATTATAATATTTTACTAAAAAATGAACTGAAAAAGACAGCATGATAGCCTGTGCCACCAGTAGTGATACTAATCTAAAAATTAGTTTTTTGTTTTCAATCTCTTTACTATTCATTGTTGCTAGATCCTAATTCTATACATTCAAGTTAAACTTGTTTTTATCTTTTTACTTTATTACTGTTCATCATTATCCATAGAAGGGGTTCACCCCTTTCTCTCTACAAAATTTATAACCATACCACTTCCAACTTCTTCTAAATTTACCACTTTAGATAATTCAATTTTAGACTTTAGGTCTGTACAATGACAGGCATAAATACTTTGTGAATGCAATTCTTTCATATATTTTAATGTACCCTGTAGCTGGCGAGAAGATGGATTGAGTAAATGAAACCCTCCGATAACACTAACAATTCTGTCATCAGCACATACTTTTTTAGCTTTTTCAATAATATTACAAATACCGGCATGTGAACATCCAGTAATAACCACAAGCCCTTTGGGGGACTTGTAAACCAGGGCAGAATCATCCAGTACGTAATCATCTTTTTTTATATTGCCTTCAACTATTTGTCCAATCGGATACTCAGCTTCAAAATCATTAGTCCTTTCAATCTCACCGAGAAAAAATAGGTTATTAGTTAATGCCACCGGCTCTCTGCTCAATTGTAATTTAAAATAATTAGATAGCATATCATTGTCCAGAACGCTACCAATCACAAGAGTATCTTCATATATTTTAGGCAAAAAAGTCAGGGGATGAGCAACAAGCCGAGGAGTTCTGATTTTTTGTTTATTTTGGATTTTATTTTCATAGTATTTTATTAGGTGACTAAGTCCCCAAGTATGATCATTATGTCCATGAGATAATGCAATAATATCAATATCAATCAAATCTATATTCATTATTTCAGCATTGCGGATAAAAATATCAGAATACCCTGCATCAAACAATATTTTTTTATTATCAGTCTCAATTAAAAAAGATAACGCCGGTTCTGCAAAAAAATATCTGTCAATTAAAGTATTGTTATCAACCAGTACAGTTAATTTCATCGTGTCAACCTTTGAACTAAAAATTAAAAACAGCAAATAGAAAAAAATATAAATATTTAGTCTTTTGTTAATTTAACATATCTACTGATAAGTAGAAAATTATTATATTACAGCAGCACCGTCACCGGCACCGCATATAATTACTGGTATATCTATACCCGTTTGTATTTTAAAAGCAGTCTTGAGTCTGTCTTTATATTGTTCTGTCATATCAGTTTTAACAATATGAATAGATATGCCACCAAAACCACCACCGCTTAAGCGTGCACCGGCACACCCTGGAATAGACTTAGACAGTTCTATCAGATAATCAAGTTCAGAACAACTGTTTTCAAAATTATCCATCGAGCTCCGGTGTGATTCGTACATCAAAGCACCAAATTTCTCAATATCATTATTTTCAAGGGCTTTAATCCCCTCTAACACACGTTCATTTTCACCAACAATATGAAGAGCCCGTTTATAATCCATAAAATTCATCAGTTCTTTACAATCATTAAGTATTTTAAAAGATACATCTCGAAGAGCTTTTACCTCTGGATATTTCTGTTTTATTACATCAACAGCATTTTCACAGCTTGTTCTTCTTAAATTATAATCGGAATCAACCAGATTATGCTTCACCATAGAATTAGCAACAACAAATTCATATTCGCGAGGAAACTGTACCCGCTTTAAAACTTTAATTTCTCTAAAATCACAGAATATTAAATTGTCTTTTTTCCCAAATATAGAACTAAACTGATCAAGCAAACCACTTTTTAATCCTAAATAATTGTTTTCAACACGCTGTCCCAACTTCGCCCATTCTTCCGGAGAAAGCTCTACACCATACAATTTGCCCAGCGCAAAACATGCAGATATTTCGAGGGCAGCAGAACTGCTCATACCAGCAGAAAGTGGTACACTGCTCATAATACCGGCATTAAAAGCGGTTATTTTATTTTTCATACCAGGCAACTTACTTATTTCATAAACAACACCTTTAATGTAGTTGCTCCAGTCTCCAGATTTAGCTGTATCCAAAGTATCAACACCAAAACTGGCTGTCAAGTTATTATCAAATGAATTCAGAGTACATGTTTTTCCTTCAACAGGCACAACTGCAAAGACTGTATTCAAATCAGTGGCAGCACTAAGTACAAACCCATCATTATAGTCCGTGTGATTACCTAGGATTTCAAGGCGGCCAGGTGCGGCAGCAACAATCACAGGAGAAACACCATATTCTTCTTTGAACTTGTCTACTATCAACGATTTAATGCTTATCACGATAAAACCTCCATAAGAATACATTAAAGTTACAAATTATGTAACACTATTTTAAAAGGTAGCATAGTTTTTTTATTTTGCATTTACTGATTATTTTTTCTTCCTTTGCTTGCCAAAAAAGGACAAGCTACTATTTTCTATGTATACTTCAGTATACAATATACTTTTTTATAAAAAAATTAAAGGATGAGGTAATTTAATGAGTACAATTGATATCGACAGTCTAACCGAACACATGATGGAACGCATGGAGACCACCATAGAACATATGAAATCTGATTTTTTAGGATACAGGACAGGTAAAGCTTCACCTGCGCTTGTTGAAAATATCTTAATCGACTACTATGGCACTTCTACCAGACTCAAAGAGTTAGCCGGCATTACTGTTCCAGAGCCACGTCTTTTAGTCATTCAACCTTATGATCCCAGTTCAGTTCCTACGATAGAAAAAGCAATAAGCAGTTCAAACATCGGCATTAACCCTGTTAGTGACGGTAAAATTCTGCGCCTTCCCATACCGGAGCTAAGTGAAGAAAGACGTGCTTCACTAACAAAACAGGTTAACACACGCTCAGAGGAAGCACGTGTTTCTATTAGAAATACTCGCAGGGAAGGAAATGATATAGCAAAGAAAGCTGAAAAAAGCAGTGATATCACAGAAGACGATCTTAAGGTTGTTTTAAAAGAAATACAGGAACTGACAGACAGCAGCATTGAAGACATCGACAAAACACTGAAAGCAAAAGAAAACGAATTAATGAATATTTAATTAGTTTTAGGTGTTAGGTGGAACTTAAAAATTTTCTACCCCACACTCACCCCAGTAAACCTATTGTCGCGTAGAGACGCAAAATTTTGCGTCTCTACCAGCTGATATTGATTGTACACAGAACATCACAATATCCCCACCTTCAGTCCCGTAATTAAGATTATAAAATATAGATTAAGTTTTATATTCAAAAAATATATAGATCAATAAAAAAAGCCTATGCATAAGAGCTACCGTTACATATTAATATTAATCATAATATTGGGGTTTGCATTACGACTTAAAATAAGTCACGAACTTCTCCTGGCAGACCCGAATGTACTAAATCCCTCTTCTTTAACCGATATGGCTGTCTTCAAGGAACTGGCGAGTCAAATAGCACAAGGTACATATTGGCAGCCTTTTTATTTTCAACCTTTTTATTATGCAGTATTTCTTCCCGGTATATTTAGAACTCTTGGAACGAATATTAGCTACGTTTTATTAATTCAATCCTTACTAGGCTCCCTTATAATACTTTTTGCAGCTTTATCAGCTGAAATGCTCTGGAATAAAAAAACGGCAATAATAACAGCTCTTTTATTATTGTTCTCCCAAACGCTCAGTTTTTATACCCCATTCCTTCTAATTGCTACACTGCAAAGCTTTTGGCTCAGCCTGCTTCTCTATATGACCTTACTTGGCTTTAAAAACAAAAAAAATGTTTACTGGATATATATCGGTTTTATCACAGGCTGTTCTATTTTGACACGGGGTAATATGTGGCTATTCGTGCCTGTCTTATTTGCCCTTGCAATTTATTATGGAATAAAACAGGGGGACACTAGAAAAAATTTCACAAACAAACATATAATGCCAATAATCCTATTTTTGCTTTTTATGATACTACCACAAATTCCTTTTATTTACATAAACACAAAAATACTACATACACTATCCTGTTCCAACACAGTCGCGGGTGTAGCATTGGCCTATGGCAACACACCGGAGTCACCTCCATCCGCCAATGACCCGGAGTTTGGAGCAGGCATTACTACTCCAAACCCTACACAACAATACTGGCTGGACACTGCACAACATAAATCTATAATCCAAAGAATTATAAACTTTATAAGAGAAAAACCGTTAAGTTATATTGAGCTCACTTTTAGAAAACTGCTTCTATTCTGGGACTATCGGGAAATACCGAATAATGTTGATATTAATACTGAACGATTTTTAAGTCCTACTCTGAATAATTTTTGTTTTATAACAACTTCCATCTTTATGCTCTTTGCTATTCCGGGTATTTTAATTTATCTACCATTCATCTCAAGAGAAAAAAGAAAATATCTAATACCTTTTTTATTTGTACTGACTTATTGGATAAGCATATCGTTAGTTAAAATTCTAGCAAAGTACAGGGTACCACTAACACCACTAATGGCTGTTTATGCCTCCGGATTTATTAATTTTATTGTTTTTAAAAAATCAAACATTAAGAAAATTTTAGTAGTTATACTGCTCGTGGTATTTTCAACATTTGTTGTGTTTTTTAGTTATGATTTCTATCGTTATAACCTAGAGTCAAAAGTTATAAAGTTAATAAATCCCAACGGTGTATCAGTTAATATGAAAGATAAAACAATGTATCTGGACAACGGTCCGGCAATACTGGGTTCCTGGAATTTTATTAAACTGAAGCAGAACAACACCCTTACCAAAAAATTTATAACTAATGACAACAGCATATCACCTGTCGGTACATTTAATATTGCTTTTGTAGCTGATACACCCATAGAAGCTACTATTGAAATTAACGGAAAAAGCTTCCATTTAAAAACAGACAAACCCGGCATAATAACTAGAGATTTCAATATCCCTATCGAAAACAACGATTCTTCGAATACAAAAAATAAAAATAGTACTGCGATTAAGATAACAGTTAAACAGTTAACTGGAAAGCTATATTCTATTATAGATCTACAGAGATGCTATGGGAGAACTAGCATCAACAATAAGCCTATAAACGCTGAATTGGTCTGCAGACTTTTTCTTAAACATGTTTCACTCTCAGGTTAGACTCCCACAAATCATTCCATATAATGTGAGGTAATTCATGATTTATGTATTGCATAATACTATATTATTACTTATAATGTATTTTCTAAGTACCCCCCCCTAGCATGCATTAATAAAGAATTATTAAAAAGAACTATTAATATAAAACAATAAATTTAATTCAACTCTAAGGAAGGATCATTAGAAATCTCATGAATACACACACTAAAAAGTCTAGTCTATTTGCTTATGGTGACATCAATGGTTTTTTGGGATTAGTCTCTGATAACATGGCTAATCTATCGCTTGCAACTATCCTGCTAATGACATTTGATTTTCCAAAAGAAGTGATCTTTTTTGATATTTTTCCTGGAATAGTACTAATCATAGTTCTTGGTAACATATTAATGACGATTGTAGGTATAATAACGGCCAAAAGAACCGGTCGAACTGATGTTACTGCTATGCCATATGGGCTTGATGCCCCGACGACAATCAGTATGCCTCTTATTATTGTAGGCCCACTGTTTGTTTCATTTAAGCAGGCAGGCATAGATCCGCATAGTGCAGCAATAATGGCCTGGCATGGAGGAATGGCCGCTATGGTGGTAATTGGTTTATTTAAAATAATTGCTACCCCTTTTGCAAATGCTATTTCCAGAATAGTTCCGTTGGCCGGCCTACTAGGCTCACTTGCCGGCATAGGTGTAATGATAGGAATGCTTGCATTAATGCATATATTTTCCTTACCTTTGGTTGGTATTATTTCTTTAGGGTTTGTTCTCTATATACTTATAGCTAAAATTCCACTTCCTAAAGGAGTGCCTGCCTTACTTATTGGAATAGTATTGTGCACAGTTATTTACCATGTTTTAGGTCAAACCGGCCTTTCAATAACTAGCTACAGTTTTCCAACTTTCTCTTTCTCAGCCAGCCTGCCAATTCCTACATTAGGGGCACTGGAAGGTTTTAAGCATATTATACCATTACTTCCTGCAATTATACCTTTTGCTATCCTTGTAACTATCGGAGACATAAATGTTACTGTTAGTGCAGTAGAAGCAGGTGACCCTTATAAACCTAGAAGTATTTTACTGCTTGATGGAATAACTACACTTATCGGAGCATTTTTCGGCAGCATAACCCAAACTACAGCCTTTGCAGGACAACCAGCCTATAAATCAATGGGTTCTAAAATAGGTTATACACTATATATTGCTATTTTTATGGGGGTATGCGGTTTTCTTGGTATCGTTTCTTACATTATTGAATTGATTCCTACAGCTATTTTTGCACCGATTTTAATATTTGTAGCTATAGAAATAATTGCTCAGGGTTTTTCAGCAGTACCCAAAAAACACTACGTGGCTTCAGCATTTGCACTTTTCCCTTCCGCATTAAAACCGGCTCTTATCTTTATAACCGCAGGTTCATATTTAACAATGAGTAAACTCACTACTATGAGTGAAACAGTAACAAGTGCATATTCACAAACACTAGTGCTCACAGTTCTTGTGAATGGGTTTATATTGACTGGTATGCTTTGGGGAGGATTACTTGCTGAATTAATTGATAGAAAATTAAAAACATCAGCAGTCTATCTATTTATTCTTGCTGTGTTTACTTTCTTTGGTATTGTTCACTCTACAAATTTTTCTGGAACAATGTATTTACCATGGAATATTTCAACAGTTCAAAGTTATATGTGCTACAATATTACAATAGGCTACCTAGTACTTGGAATTTTGTTTCTCGCTTTTTCCTTTACAAAGTATTCCAAACATGTAACAGAAGCAGCAGACCATTAAACTTTACAACAAATAGATTTAAATTATTTATAATTCTAATATCTAAACAGCCTGTAGCTCATTGTGACTACAGGCTGTTTTTTTACAATCAGTGTACTATATGCTTTTTAAACCATCAATGAAACGACCTATTCCTTCAGTTGCCGTTTCTTCCTTCAGTGCGCCATAGGCAAGTCGTACATAACATCCAGTTTCTACACCAAAAGTAGAACCTGGAACCAATGCAACTTTATTATCAAAAATCATTTTTTTTACAAATTCCATAGATGTAAGATTCGTGTTATTTATCCGTATAAAGATATAAAAAGCACCATCAGGATGAGAAAAACTAATTTTATCCCCAACACTTTCTAATTGAGATAATACAAGCTTTCTTACATTCTTAATAGAGGCCAAATGTTCTCTACAATATTCATTTCCAACTCCCATTGCACCAACCCCAGCGTACTGAGAGACAACCGGAGCACATATTACATTTGTATCCTGTATTTTTTTAAAAGCCATCTCAAGATGTTTAGGCAACACTAAATACCCTATTCTCCAGCTAGCCATACCATAAGCTTTTGAAAGCGAATAAATAGAAACGGTATAATTTTCTGAATCTTTTATCGATCCCGGAGAAAAATGTTCAACCTCTCCGTATGTAAAGTATTCATATGCCTCATCACAAATATGATATATATTGTTATCCCGGCACAAACTGTTTATTTCAGTTAATATATCTTTGCTATATACAACTCCAGTTGGGTTATTCGGTGTTATTGTTACAATGGCTTTTGTTTTCGAATTAATAGCTCCCTTTATGGTATCTATATCCGGTTGATAATTAGAGTCGGTAGGAACGGTGACAACCTTACAACCTGCAATTGAAATCGCCATTTCATAATTAAAGTAATAGGGCGACAATAAAATAATTTCATCTCCTGGATCAGCTATCGCAAAAAGTATATTATAGAAAGCCATATTAGCACCGGCAGTAACAAAAACCGCGTTTTTTTCAGAATCTATTTTTATCCCGTTTTCTTTGCCAAGTTTATCTTCTATTAACTTTAATAAAGGGGCGATTCCTTCTGCTAATTTATATTTATGGACATGGGGTGTTAAAAGATTTTCTACCACACAGGTTATTGCTTCTTTCGGTGGGTCGTAATAAACAACACCCTGTCCCAATGAGATAGTTCCCGGATTTGCTTTTATCCATTGACCAAGTATCGGTATAACCGGAGTCTGGACTTCCTGTATTCTAGCTGATTCCATTTTACTCTTTCCCTAAATATGATCTAAAAAAGTTGTTCCGCATGCAAAGACATGCTAAAATTAGTGCATACAATAAAAAATACAGTTATTTATTGAAAAACAAATTTAGGCCACAAAACTTTGTGTTATAACTTATTCATAACCAACAATATTCAATGACCTAACAAAACAAAAAGACAAAATCAAGTTTAACTTGATTTTTATCAGAAAAACAAGTATTTTATATTTCTGACTTCACAAACTACAGATTGGTATTTACATATACTGCTGTATGTGTTTTAATAGAGAATACCAATAACTCATTTATACAGGAATACAACGCTATGATTAATCATATTTCAATAGGTGTGATAAGAGAAACTAAAAATCCACCGGACAAAAGAGTAGCTATTACTCCGGAAGAAGGTGTCAATATTCTTAAAATATTTCCACACGTTAATCTTTTCATTCAATCCAGCAACAACAGATGTTTCTCTGACGATGAATATGGATCTCTTGGACTTAATGTTGTGGATGACCTAGATCACTGCGATATTTTAATTGGAGTAAAAGAAGTTGCTATTGAAAAACTTATCCCCAACAAAAAATACATGTTTTTTTCTCACACAACTAAACAGCAGCCATATAACAAAAAACTGCTCAAAGAAATCTTAAAGAAAAACATTACGCTTATAGACTATGAACTTTTAACCAATGATTCTAATATAAGATTGATTGCATTCAGCCGCTGGGCAGGTGTAATAGGCTGCTATGATGGACTAAAAGCTCTCGGAGAAAAACTTAATTTATTTAAATTAAAACCAGCATCACAACTTCATCATATTTATGAAATGTTTGATGAACTAAATGCTGCAAAAAAACTACCTCCACTAAAAATTCTTATTACCGGAAACGGAAGAGCCGGCAAAGGTACTATTGAAATTTTAAACTATTTGGAAATACCTAAAGTAGCGCCTGAAGACTTTCTAAGCAAAAACTATGACCATACTGTTTTCGCAATAATAGACCCACATGAATACGTAGAACGAGTAGATGGCAAAGAATTAACCCTTCAACACTTCTTTGACAACCCAACCATGTATCGTTCTACATTTGCTCCATATACCAAAGTAACTGATTTTTTTATTGCATGTCATTTCTGGGATCCGCATTCGCCTATATTTATGACAAAGGAAGATATGCAGGCAGATGATTTTAAAATATCAGTTATTGCTGATGTTTCATGTGATATTGACGGCCCAATTCCATCTACAATACGTCCTACTACTATTGAGGAGCAAATATATGGTTATAACCCTTTCAATGGAAAAGAAACAGCACCTTTTACCAAGGGATCTATTACAGTAATGGCGGTAGACAATCTGCCAGGGGAATTACCAAGAGACACTTCTTCTGATTTCAGCAAAAATCTGGTTGAAAAAATCTTCCCGTCCCTACTAGTACAGGATGAACTTGACATTATAAAACGTGCTACTATAGCGAAAAATGGCAAACTAACCAAAAGTTATGCTTATCTAAAGGATTATGCTTCTTAAAATCCAGGGAGCAGGATCAATTCATCGTTATTTAATTTATCAAAAATACTTTAATACATAGAAATTGGAGTCTTAAAAAAAATGATTAAATACAAAAAAATAAATACCGCAATAATCTGTTTTCTAACATTAATCATTACAGTTTCACTATTTGCTAAAGCTATCGAAATCATATCTTTTAATGATTTTCATGGTCGCATTAATGAAGACACATCGCCAAAAGGAAAAGATGTAGGTATAGAAAAATTTGCTACCGCCATAAAAAACGAGATAAAAGCCTGCAATGGTAATGCTATTGTCCTAACTGCAGGAGACAATTATCAAGGGTCTGCTATAACTGTATTAACAAAAGGAGCACCTATATCAGACATGATGAAAGAAATACATGTATCAGCTTCGGCTGTAGGAAATCATGAGTTCGACTGGGGTCTTGGCTCCTTTAAAAAATGGGAGAAAGATGGTGGCTTTCCTTTTCTCGCAGCAAATATTATTGATAAGAAAACAAATAAACCGGTAAAATGGGCAAAACCTTACCTTATTATTAAGAAAGATACTGCTAAAGTAGCCTTTATTGGCCTGGCAACAATAGAAACACCATTTGCTACAAGTAAAAAAAACATTGAAACCCTAAAGTTTACAGATCCGGTCAAAGCTGTACAGCAATGGATTGATTTTTTAAATTGCGGGAAAGATGAAGCCGGTAAACCTGACGTAATAATAGCATTAACTCATATACCGTCATACCAAAATAAAATCAATGGTAAAATTACCGGAAAAGAAATTAATGACCTTTGCAGCAAAACAAAAGGACTTAATGCTGTAATTTCAGCACATAGCCACAAAACAGTCTGTGGTTATATAGACAACATCCCAGTAGTCCAGGCTAATAGCAATGGCAGAGCTCTCGGTATTTTAAAAATTGTATTGAACGATAACAATGAGTTAAAAAAAATCACACCATCAATCTTAGAAATTTATAAACATAAAGCTGAATTAAAAAAAGATAAAAACACTACAAAAATATACGATAAATATTTGACTCAGATGAAAAAACTTGATAAACCTATCGGAAAAGCTGATGGTAATTTTTTAAAAGAAGAAAATAGTGGCAACGTAACAGGCATTGGTGCCTGGGTTACTAAAGTGATGACTGATCAAACCGACTCACAGATAGCAGTAATAAATAGCGGTGGCCTAAGAACAGGATTATACTCAGGCAATATCACTATTTCAGATATGTATGGACTAATGCCATTTGACAACTCCATCGTCACAATGAAACTCTCAGGGAAAGATCTGAAAAGAGTAATTAATCACTGTTTGGATGGTACTGGAGATTTTTATGGTTTGAAAGTTCTCTATGATAGTAGTGCACAAAAAGACAATAGTATAATATCTATGACTCTATTAAACGGCAAACCGATAGAAATGAATAAATATTATACTGTTACAACTCTTGACTTTAGCTTTAACGGTGGAGATAAATTTGACTTTTCAGGAGCTAAAGATGTAAAAAAAATAGACGAATCCCTTCGTGATTTACTGATTAATGAAATAAAAGAAAAGAAGACCATTCATCCTGTAAAAACAGACTATCTCATAAATAATGCCGGCCAACAAAAAGCGGCATAGAATTTAGAAATCTATGCATAAAAGAGAAAAATGGAGCAGTCAGTTTAGCTTTATTCTAGCTGGAGTAGGAGCTGCCATCGGAGTAGGAAATCTTTGGCTTTTCCCATGGAGATTTGCTACTTATGGTGGAGGCTCTTTTCTGATACCTTACCTTATTTTTATTTTTATTTTCGTCCGTTTAGGCTTAACTGCTGAATTTGCTTTTGGGAGATCACAACAACAGGGGCCGGTAGGTGCATTTAAAGCTGTTTTTCCTAAAAAACATAAAACTCTTGGCGCTCTACTAGGCACCCTGCCAGGCATTGCACTTTTTGCAATACTATGTTTTTATATTGTAGTTGCTGGTTGGATTGCCACGTATACATTCTTATTTTTCAGAGATTTTAATGTTATATGCACAGATCCAGCAAATTATTTTAACTCATTTGCCGGAAGCAACCAAACTTTTGTAGGTTTAGCTGTCGTAACCTGCATTGTAGCGCTCACTATCATGCTTGGGGTCAAAAAAGGTATAGAAAAATGCAACATGATAGCAATGCCTTTATTTTTTACTATCCTCCTTATTTTATTAGTAAGAAGCTTAACACTTAGCGGTGCACCGCAGGCATTTCGCTATATGTTTACATTTTTATGGGACCAGCTATTAAATCTTAATACCTGGATGATGGCCTTAGGACAAAGTTTTTTTACTGTAAGCCTGGGAGGGATGTTAACATACGGGTCATATCTGTCAAAAGATTCAGATATACCTAATGCGTCTTTCTGGACTGTATTCTTTAATACAACTGCATCTATCTTAGCCACACTTGTAATAATTCCTGCAATTTTTTCCTTTGATATGAATATGAATTCCGGTCCTGCCCTGTTATTTATAACCATACCCAAAATCTGCACACAAATCCCATATGGCATAGTCTTTGGAGGATTATTCTTTTTATGCGCTTTACTTGCAGCCTTAAGCTCTGCTATAAATCTACTGGAAGTACCTACAGAGACTGTTATTTCAATCTTTAGAACATCTCGAAAAACAGCAGTGATTATTGCTATATTTGCTATGCTAATCATAAGCATACCACTTTCTCTTAACATGAACTATTTTGAACACTGGACAGACTATGTATCTATTTATTTCTACCCTCTTATACCACTAATTATTCAGGTTGCTTTTTTCTGGGTATATGGATCAAAAAACGCTGTTGCTGACATAAATACAGGTTCAAAGCATCCTCTATCAATAATTGACAAGTATATATTGAAATATATTTTTCCAAGCATTTGTTTTATAGTTATTATTTTAAGTATTATTTACAATGGCATAGGTTGATTAAAAAAAAAACAGCCCATACCACACGTATTCTTTATTGACTAATTCCGCCGATTAAACTATAATTGAAGAAGTGGTTTTATAAGTAGGCTTAAATTTCTTCAACAAAAAGCCTTCCTCCAATGAGATATCGCTCAATAAAAGAAATATTAATTATGAGTTTACCAAAAAATAAAAGCGCATTCCTTTCGGTTCTGCTTATCGCATTGCTACTATTTACTTCTGTCAGTATAAGAGCAGAATTGCAGCCTAAAGATAATTTTGGAATTATATCCAGAATTATTGCTGCTGTACTTACAAGCGAACACTACCTGAATAAAACTAATGAAAATGAAATATCACAACAACTCTTTAACGAATATCTGGAAACACTGGATCCGTACCATTTATACTTTACTCAGAAAGACATTGATTATTTTAAAAAAGAGGCCGGCCCATCATTATATAATAAACTCAAACAAGGAAATACCGAGTTTGCATTTATTGTTTACAATACACACATGGACAAAGTCAAAAAGCGTGAAAAATTTGCAAAGTCTCTAGTCAAAAAAGGTTTCGACTTTAACAAAGACGAAAATTTTAACTTTGACAGAGCAGAAGCAGACTGGGCTAAATCTGAAGAAGAACTGGATGATATCTGGAGGAAAAAAATTAAAAATGATGTACTGACTTTTCGTCTGATGAATAAAGTAGCTGATTCTGCGGACAAAAAAGATAAAGCAAAAAATGACAAACCATATTTAAAAAAATCTCCTTCAGAACGCGCGCTAAAAAGACTAAAAACATACCGCCTCTATCTAGAGGATAACGAACCTATTAACGTTTTAGAAATATATCTTTCCACACTTGCTCACATATATGACCCACACTCCTCTTATATGTCTCCTCAAACAGAAGAAAACTTCAATATACAGATGCAGCTGTCTTTTGTTGGGATAGGCGCCCTTCTCAGTTCAGAGGATGGATACACTAAAGTAGAAAAGATTATCCCTGGCGGTCCAGCCGCTAGAGACGGCCAGCTTAAACCTACAGACAGAATAATAGCAGTAGGTGAAGATGACCTGCCCCCTATAGATATACTGGATATGCCTCTAACAAAAGTAGTAAAAAAGATAAGAGGGAAAAAAGGAACTAATGTTCACCTTACCATTCTTGAAGGAGCACAGGGAGCTCAGGCTATTCCTAAAGAGATACTTATTGAGCGTGGCGTAGTAAATCTTAAAGATTCTGAAGCTTCTTCCAAAATAAAAGTTATTAACACACCTAATAGCGAAACATTACGTATCGGAGTAATAACTCTCCCATCATTCTATTATGATTTCCAAAGCGCTATACAGGGGAAAAAAGACTTTAAAAGCTCTACCAAAGATGTGAAGAAAATCCTTCAGAAATTCAACAAAGATGGTGTTGATGGTGTTATTCTTGATTTAAGAATTAACGGTGGCGGAAGTTTAAAAGAAGCTATCGAGATAACCGGATTATTTATAGATGACGGCCCGATTGTACAAACCAAAAATCAACGAAAAAAAATATTTGTAGAAAAAGATCCAGATACAAAATGCTACTATAATGGACCACTACTGGTACTCGTCAGTAATCTTAGCGCCTCAGCCGCGGAAATACTTGCCGGCGCAATACAGGACTTTGGGCGAGGTATTATTGTCGGAGATAAAAAAACACACGGCAAAGGAACCGTACAGACCGTTTTAGATCTTGGTAATATTTTATCTCGATTTAAGCTTGGTTTTAACCCCGGGGCCATAAAACTGACAAATGCTAAATTTTATAGAATAACCGGTAGTTCTACACAAAACAAAGGCATAACACCTGACATTGCTTTTGATTCATTTATGGATCATATGGATATAGGAGAAGATAAGTTAAAGCACGCTCTCAAATGGGATACTATACTCCCGACGCAGTATACCCATAATTCTGATATTAACAGAATTATGCCCGAATTAAAAAATCTCTCAAAATTAAGACAAGACAAAGAACCTGATTTTATCCGGCTAAAAAAATCAATTAAACAATTTCAAGAAATCCAGGAAAAAAAGGAAGTTTCTTTAAACGAGAATAAGCGCTGGGAAAAATACCTTAAAGAAAAGAAAGTTACAGAAAAGCAAAAAGCTCTTTATAAAAGTCTGGAATCTAAAATAGCAAAAGACAGTAAGTCCTCTGAAACAAAAACTTACGAAAAAGATTCACAGGATCTTTTCCTGGATGAAAGTACAAATATTCTAGCTGATTATATTAAACTTTCAAAAACGCCTTCTAATGCTACTGCAAAAAGAGTAACTCTAAATGTAACTGAGTAACCAGAATTGCCCGTGATCGAGCTATACAAGACAAGCAAATCGTAGTTAAAAAGGTTGCTCTATCACCCTGAGAAATTAAAACCATACTTTTAATAAAAAAAGTTCTACACTCTCCTTGACAATTTATTTTTTGATAGTACTTTTTAAACTTATCCTAGAGCGGGCATAGCATAGTGGTAATGCTCCAGCCTTCCAAGCTGATTAGGAGGGTTCGATTCCCTCTGCCCGCTCCAATTTTATATGGTGGGATAGCGAAGCGGCCAAACGCAGCAGACTGTAAATCTGCCCTCTACGAGTTCGATGGTTCGAATCCATCTCCCACCACCATTTTTCAACTAAGCAGTTATTAATCCGATTGATCCAAAAGCATCCAGAACATAATTCTAACCTGTATATTCCATGCGCCATCACGAAGAGAAGTTTTTTAGAGATTTTTTTGCAATCCCTACTGATTTCCAGGAAGACTTATTGATATTAGGTATCATATAGTCCCCCTCATTGTTTATCCAGCCTGGAACAGC
>Ga0075121_1001167_pt1 | contig 16605 bp, 27 predicted proteins | sample AntAceMetag02UKG_FD_69793 | JGI IMG/M metagenome (GOLD analysis project Ga0075121, IMG submission 69793) | Saline lake microbial communities from Ace Lake, Antarctica - Antarctic Ace Lake Metagenome 02UKG | ecosystem: Environmental > Aquatic > Non-marine Saline and Alkaline > Saline | place... | reverse complement strand
CATGGAATATTCCCTATGCCAGAAAAGTGCATGATGATGTTGTGGCCGCTGGAATCAGGATTACCGGGTGGTTACCGTGGTGGCGGGAAATGGGAGGGAACCGATGACCGACAGATCAATAACCCTGCTCCGGCGGGCGGTAAACGACAGAGGACAGGCGGCGGTGGCCCGGGAGCTGGGTTATTCGCCGTCAGCTATCAGCCAGGTGGTAAATGGCATTTACGGCGGCGCCCTGGACAATTTTATGGAGCGCGTAGCCGAGACCTATGGCAACGGCACGATCATGTGCCCGGTTATGGGGGAGGTCCCTCTCCGGCGCTGTGCCGAGGAGCGGAAAAAGATATTTTCCGCATCCAGCCCCCAGCGGGTGAAATTGTGGCTGGCCTGCCGGGAATGTGAGGCGAGGAGAAAGTGAAAAGTGATTAAAAGAAAGTGAGAAGTGATTAAAAGAAAGTGAAAAGTGAAAACCGAAAAGTGAGAAATTAATGAGTCGCTGCGCTCCATCTTTTTTAAAACAGGCAGAGCGAAGCGATTCCACAACTATTCACTATTCAATTCTCACTATTCAATTAAAAAAGGAGATAAAAATGGATACCGTATTAACCATAAAAGAGATGTCAATGCTGCTGGAAACCAGCGCAAACGATCTGAAATGGCTGGCCCGTGGAAACGGGGATGTCAATCAGCAGCTGGCGGACAACCTGAGACGGATCGCGGATCTGTCCTACATGATGCTACGAAAATTAGCAAAGGAGATGGACAATGAAAGCAACACCGACGGAAAAGACAGCGTTGGAGCAGAAGAGGATTAACAATGTGCATGCGCAGCTGGGGGACATGTTTCTGGACCTGCACAGGATTGCGGTATCTGATCGGGGCAGCCGCAAGGCCAGACAGAACGTCCTGGTAACCCTGTCCCGGTTGCGGCGTGACCTGGACACCCTGGGGCTACGGCATAGATAATGATGGATTATGAATGATGAATTATGAATGGAGGTGGCAATGTATAAAATAGACTATGCCGTGGTCGCTGATTTCCTGGAGGCGTATTACGAGGAGTTTCAGGACCATCTGAATGAAAAGGATATTGACCCGATCGAAGCGGGGATCATCATCGATGCGTTGAAAGCGGAGGGCATACCATGCGCCTGACCTGCCCCGGATGCGGCGTCATCGGCAGTATAGAGGCGTTCACCACCACCGACCACGCCAAACGCGCCCTCGTGGCCGTTACCAAGCTGCCGCCCCCTGTGGCCGCCCTGGTGCTGGGCTACCTGGCGTTGTTCCGGCCCGGATCCGGCCGGGGGCTCACCTGGAAACGGACAGAGGCCCTGGTCATCGCCCTCCAGGCACTGGTCATCGACACCCACATCCAGTGGGACCGGCAGGTGGCCCGGCCCGTGAACCCAACCATCTGGGCCGAGGCCCTGCGCCGGATCAGCGCCACCCCGCCCCGGCGCCTGCCCCTTAAATCCCACGGCTACCTCACGTCGATCGCCTATGACCTGGCCGATGACGCTGACCGGAAGGCGGAGACGGCCCGGAACAAAACCGAGCGCACCGGGCAGTTTCGCACCACCGATAAGCCCGGAAAACCGGAACCGATCAGCGTTGAGGAGATGCGGGCAATGGCGGCACGGAAGAAAAGAAAAGTGAGAAGTGAGAAGTGAAAAATTGCCGGATAATATTAAGGCAAATGGTCATGTTAATTAATGGTTAGGTGACTTATGTGTTTAAAAGTTTGTGGATATTGTATACATTTTGTCAGATTTAAAGACCATCCTTCCTATGGTGAATGTAGGTGGAAGCTGTCTGATTATCACGATGGTGGTACGTTTTCGACAAATACCTGTAATTATTTTTGGCATAAATGTCACCTAACCCAAAAATGCAGCCGACCCAAGGGCCGGGCGGCTGATTGAAACGTTGGGAGACTAAGAGAATGAGAGTGAATAAAGAGACCTATCGAAAAGTATTACAGGAAGATATCAAGTGGTTAATTAAAAACACTGATACCAGTCACGAAAGAGAGCATGTTTTACAAATATTATGGGACTCCTTAAATTTTTATTATCCAGACGCCTCCCAACCCATCATTGAAGCGGATGCGGAAAAGCCGTGCAAAAATTGTGGCCTCTGGGAAGCCCATTATATGAAGTATAAAAAATGTCAATCCTGTGGGCGTGTTTTCCGCACCGCTTAACTAAATGTTAAAACAGGCAGAGCGAAGCGATACCACAACTTTTCACTTCTCACTATTCAATTTTCAATTATAAAAGGGAGATAAAAAATGACACTAAAAGACAAAGACGGCAGATGGATCGACTCGGCAGGCAGCGCCATCCCACCGAAATACGTGAAACCCGTGGATAAAAAACGGGACGCAATGGTGGAAAAATTGATCAAACGAGCCCGGAAGATCAGCGATCAGCTCTCAGCGTTCCGCGCCCTGGTCATGACCGATATGGAAAAATATTTGAGTTACATCGAAGACCACTACCAGGTCAACGGCCGCACCAGGGAGGGCAATAAACAGCTCACCAATTTTTCGAATAATATCAAGCTGGAGGTGCGGGTGGGCAAGTTCATGGCCTTTGACGATCGCCTGGCCCTGGCCAAAAGTCTCATAGATGACTGCATACAGCGCTGGTCGGCCGGTGCCGATGACAAGATCATGATCCTGGTCAACGATGCCTTTAAGGTGGACAAAAAAGGCAACATTGACCGGGACCGGGTACTATCCCTGCGCAAGCTGAAAATCAAGGATCGGGAGTGGAAAAAGGCCATGGACATTATCGCGGAAAGCATAGTGATCGTGGGTTCGCGGACCTATATCAAGTTCTCCGTAAAAAACGATACCGGGGCGTGGATCTCCGTGCCGCTGGATATTGCTGGATGCTGATAAAAGAAAGTGAAAAGTGAAAGATTAGGGGCAATTCATGAATTGCCCTTACAAAGGAGGCCGCCATGTCCACCAGAAGAGGAGATCTTGCAAAAATCCACATCGCCAAAAAGCAGCTCTGCCTTGATAATGACACCTACAGGGAGATGCTGCTGAATATTACCGGCCGCCGGTCATCGGCAGCGCTCACGGCCATCCAGCGGGCAGCGGTATTGCGGCACCTGGCAAAGGCCGGGTTTTCCGCCAAAAAGCGGACCTATCCCGGACGGCCCGCCAACATGAACCACCCGGAAAAGGGAAAGATGCTGAAAAAGGTCGAGGCCCTGCTGTCCGAGGCGAACCGGCCCTGGAGTTACGCCAACGGCATGGCCAAGCGCATGTTCGGTGTGGACCAGGTCCAGTGGCTGAAACCCCGTCAGCTCCACAAACTGGTGGCGGCACTCATGACCGATGCCCGGCGGCATGGAAGGAGAACGGTATAATGCGAAATATGAGTTTTATGCTGACCACCTGGCAGGTCCGGGCACAGATCAAATCCGTTACCCGGCGTCTGGGTTGGTGGTTTTTGAAACCCGGTGACCTGGTCATGGCCTGCGAACAGTGCCAGGGCTTAAAAAAAGGCGAAAAGATTGTCCGGATCGACCCGATCCGAATTGTCAACACCCGGCCGGAACCGCTTGACCATATCGCCGCCGGTGACGTGATCCTGGAGGGCTTTCTCTCCATGACGCCGGCCGAATTTGTAGAGATGTTCTGTGAGTACAATCGCTGCAAACCAAACGAAAATGTCAACCGCATCGAGTTCGAATACCTGGAAGGAGTTACGCCATGAACGCTGCCATCGATACATCAAATGACCAGACCGTCGCCGAACAGAAGATGGCCGGCATGCTGGCCGCTGCCGACCTGAAACGGCGGCCTTCCTACCGGCCCGGCGAGGTGCAGCTCATCCTGGGCGTGAGCGATCGCCTTTTCCGGTACCTCACCGAACGCTACGACCTGGACCCTCAGACCGGTGATCTGGCCCGGCCCGACTGCCTGGACAGCTATCTGCTGCGCCGGCACCGCCGGGTCCGCTATGATGAGATCGTGGCGTTCCTGGTCCGCAACAATACCTATCGACGCCGTAATACGGTTGACAGGCGGCAGATGATGTTATTTGATGGATAAGCAGGGGCAATTCATGAATTGCCCCAACAGGCCGCCCCCACCCTCCTTTTTTCAACAAACCCCCACACCACCGGCAAAACCCGTACGAACCGGAATGCACCCCTGTTTTATCCCTGTTATAGAACTATCCATGCCGCGGTTTCAGACCGTGACCATTTTTTCATTTTTATCTCCTGTATTGCGGGGTGGCCTAATACGCCGCCCCGTAAATACAACCAAAGGCGGCGATTATGATCAAAAGTCTGGTGGATGTCATTATCGATCCGGGACACGGTGGAAAAGATAATGGAGCGCAATGGGGATATGTTGATGAGAAGGACTTGAACCTGCTCATCGCCCGTGAGCTGGCCGATACCCTGAAGGGTCTGGGGTTCGGCACTATGCTGACCCGGGTCGATGATTATACTGTTACGCTGAAAGAACGGGTCGCGATCGTCAACACCCTGAATGCCCGTGCCTTTATCTCCATCCATTGCGATGCATACCACAACACCACGGCCAGCGGCATGAGCGTGCATGTATGCCCCGGCAGCCCAAAAGGCCGGGACCTGGGCGGCCATATTCAGAAGGGCCTGATGTCCGCATTCCCGGGCCATTATCACCGGGGCGTCATTGAATCCGACTTTTACGTTTTGAAAAAAACCCGTATGCCCGCGGCACTGGTGGAGTGTGAGTTCCTCTCAAATCCCACCACGCGGGCATTTTTGCGTGATCCGGCCCACCAGAGCGAGCTGGCTTTGGCCATTGCCGGGGGGGTGTTGGGTGTTGGGTTGTAGGGGCAATTCATGAATTGCCCTTACTCATGAAGGACATGAAGGACATGAAGAAAAGACAACCGGAATTTTTATCCCCCCTCATCACCGAGGAGCTGCTGGGCAGCAAGTATGCCAGTTTGTTCCGGCCCTTCGGCTTTTACAGTGCCGTCCTGGGCCGGGAGATATGGGGCCCCGTCGGCTTTATCTTCGACTATGAATCTGTGCCGGTTGTAAAGGGGACCTCAAAGCGCGGCGGCGCCGGTCACGATCTCTTGTGCAGGATAGACTCGGACCCGGTGGTGTCAAAGAAGTTGGCAGCCGACGTGTATCTGGAAATGATGGCCTGCCGGGATGCGTTATTGTTTGAACGGGATATGGTATCCGTCAAAACCGCCCGGCAAAAAGCCCTGGTGAAGATCAAGACGGTCAAACGGCGTTGCCGGCGGCAGACAAAATACTGGGTGGTCCGGGCCTGGCCCGGATATTTTCACAAATTTACAGTGACGGCAACGCTCGAGGAAATCAGCCGTGGATGACGGGGATTACGCGGCCATGGCTGCAGACAAACATTTAAAAAAATGCCTGGCAGCGGCCCGGCCGGTGAACAATCGCAATCCGTCCCTGTCCATATGCGAGGAATGCGGCGAGCCCATACCGGCGGCCCGGCAGATCGCAGCTCCCGGATGTACCCGGTGCGTGGACTGCCAGGAGATATTCGAATATGGAGTATGACGCCCTTCGGTTCTGGCAGATGCCCGCCCAATGGATATTTAACATCCTGTTTTTGGTGGTTTTGGGGATGATCCGAAAAAATCAGGCCACCAGCAAACGGCTGAAACAGACGGAGCGACAGTTGACCATGCGTATCGATACCAATGAACGGGATATCATCAAGGTGCGGGCGGACCTTAATCACCTGCCCAACCAGAGCCAGTTCAGCGCCCTGGGAACCGATATCCGCACACTGACCAGCGAGCTGGGCAAGGTGGAGGGCCGCCTCGAGGGGATCAACCGGGTGGCCGATATCATGAATCAATTCCTGATCAACCAGGGAGGCAACAAGCATGAGTAGCTACAACGCGTTAATCGATGAGGACCGCCGCCTGGTGATCCTGCGCATTTTGGAAGAGGACCCGGGATACAGTCAGAATGAGTCAGTATTACAGACCTGCCTGGATGCCCTGGGCCACAGCGTGAGCCGGGACCGGGTGGTCACGGATCTCACCTGGCTGGCCGAACAGGGCCTGGTTACCATCGAAGATGTCATGAGCGTAAAGGTGGCCACGCTGAACGCCCGCGGGGCCGATGCGGCCATGGGCCGGGCTACGGTGCCCGGCGTAAAACGACCAAACCCCAGGACGTAACCCATGCCCAAACAGCAATCCAGCATAGACCGCCTGCCCGAAGATGTCCGGGAAAAGCTCCAGGAGCTGCTCCGGGATCCGCGCGTGACACAGCTCGACGCCACGGCCCGGATCAACGCCATCTTAGATGAGGTTGACCATGATGAACGCATCAGCAAAAGCGCCGTCAACCGCTATTCGGTGCAGATGGACAAAATAGGCGCCCGGCTGCGACAGTCACGGGAAGTGGCCAAGATGTGGATCGGCAAGCTGGGCGCTGCGCCCCAGGGCGAAGTGGGCAAGCTGCTCAACGAGATGGTGCGCACCCTGGCATTCGAGGCCACCATGGAGATGGCCGAAGGATCAAAGCCGATAGAACCGAAAATGCTTAAAGATATGGCAATCGCCATTGACCGCCTGGAGCGGGCCGCCAGCGAGAATGTCCGCCGGGAAGAGAAGCTCCGCAAACAGATTATTTCAGAGGCCGCCGATGTGGTCGAGGAAACCGCCAAGAAACAAGGAACCAGCGCGGCAACCATTGACGCATTGCGGGCCGCCATCATGACGGGGATGTCTTCATGAGTTCCGTACTGCTGCCATACCAGATCCGGTGGAACAATGACGTTTCGCCGGTGAAGATTATTGAAAAAAGCCGGCGTATCGGTATGTCCTATGCCGAGGCGGCGGATTCCGTGCTGCACGCGGCGGACGCGGACCGCGGCGCGAATGTGTATTACATCTCCTATGACAAGGAAATGACGGCTGGGTTTATCCAGGACTGCGCCACATGGGCCAAGGCGTTTCACGCGGCCTCCGGAGAGATCGGTGAGCAGCTGCTCACACGCGATGACGGCCGGGATATCCATGTTTACGATATACGATTTGCCAGCGGACACCATATCAAGACGTTTTCCAGCAACCCGAGAAACCTGCGCTCCAAGGGCCGGCCCCGTGAGCGCCTGATTATCGATGAGGCGGCGTTTGTCGATGACATCGCTGAACTGCTGAAGGCCGCCATTGCCATGACCATGTGGGGCGGCACCGTCCGGGTGCTTTCCACCCATAACGGTGATGAACACCCCTTCAATGGCCTGATCCAGGACGCCCGGGCCGGAAAAAACGATTATGCCGTGCACCGGGTCACCCTTGATGATGCCATCAATGAGGGCCTTTACCGGAAAATATGCGAGATCAACGGCCAGGCGTGGTCAGAAGCGGCCGAAGCCGACTGGCGTGAGCAGCTCGTCAAGCGCTACCGTCCCAACGAGGATGAGGAGCTTTTTTGTGTGCCGGCCTTCGGCGGCGGAGCGTATCTGCCCCGATCCCTTGTGGAAGCCTGCATGGTCGATGCGCCCTTGCTCCGGTTTGACGGCAGCCGGGCGTTTAATATCGCAAAAGAGCCGGCGCGCCGGGCGGAAATGGCCGATTGGATACGGGATATCCTCCAGCCGGAACTGGATAAACTGGATGAAAACCGCCGGCACGTATTCGGAATGGACTTTGCCCGTGTGGGGGACATGTCCGATATTGTCCCGCTTGAAATCGGCGCAACGCTCCATAATCGCTGGCCGTTCCTCGTGGAGCTGCACAATGTGCCGTATAAACAGCAGGAACAGGTGGTGCTAACCATCGGTAAAGGCCTGCCCCGATTTGGCGGGTGCAGCATCGATGCCGGCGGCAATGGCGGGTTTATCGCAGAGGCGGCCACCGATGAATGGGGAGAGGGGCTGGTGGACGCCATCCATTTTACCGAACAATTTTACCGGGACGAATTTCCGAAATACAAGGCCGGTTTTGAAGATAGAACCACCACCATTATCCGGCATGACGACGTGCTGGAAGATCACCGGGCCGTGAAACTGGTTCGGGGGGTGCCCAGGGTGCCCCAAGGTAAAACCGACAAAGCCGGGGAGCGCCACGGTGACAGCACCATTGCCGGGCTGTTGGCGGATTTCCGGAGCCGGAACGCATCCGGCGGCCCCATAGAATACCAATCCACGGCAAAACGCCGTTTTACCCAGCGAGGAACCTGGTAATGCAGCTATATGACCAGTTCAACCGACCCATAAACAGAGAAAAAGCCCCGGCCCGCCGGACCCTGGCCGCGGCGCCCTTAATGGACGCATGGCGCGAATACGTGGCCGCCGGTCTCACCCCCGAGCGCCTGGCCTCTGTTTTCCGTGAAGCCGATGCCGGTGACGTGGCCCGCCAGGCCCAGCTGTTTGAACAGATGGAGGAAAAAGACGGGCACATCCTGGGGGAGCGGGGCAAACGGGTCAATGTGATTTTAGACGTGGATTTCACCGTCAAGCCGGCATCCGAGGATGCCCGTGACGTCAAGGTGGCCGATTTTGTCACCGGCTACCTGGACAACCTCACCGACTACCCGGACGTGCTCACCAGCCTGCAGGATGCCGTGGGCAAAGGCTACAGCGCCCTGGAGATCAACTGGGACGTGTCCGAAGGCCAGGCCCTGCCCGACAGGTTTGAATTTGTGGAGCAAAAACGGTTTCTGTTCACCGACGATGCCGGGGTTCTGTGCAAGATACCGCGCCTTTTAACCGATGAGCACATCATGGGCGTGGAGATCCCGGCCTGGAAAATGCTGTTTCACCGCTATGGCGGTAAGAGCGGGCACCCGGCCCGGTCCGGTATTTACCGGGTCTGTGCATGGATGTTTCTGTTTAAAAATTACAGCCTCAAGGACTGGGTGATCTTCTGTGAAGTCTACGGCATGCCGCTGCGCCTGGGCAAGTACGACCCCGGCGCCAGTGGTGATGACAAGGACGCGCTCATCGCCGCCATCTCGTCCCTGGGTTCCGATGCCGCCGGTATTATCTCCAGCTCAACCCAGATCGAATTTGTGGAAAACGCCAAGGGCAAGGCCACCGGGGACCTGTATCAGGCCCTGGCTGATTTTGCCAACCGTGAAAACTCCAAGGCGATCCTGGGACAGACCCTGTCCGCCGAGGTGGGAGACAAGGGCTCGTATGCCGCGGCCAAAACACACAACGAGGTACGCCTGGATCTGGTCAAGGCCGATTCCCGGGCACTGGCCGCCACCATCCGTCACCAGTTGATCCGGCCTATTGTCGGCTTTAACTTCGGATGGGATACACCGGTACCTAAATATGAGGCGCCCTGGGAGGAGTCCGAAGATCTCGTGGCAAAAGCCACATGGATCGGTGAGCTGCTCGATCGGCATGTGGAAATGCCCCTGCCCTGGCTGCGCACTGAATTTGCGATACCCGAGCCGGACAAAGACGAAACCGTCGTGGGCCGGGCCATAGACACCCCGGATGTGCCCACCACCGCCAGGATAACAGCCAAACAGCCGGCGTTTACCGCACAGCAGCAGGCTGTTGAGGACCTGGTCACCGCCACCCTGGCCGATGTACCCGCGGCACTTTCCGGCATCACCGAACCGATCCGGCGCCTGCTGGCCGGTACCGTCTCCCTGGAAGCGTTCCGGGATGAACTGTATGCGTCATTTTCGGACACGGACCCGTCCGAACTGGAAGAGATCCTGGCACGGGTCATGTTCGCCGCCGAAATGCACGGGCGGGCAGCGATTAACAAAACGGTGAACGAGAAATGAGCGAATTTTGAATAACGCCCTGACAGGCCCGAATTTAAACGATCACCCTTTTACACGGGGCATTGCATGTACTGCAAAGTCGTTAAACAAACCTCGATAGATTTAAACACGGTTTAGACGGTCTTTAACCGGCCTGAGAAGGCCAAAACCAGCGATTAGCCGTTAGCCCTTAGCCCTTAGCTAAAAGCCAACAGCTAAAAGCCAACAGCTAAAAGCTAACAACCCAGGACCCCATGGACAAAACCATCGACAACATCACCATCGAGCCCCTGCCCTTCGAGGAAGCCATTGAGTACTGGGCCGATCGGCTGCCCCTGACCAGGGAGGCCCTCACCGGTCTGGCCAAGGCTGCCCGTGACCGGGCGTTCATGGTGGCACGGGTATCGTCCATGGATATCATCAAAGATCTCCACACGGCCGTGGAAAAAGCCCTGACCGACGGGGAGACCCTGGCGGACTTTGCCGGGCGCCTGGATGAGATCATGGCCACCCGCGGCTGGGAGGGTCTTGCACCATGGCACATGGAGACCGTTTTCAGAAACAACATCCAGACCGCGTACAGCGTGGGCCGCTACGACCAGATGATCGGCAGCCGGAAAAACTTCCCGTACTGGGAATACGATGCCGTAAACGACAGCGCCACCCGGCCCACTCATGCAGCCCTGGACGGCAAAATTTTCCCGGCGGATCATAAATTCTGGGATACCTGGTTTCCGCCCAACGGCCACCGGTGCCGGTGCAGCGTCAACCCGGTACATAAGTATGTGGCCGAGGAAGATTTCCTGACCGTGGAAACCGAGGATCCCACCGGCGGGCTCATCGAACCAACAGACCCGGTCTCGGGCGTTCGCCTGCCGGCCCGGCCCCTGATCCCGGATCCCGGATGGGATGAAAACCCGGCCAAGCGGCCCTGGCAACCGGACCTGTCAAAATATCCGGAGGAGCTGGTCGACCAGTTTAAGGAGATGGAAAAGGGTAGGGGCAATTCATGAATTGCCCTTACACGAATTGCCCCTACATTAAAGAGGAGAGAACCAGATGAAAACCATCATCACCGCCCGCAGCACACTTTCCGCCATCACCGCCAAGGACGGCAAGGCCCCTGAATGGTTCCTGCTGTTTTCGGCCGGATGGAATGAGGTCGAGGGCCAGGGCAAGTTCCTGGTAGACGAAACGGCCCACCGGATTGTCGCGGCCTACCTGAAACGCCGGGGCAATGACCTGGTCATCGATTACGAACATGCCACCGTGGACGGGACCAAGGCCCCGGCGGCCGCATGGATCACCGATATCCGCTGGGAAGAGGGCCGCGGCATCATGGCCCGGGCACGCTGGACCGATGAGGCGGCCGGGTATATCGCCAAGGCGGAGTATCGTTATTTTTCACCGGTATTTTTTATCCGGAAAACCGACCACCGCCTGGTGGCCGTGCACTCTGTGGCGTTGACCAACGCGCCCAAAACCAATCATTTGACCCCGATACTGGCCAAGCTGGTCCCGGGGGAACCAAAGGAGGAAGAGGCTATGGAATTTTTAAAGAAACTGATCGCAAAACTGGGACTGGCCGAGACCGCCGCTGAAGACGATGTGCTGGCAGCCGTGGCAACGCTGGCGGACAAAAAGCCGGAAACGGTGGAAGTGGTGGCCAAGGACATCTTAACAGCCCTGGAGCTTACCGGTGATGAAGACACCAGCGCAGTGGTGGCGTCCATTCATGCCCTGCGCCAGCAGACCAAGGGCACCGTGTCCCGGGTCGAGTTCGACCGTCTCCAGGGCCAGCTGGCCCAGCAGGATGCGGAAAAGATCGTGGCCAAGGCCATGACCGACGGCAAGATCACGCCGGATCAAAAGGACTGGGCCATGGATTATGCCAAGAGCAATCTGCCCGGCTTCACCCTATTTGTGGTCAAAGCGCCGGTGGTGATCCCCGTGAAAAAACTGCCCGGCAAAAAAGACGATGAGGCCGCCCTGGTCAATGATACCACCCTGACCGTGGCCAAAATGATGGACGTGAGCGAGGAGGACATCAAAAAGTACGGAAAGTAAGGGCAAGTCTTCATGTAAGGGCAAGTCTTCATGTAAGGACAATTCTTCATGTAAGGACAATTCATGAATTGCCCCTACAAACCGCCAACAAACAACAACCTCGAAAAGGAGGAACCAATTATGACAGCTTTAGCAGCAGACAAACAAAACCCGCAGAGGCGCGATGGAAACGCCCTCGGTTTTCCCGTCGCCGCCAGCGCGTGCGTATACGCAGGGGCACTGGCATGCGTCAATGCCGCCGGCTACGCCCTGGCCGGGTCCGACACCGCCGCCTTGATTTTTGAAGGGGTGGCCGATGAGCAAAAAGACAACAGTGCCGGCAGCAACGGAGACCTGACCGTGACACTCCTCCGCCGGGGCCTGTTCAAGTGCATCCTGGACACGGTCATCACCCAGGCCAACGTGGGAGACAATGTATTCCTGGTGGATGACCAGTCCGTGGACCTGACGGGAAATGTGTCCCACGGCATTTACTGCGGGGTAATCGCCGGGTATATCGATACGACCCATGCCTGGATCGATATCGAGCCGGCCATCGCCTTTGCCGACATCGCCACCCACATTGCCGATGCCAGCGCGGCCCATGCGGCCAGCGCCATCTCCATTGCCGATGCCGGGGCGCACACGGCCCAAACTGAGGCGGAAGCGGCAATGCAGGAAATCTATCAGCATATTTTAACCACGAAGGGGCACCTGTCTATTCCCATGCCGGTCATCACCGAAGCCGGGGTGGCCCTGGCCGTGTTTGCCAATGCTTCCAGCGCAACCCCCGGTTTCTGTGCGACCGCCAAGGGGATGGGGATTCGATGGAACAATCACGCCAATCCGGGCGGCGTGGCAGTCAAGATCCCCGTCCCGCCCGACGCCGATGTCGCGGCCAACATGACCCTGAACATTCTGGCGGCAAAAGTCGGGGCAACGGAGGCTGATGCGGTGACGTTTACCGTGCTGGCCTACAACAACGACGTGGACGCCCTCTATGACGCTGATGTCGATTTTGGCGGGGCAACCAGTGCCATGGGCGGCACCACTGCAACCAAAACCATTCAGCACGTCACCCTAACCCTGGCCCTGGCGAATCTCACGGCTTACCCGGCCGCCATCGAACTTGTTATCAACCCCACCGATGGAAAGCTGGAAACAGACGATGTGATCCTGCTGGCCGCCTGGATTGATTATCAGCGGAAACTTTTAACGGCGTAACCAAAAAACAGTAGGGACAAGCCCATGAATTGCCCCAACATGTAAGGGCAATTCATGAATTGCCCCTACGAAAAGGAGAAAACACCATGCTCGTAAATAAAAGCAGTCTCACGGCGGTTTTCATCACCTTGAAGACCACCTTCAATAAAGCCTTTGATACGGCGCCGGCCCTGTGGAAAAAGACCACCATGCGGGTGCCGTCCGGATCCGGCCAGAACGATTACGCCTGGCTGAGCCGATTTCCCAAAATGCGCAAATGGATCGGTGAAAAAGTGATCAAGGCCCTCAAGGCCCATAATTACACCGTGGTCAATGACGACTGGGAGGCCACCATCGCCGTGAACCGAAACGACATCGAGGATGACAACCTGGGCATTTACGGCCCCATGGCCCAGGAGGCCGGTTTCAGCGCAAAGCAGCTCCCCGATGAGATCGATGCCGATCTGAAAAACGACGCCTTTGCCAGCGAATGCTATGACGACCAGTATTTTTACGACGATGACCACGAAGTGGCCGGGGCCAGCGTCTCCAACCTGGGCACCGCGGCCCTGTCCGCTGCCACCACGGCCGGCGCCCTGGCCAGCTATGGTGCCGCCCGGACCGCCATCATGAACTTTAAGGATGATGAAGGCCGGCCCCTGGGGCTGATCCCCGACCTGCTGGAAGTGCCCCCGGCCCTGGAATCCGTCGGTCGACTGTTGACGGTGAATCCGAAACTGACCGATGAGTCTCCCAACCCATGGGTCGGCACGGCCGAGCTGGTGGTCAATCCCCGGCTCACCAGTACAACGGCCTGGTTTCTCCATGTGACCACCCGTCCCGTGAAACCCTTTGTCTACCAGGAACGGAAAAAACCGGTGTTTGTCCAGCAGACCACCCCGGATTCCGACGGCGTGTTCATGCGCAAGGAATTCAAATTTGGGACCGAGGCCAGAGCGGCCGGCGGGTATGGGCTGTGGCAGCTGTCCTACGGGTCTACCGGCGCGGGATGATCCTTGAATTTTAAATGATGAATGATGAATTGTGAATGGACGCGGTCCCACAATTCATCATTCAAATAACGGAAGCTATTAGCCATTAGCGATTAGCTTTTAGCTAAAAACCCAAAACCCAACATGTAAGGGCAATTCATGAATTGCCCCAACACCCAGAGGAAAGGAGTAACCGTGATTATAATATCATCCACGCGGGAAGGGTTCCGCCGATGCGGCCTGGCCCATCCCAAAAAATCAACGGAGCACGCCGATGATGCGTTTTCCAAAAAGCAGTTGGCGGTCCTTGCCGCCGAGCCCATGCTCACCGTCCAGGTGGTTGAAGATGAGGAGACCATCACCACGTCCCCGCTCTTGAAAGATCTGACGGTGCCCCGGCTCAAAGCCCTGTGTACTGATCTGGAGATCACGTACAGCCCGGCTGATAAAAAAGCGGACCTGATTGCCCTGGTCGAAAAACACACGGCTGAACCGCCGGCGGAAAAACCACCGGCCGAGCCCCCGGAGGAATAAACCATGGCCTACTGCACCCAGACCGACATCCTTGAGCTCATGAGTTCGGCGGACCTTGTCGATGTCACCGATGATGCCGACGCCGGGACTGTAGACACCGATGCGGTTGATCGGGCCATTGCCGATGCCGATGCCGAGATAGACGGGTTCTGTGGTGAGCGGTACCCCGTGCCGTTTACCACCGTGCCCGACATCATCCGCAAGATGGCCGTTGACATGGCCATCTATAATCTCTATGCCCGGCGCCGGGGCGCGCCCGAAGACCGCAAGATTCGCTATGACGCGGCCATCGATCGCCTCACGGCAGTGGCTGCCGGCACGTTTTCTTTAGGGGCCGATGATCCGGACGGCGTACCGTCCGAGGGCAATGCCCCCACCATCAGCAGCAGCACGCGGATCTTTTCACGGTCCAAAATGACAGGATTTTAATGGTCGCCATTAAATACAAACTATCCGAGATCAAAGCAATATCGGGCATCGACAGGGCGGCGGCCCACATGGAAAACATGCAGCCGGCACTGAAAGATTGCGGCCTGGTTTTGATCCGGTCGATTGCAAAGAATTTCAAGGCAGGGGGCCGCCCGAAACGCTGGAAAAAATCCGCCCGGGCCAAACGATCCGGGGGTCAGACCCTGGTGGAAACGGCCCGGCTGAAAAACTCCATCACCATGGAAGCCACCGGCCGCCGCCTCACCGTGGGCACCAACGTGAAATATGCCCGCATCCATCAGCTGGGCGGCCATATCAGCGCAAATGTCACCGTCAAAAAGCACTGGCGAATCATGACACGGGCATTCGGCAAAAGAATACCGGCCCGCTCGGTCATGGTACGCAGCCACAAACGGCAGATGAGCACGGACATACCGGCCCGGCCTTTTCTCATGGTCCATCCGGCGGATTGGCGCATATTTAAACGCATTATCGTCGATTATGTGACGGAAAAATAACGGAAGCTATTAGCCATTAGCGATTAGCTTTTAGCTAAAAACCCAAAACCCAAAACCCATAACCCGGAGCGCAGCGACCTATGAAAGCCCTTTTAACAGCCATTAAATCCAGCTTGAAAACCCAGGTCACGGCCGTGCGCGATCGCGACGTGTTTGTGGTGGAGGATGCCGACGTGCTGCCGGCCGGTGCCGGTTTTCCCGCCATCGGGATTAAAGACGGCGCCATCTCGCGCAAGCGCGTGGCCGTGGATCTGCGGGAGGTCGCCTGCACGGTGCAGATGATCTGCTATGTGCGCCTGTCCAAACCCGAGGCCGCGGTCATGGGCTGGGGCACCACCCCGGGGGTCCTGGACCTGGCAGATGATATTTTAACGGCCCTGGAGGACAATTACCTCTCCATCACCGGCATGCACACGGCCGAGTGCCGGTCAGAGCAGGCCAGCGAGCTGTACGGCGATGAAAAAGAAGCCCTGCAGCGGAAGATCTTAACGTTTATCTACATCAAGGATGAATAACAGCTATTAGTCGTTAGCTATCAGCTATTAGCTAACAGCCAACAGCTAAATGCTAACAGCTAAAGGAGTTTTATCATGGCATACCCAATACACGGCAAAGTGGCCCGGGTGGACAAGGGCGGCACAGACATGGCCCATACCACGGGCTGGGACATCACGGCCAATGTGGACATGGACGAAATCACGGCCCAGGGCGATGACTGGAAGGACTTTATAGCCGGGTGCGCGGAATGGGACGGCAAGATCGACTGCCTTTTCGACCCGTCCAATACCGAACAAAAAGCCCTGATGGACAACATCATCGCGGTCACACCGGGCACAAAGCTCACCGATGTCAAGTTCGAACTGGAAGATTCGGGAGATTATTTTTCCGGGGACCTGTTCGTCACCAGTTTTCCGGTGACCACCTCCATCGGCGGCAAGGTCACCTGCTCTTTCAGTTTCAAGGGCAGCGGGGCGCTGACCCTGACCATTGCGTAAAACCGTAGGGGCAATTCATGAATTGCCTTTACTCATGAATTGCCCTTACTAATAGCCAAAAAAGGAGTTACCCCATGTCTGTCACCCACGGCAAAAAAGCCAACGTGTTCAAATGGAACAAAACCGCCGGTGACCTGTCCA
>Ga0075121_1001166_pt1 | contig 16614 bp, 14 predicted proteins | sample AntAceMetag02UKG_FD_69793 | JGI IMG/M metagenome (GOLD analysis project Ga0075121, IMG submission 69793) | Saline lake microbial communities from Ace Lake, Antarctica - Antarctic Ace Lake Metagenome 02UKG | ecosystem: Environmental > Aquatic > Non-marine Saline and Alkaline > Saline | place... | reverse complement strand
TGGAAAGCGTGCTTTATTGCAAAAAACACGGAATGGAAAGTTATCAGGGCGGAACTTGCAACGAAACAGACGTGTCCGCGCGCTGCTGCGTTCACCTTGCTCTTGCCACAAGAGCCGAAAGAATGCTGGCAAAGCCGGGAATGGGATTTGACGAAGGCTTTCAAATAGTGAATAATGAGATGCAAAGAACAATCGAAATATTGAAAAACAGAAAAGGGCGCGACTGATGAAATACGATGATTTTAACAAAGATGAATTCAAGATCTTGTCGCCAACAGGCATTTTGGGCTACGGCTTCCCCGTTGAGTCTTTCATGGCAGGAATGGCGGAAAAACCCGACTTGCTCGCCGTCGACGCGGGCAGCGTCGACCCAGGGCCATACTACCTCGGAGCCGGAAAGCCGTTCACTGATCGCGCAGGAGTAAAGAGAGATCTGGGCTATATGCTGCGTGAAGCCATGGCAAGCGACATACCTGTTGTCATTGGCTCAGCCGGCGGCTCGGGCGCGCGTCCTCATGTGGATTGGTGCCGTCAGATAATAGAAGAGATTGCCAAAGAGGACAAGCTTTCCTTTAAGATGGGAATCATATATGCCGATATAGAAAAAAGCGTTGTACTCAAGGCCATTGCAGACGGAGCAACGGAGCCGCTTGACGGCTTGCCGGAGCTTGACACAAAAACAATTGACGAAGCCACCTGCATTGTCGCTCAGATGGGCGTCAAGCCGATAATCAAGGCTCTTAAGCAGGATTGCCAGGTTGTGCTTGCGGGCAGGGCGTACGATCCTTCAGTCTTTGCGGCTTTGCCAATTATGCTTGGCTTTGATCCCGGACTGGCCGTGCATATGGGCAAGATCCTCGAATGCGCCGCGATTGCCGCCGAGCCCGGCTCGGGATCCGATTGCGTTTTGGGAACACTCAAAAAGGAATCCTTTGTCCTCAAAGCCCTTAATCCCAAAAGAAAATTTTCGGCAACCTCTACTGCGGCGCACACACTATATGAGAAGTCAGACCCATACGCTTTGCCTGGCCCCGGCGGAATGCTTGATCTGGGCGGGGTCTGTTTTAAGGAGCTCTCGGACGGCATGGTGGAAGTGAGTGGGTCTAAATTTGTCAAATCTGAACGAAACATGATAAAGCTTGAAGGCGCGCGGCTTGCCGGATGGCGCACCATTTCCATTGCGGGAACGCGCGACCCGATAATGATAAAGAACATAGATTCTATTCTTGAGGATGTTAAGGCTCAGGTCGCGAATATTTTGAGCAATGAGAAAATTGATTCCAAAATCAATTTTCATCTTTACGGAAAAAACGCGGTAATGTCTGAGCGCGAACCCGGCGGCGATGACTTCACGCCGCGCGAGCTTGGCATTCTCATCGAAGTCCTTGCGTCGAATCAGGAACAGGCCAACACTGTGTGCAGCATTGCGCGCTCTTCCATGCTTCATTATGGATACGAAGGCAGGATTGCCACAGCCGGGAACCTGGCCTTTCCATTTTCGCCGTCGGATCTGTCGGCCGGGGCCGTGTATGAGTTTTCCATTTATCACTTGATGGAAATTGATAAAAATGAAAGCGTGTTCAAGATGGAAACAGTCGAAATATAGTCAAAATATAATAGAAGAGACGAAAAAAATGAAAAACATTGTGGAAATAGCGAAGGTTGTAAGATCAAAAAACTGCAGTCCCTTTGATTTAACGCTTGACATTATACTAAAAAACGCCCAATATTATCAGGCGCTGAAAAAGCGGAACGCCGTGACAAGAGAACTTATTTCAGAACTCTATAAAACGCCCCTTCGGGATGTGGGGCGGATTATCTGGTTCGATCCGGCCAACGCTATAAAGGTTACGCTTAAGCGCAAGGTTCCTTCCGGCGCGCCTGGGGACTCTGACGTGTATGGGGCGCAGCAACATGCGCCATTGCTTAAATTGGAATTTGATGTTTGAGGAATATATTTAATGAGCTATAGCAGTATGAACGCGACAAGGCCTTTTCTTATTACCGCGCAATATCATGCCCCGCGCGGGAAAAGAAGATTGTATATGCTCGCGGCTGAATTGTCGCAGCGCTATCTTTCTCCATATGATTTGCTTATCGGGATTATAGGCTCGGAAGGCTCGGGCAAGTCCACTTTGATACATGGCCTTTTCCCGGGACTTGAGCTGACCAATGACGACGATGGCGTCAACAACACTCCGGCTCCTCTTTATGGAGACCTTGAAAACAACTATTTTGCCGGACACACTTTTCATGTTGACATTCGCTATGAGCTTGCCTTTAAGCAAAAATTCCAGATCGTTGAAGCGGTAAAAAATGCGATTGAGCATGAAAAGCGCGTTGTGATAGAGCACTTTGACCTGATATATGAGGCCCTTGGATTTAACGCGCAAGTCATTTTTGCAATAGGCGAGGATTTGCGCATATACCGTCCAACTGTTTTTGGCCCGTCTCCGCTCAGCATTAAAGAGGACGTGGACGTAAAAAACAAATTCCGCCTGATGGCGCACACTGCTGAAGATATTACCTGCAATATCCTCAGCAATGAATATAATTATGATTTGCCGAAATTTCATTCCGATGTAAAACATGGCTTTGTGGTGGGATTCAAGGGAAAGCCGGATTTTGACATTCGCGGGTTGGAGAAAAAGGTTAAACGCATCATTTCCGACGACCTGCCGGTGAAGCCAGGCGTTGGCAACGACATTAGTGTTGGCGACATGACCATCTATTGCACAAGCAAGCGCAGTCATGTGAAAAGCACAGGCCAGATTGAGCGCTTCCGCCTTGTGAAGAAATTTAAATACGACCCGATTGCGAAGGAATATTTGCTTGTCGGTCTGGCAGGAAAAGAGTCTGTGTTCGGCTTTCATACATTGCCACCTGTCGGAATGGACGAAAATGAAGGAGAATAATGAAATCAATTAGTTGCACAGACATTGAAAAGGAAGTGATGGCATTGTGCCTTTCCGCAGCGTTTGATTTGCCGGAAGATGTGGAAACTGTAATCAGGGCATATCTGTCAAAGGAAACCAGCTTGCGCGGGAAGGCTTTTCTTGAGCAGTACCTTGAAAACGCCGACATTGCCAGGCGGGAAAGACTGCCTATTTGCCAGGACACAGGCGTAGCTGTGTTTTTTGTGGAGCTAGGACAGGAGGTCGTTATAGAGGATGGCCTTTTGCCTGACGCCATAGAGAGCGGCGTGGAGAAAGGCTACAAAGATGGCCTTCTTAGAAAGTCCATAGTAAATGACCCCGTGTTTGGACGGAAGAATACTGGCACAAACACGCCGCCTATTATTCATGTTTCGCTTGTTCCGGGGGACAAACTGCGCATTGCGCTTGCTCCGAAAGGGGGCGGCTCTGAAAATATGAGCGCGTTGGCAATGCTGAAGCCGTCTGATGGACGCCAGGGCATTGTCGACTTTGTGGTGGACACAGTGATCAAAGCTGGCGGCAATCCTTGCCCGCCAACAATTGTCGGAGTCGGAGTGGGCGGCAATTTCGAAGTTTCAGCGCTTCTTGCCAAAAAGGCGCTTCTGCGAAAAATCGGGAAGCCCAGCCCCAATCCTGACTATGCGGAGATGGAGCGCGAAATTTTATTGAAGATCAATTCCTCGGGCGTAGGTCCGCAGGGGCTTGGCGGCGACGCCACTTCCTTTGCCGTTCACATCGAATATTATCCTTGCCACATCGCTTCTCTGCCCGTGGCGGTAAATCTGAATTGCCATGCGGCCAGACATAAAGAAGTTACGCTGTAATCCTGGAGAATGCTTTATATGAATAATGTTATAAAATTGGAAACGCCATTGAAGGACGAAACGGTTGAAGCTTTGAACGCTGGCGATCAAGTCCTTATATCCGGCATTGTCTACACTGCGCGCGACGCGGCGCACAAGAGGCTTTGCGAACTCCTTGACGCAGGAGAGCCTCTTCCTGTTGAACTAGATGGACAAGTAATATATTTTACCGGCCCGACTCCTGCTCCGCCGGGACGGCCAATCGGCAGCGCCGGGCCCACCACCAGTTATCGGATGGATGATTATTCTCCGCGCCTTATTCGCGAGGCCGGCCTGAAAGGCATGATAGGAAAGGGAGACCGTTCGAATGAAGTTGTCGATGCCATGAAAGAAGGCCCTTGCGTGTATTTTGCGGCCACGGGCGGAGCTGGCGCGCTTCTTGCCAGATGCGTTGTTTCCTCTGAAATTGTTTGTTATGAAGATTTGGGAGCCGAGGCGGTGCGCCGTCTGGAAGTGAAAGATCTTCCTGTTATCGTGGCAATTGATTCAAGAGGGAAAAACCTGTATTCAGACCGGGAATAGTTTTTTTGCCGTTAATTTCGTCTGATTGCGGAACGCTCGTCTTTATCCGTGACTTTCTTGGCTCTCTGTTCGGCGGATTTGGTTTCTTTGTCCGTGACTTTTTTAGCTATCTGTTCAGCCGATCTGGTTTCTTTGTCTGTTACTTCTTTGGCAAGTTCTTCAGCGGATCTAGTTTCTTTGTCCGTGACTTTTTTAGCTCGCTGTTCAGCTGATCTGATCTCTTTGTCCGTGACTTTTCTTGCGATTTGCCTTGCTGATCTGGTTTCTTTGTCCGTGACTTTTTTAGCTCGCTGTTCAGCTGATCTGGTTTCTTTGTCCGTGACTTTTTTAGCTTGTTGTTTAGCCGATTTAGTTTCTTTGTCTGTCCATTTTGACGTTTCCTGCGCGGTTAGCTGCGTGCAGAAAATAATGACGGCGATTATTCCTGTAATTGATTTTGTCATTTTATGCCTTCATTGTTTGTTTTAATGTCATAATATATTGGAAATTCTGTAAATTTATATGTGCTTAACGCAATTCTCATCAATTTTTTCATGTATGGCTTCGGAGCTGGCGATAAAAGCGCTTTCGGTCTGTTCAATCAGCGAGTCTATCCCGATTAGATCGCCTGTTTCGCTTTGTTTTTGTATTTTCATAAATAAATCAGACAACCTTTTTGCGCCTACTGTGACAGTTGCCCCTTTTAGCGCGTGCGCCAGATCTCCTACTTTTTTCGCATTTTTTTCACTTGACGCTTTTTTAAGGCTTATTATTTTTCCAGGAGTCTCATCATGGAAAATGTTAACAAGCTCGTCCACCACGTCTTGTCCGAGCTTTAGATAATCCTGACGTATGCTTGCCTCCAGCAGGGGCAGGCCTAAACTGTTGATTTCAGGCGAAGCTTGTTCTTTGGAGCTTGTTTTGCTAATTTTTTTATAGTGTTTTTTTAGCATTTTTTCTATGTCAGCAAGCGTGACAGGCTTAAGCATATAGTCATCCATGGCTTCAAAAGCGACTTTCTCTTTGGCGTCAGGAATTGCGTTTGCCGTCACTGCTATTATTGCGGGGCGCCTGTTCGGGTAAATGTCATTTATTATTTTCGCCGTTTCAAATCCGTTCATTTTAGGCATTTTGCAATCCATAAGGATGATGTCAAAATCTTCCTTTTCCATTGCGTCCAGAACTTCCAGACCGTTGGCTGCTACTTTTGGGAGATATCCCAATTTTTCCAGGATAGCTCTTGTTATGGTTTGATTGATCAATTGGTCGTCGGCAACCAGTATTTTCATCGGATATTTTTGAGCGCAAGTTGCCAATTCGTAGTTTCCTGCTGGTTGCGTCATGGTGTCGCGCGGTTCTCGCTCCAGAGCTTTGATAAGGTTTTTTGCAAATTTTGATTTTTTTAAAGGCTTAGGCAATGCCAAAGAAAAAACATTGGACATTTCCTGAGCTCGCCTTTCCGGGGATATTGTTGGAGTAAGCAGAACGAGTTTTGGAGAACTGGAGGCGTATATTCTGTTTATTTTTTTGGCAAGCCTTATTCCGCTGTTGTTTGACAAGAGTTTGTCTATAAGAACAATGTCAAATTTTTCTATTTCTTCTTTCATGGCATTTTCTTCGGATTCGGCTGTTTTATATGACATTTTCAGTTCAGAACTCATATGCGATATAATTTCGAGGAGGGATTCATTGGAGCTTGCCAGCAATATGCGCTTGCCTTCTAGTATTTTGGCGTCATCATTGTCGGAGGCCGCTTCTTGATAGCAGGGGGCATATTGAATTGTGAATGAAAAAACAGAACCTTTGCCCGGCTCGCTTTTTACTTCGATTTGGCCTCCCATTAATTTTGTCAGTCTGTTGGATATGGCCAGTCCAAGCCCTGTTCCTTCATTTGCTTTGGAGTCGGAAGAATGAACTTGGGCAAATCTCCCGAACAGCTTGTTAATTTTGTCTTTTGGGATTCCTGTGCCTGTGTCGCGGATTGTAAAGCGCAGAGAATTTTCCTTTTCTTTTTCAACATCTATGCGGACTTCGCCTTTTTCTGTGAACTTTACCGCATTGCTTGTGAGGTTTAGCAGTATTTGCTTCAGCCGCTGCGCGTCGCTGTTGATTATGGGCGGGACTCCGGCTTCTATTTTATAAAGCAGCTCGAGCTTTTTCTCAAGAGCTTTGGGCGATGTCAGATCAACTACGTCTTCTATGCATTGGAGCAAATTGAACGTTTTGTTTTCCAGTGTCATATTGCCTGATTCTATCTTGGACAAGTCAAGGATGTCGTTGATTATTTCAAGCAGATGTTCTCCGCTGTGTTCGATTGTTTCAATATATCCATTTTGCTCCGGATTTAGAGGGGTTTGCTTCAGGAGGCTGATCATTCCTATGACGCCGTTCATCGGCGTTCTTATTTCATGGCTCATGTTAGCCAGAAAATCGCTTTTTGACTGTGTGGAGGCTTCCGCTTTTTCTTTGGCTTCTTTCAATTCAATCTCCGCTTTTTTCTGGGAGGTTATGTCCTCAAATATCCAGATGGAGCCTCCGTTTGCTTTGTCAGGATAAAGCAAGCTTCCTATAAAGCGACACAGGAAGCGCGATGAGTCGCTTCGCATTAATTCCACTTTGCATATGAAACTGTTTTTGTCGCGGAGAGCCGCGTATGCGGCGGTTCCTGTTTTTGTGTAAGACATTATGTCAGGATAGATGATTTTAGTGGGACAGCCTTTCATTTCGTCGGGAGTTCTCTGGAATAAATCAGCAAAGCACTTGTTAACCCACACGAACTTTCTGTTTTCCACGAGAGAAATCCCCATGTTGGATTTTTCAAGTATGGCGTTTCGGGTTGCCAGCGCTTTTGCCAGATCATTTTGCAGTCGGTTTTTTTCGCTTTTGTTGTAGTCGTTGGATTTGTCTATCTGCAAAAATACTATCTTTGACAGAAGGCATCCCAGGGCAAAAGACAGCGGGACGGAACTCGCAAAAAAAATTATGGGGAGCCATATGTTTTTTTTATGGCATTTTTCGTGAATTTTCGCGTTTGAATTGTCGTCGGAGGACACTTTGAGGGTTTGGAGCAGAAAGACAGCGCTTAGCAGAGCAAACATAAATATGGCAAGTCCGGCAAAGGAAAAAATGAATTTAGTCTTTAATGTCTTTTTTTGTTTATTATTCATAATAGCCAAGCATTTGCAAATGGCAAAAATTGCCTTGTCAGGCAAGTTGTAATATTTCCGCTTTCCAAATCTCTTTAAGATAGGTTTGTTTGGCATTATTTCCAAAAAAACTCGGACAATTTTTTTGAATTAAAAAATAGCTCGATGCAATCGAAGGAGCCGCAAAAAGTCTTAAAAAATAAAAAAGCCGACGGAATCGGAATAAAAACCGGACTATGTCCGGACGCCATCCAGCGGCGGAATCGCTGGTCGCCAAAGGCGGTGGCGAAGCCACTTTTAAACCCACTTCGTGGGGGCGACAGCACGCATGGCGCACTGAAAGTCTGCAGCTTATTGGGCTGCGAAGCTACAACAAGCTTTATTTCGTTGCTGCGACAGCTTCCTGGACGTTTTGGCGGCGCCGTCGCATTTGCAATAGGCGCAATGTGAAGCCATTGCGTCACTGGAGTCTTTTGTAGCGGGGATTGTTCGGAAAAAGCGCTTTGGCCTTTTGCAAGTTCTTTTCAGCTTCTACGCGCTTTCTCAGGTTTGTTTGCAGCCAGTAAAGCCTGTAATAAAAGCTTGGCCTGCCAGGGGAGCGCTTTACTGCTTCCTTGTAATATTCCTCAGCCAGAAAAGGCTTGCGCTTCATCAGCATGAAGTCGGCGGCCGTCGCCCACAGAAATGGAGAATCTGGAAACAGTTTTATGCATTCGTTTAATTGTTTATGCACATCGTCCGACGTTGTCTTCATAAACTCTTCCTTGGTTTGAGTCCGGTAGTCGCAAAGCCTCTGAAGCCTGCTGTAAGCGTAATCGCCTTTGAGAACCCACAGTCCGCCGTATATTGAAACCAGAATAACCAACGCCACGCTCAGATACCATAGCGAATAATAAAAGGCTTTTGCTTTAAGGGAAGAGGGTTGAGTTTCTTCTTTCTTTTCACGCACTCCCAGCGCAATCAACATGACAAGAGCTGTCGCCACAGAGCCCGCAATTTGAATGTTTACATCGCTCAGCGAATGGATCGCCCACGCAGTCCAGCCCAGAACAATCGCCGCGTTTGCGGAAATAGGAATGCGCGTGAAAGGGATTGATCGTATTTTTTTGAAGCCTGCCCATAGAGGATAAGCCAGGGCCGCGCAGGAAAAAGCAAGCCCGGCAATTCCTGTTTGCGAAGCAAAGGCGAGGATCAGGTTGTGAGGGGTATGCGGCGCTTCGTCCGACACGAACTCTTTTATGCCCATGTATTCGTGGAAAAAATCTCCCCAGCCTGTGCCCAAAAAGGGATGCTCCAAAAACATTTTGATGGCGGCCTTGAAGTAGTCTCCGCGCACTTGCATTGAGAGGAAGCCGCGCTGAGAATGCATTACATATATTGCGCCCCCGGCTATGCTGGCAAGAGCGATAAAAAGCAAGGCTATCCGCAATTTTTTGTTAAACGGCATAATCATGGCAAAAATAGCCATGGCTCCGGCAAAAGCCAAAAAAGAGGCCCGGCTTTTTGTGTAGTAAAGCATGGCAAAAAGCAGAGCCGCTGAGATCGGCAAAAATATGGCCCGTGCCACTTTTGGCGGATCTATTTTTCCAGCCAGCCTCCAGACGCCATAAAGACAGAGTGGGATTACAAGAATCAAATGAGCCGCAAAACTGTTGCAGAGCGAAAAACTGGCAAAGACGCGCCTCTCCGACAACCTCGTTTTAAAGTTGCCGGTCACAAACTTTACGCCGGATTTAATTTCCTGCTGATAGGCAAATTCCTGTGTTGCGTCAAAGCTCCACAGCAACTGATGCACCCCTTCCGCGCAGGACATAAACGCGCCCAATATGACTCCGGCAAGCAGCCAGTTTTTAAGCGAAGGGTTGTTCTCTGTCAGAATGAAAACAGCAATGGCGAATGCTACAATCCCGAATATATGCGTTATTTGGTATGACGCGTATATGGATGTGCTTGCGTTAATAACGCCGATTATTGAGCAGAAAGCCAGAGCCGTCCACAATGCGACAAATCTGAATGAAAGCGAATTCCCGCCGGGCGGAAACGGGCGCAGCAATATTGTCAGAAGCAGCAGGCACCCTGCGACTACTGGAAACAGGACCGACGGCCATGCAACGATAAGCCATTCCAGCAAGCTTTCAGGGTACAGCGGCGTGACTTCCGGCAACGCGGCCAGCGCCGCAAATTTAAGTGGCAGTAGAATAGTGAGGAAAAAGGCGAATATTTCAATATAAGCAATTGCCTTTTCTCTTAAAAGGCTTGATGCTGACGTTCTTTTTGTTGTTTTATTTTTCATTCAAAAAGTTATACCCTGAAGCAAAAAAAAAAAGCGCCGGGGAGAAAGTTAACAACTATCTTCCTGGCTGAACGTCTTGGAGCTGCGGCTTGTTTGGGCGCGAAGCGGCAACAAACTTTGTCTGGTTGCCGCGACCGCGCGCTAGAATTAGGGCTGTTCCATCTGGTCAGCTCACCATTTGAGGTCAGAGTCTTGAAGCATATCCTCAAGTTTCTCTGTGACTATTGCGTCTTTTTGTTTTATGCGCTTTTCCAGGCGCTCTTTTTGCTGTTTTATCTTTTCTTCCATCTTTTCAATATGGGTCTTGCTTGCCTCTAAGCGCTGAGCGAATTGTTTTTCCAATATTTCGCGGAGTTTCTTTTTCGTGTCTTCGCCGGGAGTTTTCTTGTATTCTTCCACCAACTGTTTAATCTCCATGTGCTCGGCGCGTTTCTTTTCGCGAACTTCTTTCATTATTTTTTTGACTTCATCCCTGAATTTTTCAGGATCGCTTTCCTTAAGCTTTTTGAGCTCTTTACATTTTTCCGCTCCAAGATAATTGGCGAGTTTTTGGAAGGAATGTTTTTTGTCCATCCATTCTCTTTTTCCGGGTTCTCCGCGTCTTTTGTCCATGCCGAACCTGTAAGCCTTTCCCTTATCCATGCCTGATTTGCAAGCTTTCCCCTTGTCTATCGGGCACTGGGCCATGATGCTTGACGCAGTGAAGCCGGCGAGAAACAGTGTTGCCCATAATTTAGTCTTCATTTTTTTTTCCTCGTTTGTTTGTTGTTTTGTCTGTGATTGGCCAGTTAACGGAATAAGTGTGGAATTTATTGCCCGCGTTAAAAAAAAACGGGAATTTTGCGTTGATCAACGCAAAATTCCCGCAAATAACAAGAGGCTTATTTTGACGGGGCTTCGATTTTGTCAAAGCCGGTCAAAGGCCTTAGAACTTCAGGAACAACTATTGAGCCGTCTTCCTGCTGGAAGTTTTCAATGATGGCTATTGCCACTCTGTCAGTTACTGCCGTGGCGCTTATTGTGTGGACAAAGCCGCGATTGCCTTCTTTGTCTTTGTGGCGCACGTTCAGCCTTCTCGACTGGAAGTCGGTCAGGTTGGTGTTGGAAGTGACTTCGCGATATCCGCCAAAACCGGCAAAATACGCTTCAAGGTCATATTTTTTGTATCCCGGCGCGCCCATGTCGCCGACGCAGACATTCACCACGCGATAAGGGATGCCCAGTTGCTTGAGGAGGAATTCTTCATTCTCAAGGCATTGCACATGGTATTTTTCAGAGTCTTCCGGGAGGCAGAAGATTATTTGTTCGACTTTATGGAATTGGTGCACGCGAAATATGCCCCGGCTTGCTTTTCCGTAACTGCCTGCCTCAGTCCTGAAGCAGGGGGAGAACGCAGTGTAAAGACGCGGCAGGCTTTCATTCTCGAGGACTTCGTTGGCGTGATATCCAACCAGAGTCTGTTCCGAGGTTCCTATAAGGGAAAGGTCTTCGTCTTTGAGAGAATATGTCTGATCCGCAAAGAACGGCAGATAGCCGGTTCCGAAAAGCGTTTCCTCTTTAGCCGCGCATGGGGTGATGAAGGATGTGAATCCTTTATTTATAAGTTGCTGCTGCGTCCAGAAGAAAAGCGCGTTGCACAATTGCGCGCCTTTGCCCTTCCAGTAATAGAAGCCTGACTGGGCCACTTTTGCGCCGCGTTTTGTGTCTATTATGTCCAGCAACTCGCCAAGCTCCTGATGATCTTTGGGCTTGAAGGAAAACTCAGGGAGCGCGCCTTCTTTGCGGAGCTCTTCGTTGTCTTCGTCTTCATTGCCGTCCGGCACGTCGGGAGCCAGGAAGTTTGGCATCCAGCTGAGCTTTTCCGATAGCTGTTTGTCAATCTGTTCCTGAGCTTTTTCAATGTCGGCAAGCTCTTGCTTCAGCTCTTTTACTTTTTCGCGCGCGTCCGGGTTTTCCTTACATTCTTTGCTGAGGCGGTTCCTGTCCGCGCGAAGGGTTTCGGCTTTGTGGATAAGATCGCGATGTTCCACGTCGAGCTTCAGCAATTCGTCAATGTCAATATCACATCCTCGGCGCGCGCAATTTTTTTTCACGAGCTCCGGGTTTTCTCTAACAATTTTTATGTCTATCATTTCTTGTCAGCCTGTTGTTTGTTTCTTTTTTTATACTGTTTCGCGCATTAAAACTGAGGCATTGGGAAGCTTCTGGTGAAAACCTTCACTTCGCCAGCTATCGCCTTTAGTGCTTCGTCGTCGTCTTTGGCGATAACGGCGCGGTTTATGAAGTCGGCTATTTTTGCCATATCCGCTTCTTTCATGCCGCGCGTCGTCACTGCCGGGGTTCCGATTCTGATGCCGCTTGTCACGAATGGTTTTTCGGGATCAAATGGAATCATGTTTTTATTGACTGTTATCGCCGCTTTGTCGAGGATCGCCGCCACAACTTTGCCGGTTGTCTGTTTGGGCTGGAGGTCAACGAGCATCAAGTGATTGTCGGTGCCGCCTGAAACAATTCTGAACCCGCATTTTGTCAGCTCTTCGGCGAGCCTGGCGGCGTTTGCCTTTACCTGTTTCTGGTAGACTTTGAAGCCTTCGCACATCGCTTCCTTAAAGCAAATGGCTTTGGCGGCGATAGTGTGCATCATCGGTCCGCCCTGAAGGCCTGGAAACAGTTTGGAATTGATTGGCTTCAGGTATTCTTCTTTGCAAAGGATCAATCCGGAACGCGGGCCGCGCAAAGTTTTGTGAGTAGTAGTAGTCACCACATCGGCGTAAGGCACGGGGCTGGGATGCTCTCCTGTTGCCACCAATCCGGCGATATGAGCCATGTCCACCATCAGTTTTGCTCCGATTGAATCGGCTATTTCGCGAAGTATTGGGAAGTCAATGACTCTTGGGTATGCGCTTGCGCCTGCTACTATCAACGCTGGTTTGTTTTCCTGCGCCAGTCTGTTTACTTCGTCATAATCAATTGTTTCGTCTTCTTTTTTTACGCCGTAAGGGATGATGTTGTAGAGCATCCCGCTGAAGTTCATAGGGTGTCCATGCGTCAGGTGTCCGCCGTGGTCTAGGCTCATTGCCAGGACCGTGTCGCCTGGTTTGATAAGCGCAAAGTATGCGGCCATGTTTGCCTGGCTGCCGGAGTGCGCCTGCACGTTTGCGGCTTCCGCTCCAAAAAGTTTGCATGCTCTTTCAATGGCTAGAGTTTCGACTTCGTCCACGAATTCGCAGCCGTTATAGTAGCGTTTTCCGGGATAGCCTTCGGCATATTTGTTTGTCAGCACGGAGCCCTGAGCCGCGCGGATGGCGGCGCTTGTGAAGTTTTCGGACGCGATAAGCTCAATGCCTTCGTCCTGGCGTTCGGCTTCCTTGTCCAGCCATTTTGCTATTTCGTCGTCCACTCCGCGAATGGCGGCTATTTCGTCGTAGGAATTTTTTTCAATTTTTTCGAGCCTTCTTGCGTGGCGGTCTTCGTTGCTGAAAGGCGTTGCCAGAAAGGTTTCGACAAGCTGCCATGCTTTTTCAGTGTCAATGTAGTCGCCTTGCAGGACGAGCACATTTGTGCAATTGTGGTCGCGGCTGCCTTGCACAATTTTTTCGTCGCTGGTGACAACTGCGCGAACGTTGTTGAAGCGGTTGGCGTTGATGCCCATGCCCACGCCGGAGCGGCAAACAAGGATTCCGCAGTCAACATCGCCTTTGGACACAGCCATGCCCAGTTTTCCGGCGAAGTCCGGATAGTCGTCGGAGGCGTCCAATTCGTGAGCCCCGAGGTCTTTGGTTTTTATGCCTTTTTCGTTAAGGCGCGAGACGAGTTCATTTTTCAGTTCAAATCCGCCGTGGTCTGTTGCCAGCGCCACCGTGAAGTCTTTGCTTTGCCAGTCTTCGATTTTTTTCATTAGTCTATTCCTTCAATTGCTTTTTTTAAATTTATCTATGTCAAGGAAAAGGTTGTCGAGCGCGGGCTTCATCTGCTCAAAGCAAGAGCTGTATGTTTGCGCGTCCCCACCGAAAGGGTCTTCGACATCCGAGTTTTCCATATCCGCGAATTCCATCAACAGGCGCGTTTTTTTCAGGGCCTTTGGGTACATAGCTCCAATCTGGGCGCGATGTGAGGCAGTCATGGCTATTATAATATTGGCTTTTTCTATTTTTTCCTCGCTGAGCGTCGAGCTCGTGTGCGAGCATATGTCGATGTCGTAATCCGCCATTATTTCTGCGGAGTTTATGGACGCCGGGCAGCCTTCGCCCGCAAACGTCCCGGCGGATTCCACCGTTATGTCATTTCTGCTTGCCTGTTTGCACAAATGTTTTAAATAACCTTCGCACATCGGGCTGCGGCATGTGTTGCCTGTGCAGATAAAAAGAACTAGCATAATTCTCCTTGCCGATTGTCATCCGAATAAGCTGAGTTACATTACCGGAAAAAGTTAATATAACTAAGGAAGCGTTCTATGCAATGAAAAAGATGAAAGAAGATATTTTTATTCGCATCTTAAGCGGATATTATGGTGTGCTTGGCTCTATTGTGGATTTGTCCGGGCGTTCAGTCGAGCTTGATCTGGGTTGCGGCAAAGGCGGATTTTCAACTCAACTCGCAAAAAAGCATACGGACAGACTGATACTTTCGGCGGATGTCATGATTGGCAGACTCAGAAAACTTGTAAAAAGAAATCAGCGCGAAAATGTCGAGAACATAGAGCCGCTCAGGGCGGAGGCCAGACAGCTTGTCTCATATATGCTGCCGGATTCTTCTCTCAGGAGAATGCATATGCTTTGTCCTGATCCATGGCCGAAGACGCGGCACAAAGCCAATCGGCTTCTATGCTCCGATTTTCTGGGACAGATCCACAGGGTCTTGGATCTGGGAGGCGTTTTTCATTTTGCCAGCGACGACGATTATTATTTTGACGCAGTTGAACAGCTCTTTAAAAATTCCGGCATATTTTCAAGAGACGACTCCACGCTTGACGATATTTCTGATCTTAAGACCGATTTTGAAAACCGCTGGCTGGAAGAAGGAAGAACCGTTCGCCACATGGCCTGGGTTAAGTCGACGGCTCCGCCAAAAGTCCAGGGAGCTGTCGCTGCAACGAAATAAAGCTTGTTGTCGCTTCGCATCCCAACAAGCTGCAGACTTTCAATGCGCCATGTGTGCTGTCGCCCCCACAAAGTGGGTTTAAAAAGTGGCTTTGCCTACCAGCGATTCCGCCGCTGGATGGCGTCTGGACAAAGTCCGGTTTTTATTCCGACTCCGTCGGTTTTTTTATTTTTCAGGACTTTTGGCGGCTCCGTCGTTTGCAAGAAAAAAGATAAATTGCTAAAAAGATCTCCTTAAAACTTGACAGGAGGCAAATAAGAGGGCACAATAATTTCCTTTTGCGTGTAACTTAATGAGATGCATTACGTATCTTTAGGTTAATGACGGTTGTTTAATAATAATGTCAGGAGAATTATGGCTTCAGATAAACTTGTAATAGTGGAATCTCCCACAAAAGCTAAAACTATAGGGCGCATGCTTGGCGACGAATATAAGATACTCGCATCTATGGGGCATATCAGAGATTTGCCGGAACACTCTTTGGGGGTTGACATTGAAAACAATTTCAAACCTGAATACACCGAAAGCAAAAGAAGCGCAAAACTTATTAAAGAGCTCCGGTCTGCAGCTAAAAGCGCAAAAGACATTTATCTGGCGCCCGACCCTGACCGTGAAGGGGAAGCCATTGCGTGGCATCTCCAGGAACTTTTGAAAGAAAAAAGCAAAGCTAATTTTCATAGAGTGACATTTCACGAAATCACTCGTTCAGCAATCGACAAAGCGTTTCAGGATATTTCCGAGATCAACACGAATCTTGTGGACGCTCAACAGGCGCGACGTGTTCTTGACCGCCTGGTGGGATACAGAATAAGTCCCTTGCTGTGGTCGCGCATAGAAAAAGGAATCAGCGCCGGACGGGTGCAGTCTGTCGCTCTCAGAATTATTTGCGAACGCGAAAGAGAAATTCTTGCCTTTGAGCCTAAAGAATACTGGAATTTCTTTGTGGACCTGGAAGCTCACTCCCTTGGAAGCGGAAAAACTTTCACTTCAAAATTGGTCAAGATAAACGGCAAAAAAGCCGACGTGGACAATGGAGAAGACGCTGGAAAGATACTTGAGGCCGTTCGCAGCGGCTCGCTCAGTGTTTCAAAAATGGAAACCAAGCCCAAGCAGAGGTACGCTCAGCCTCCGTTTATAACAAGCGCCATGCAGCAAGCCGCCAGCAGCTATCTAGGATTTTCAGCCAGCTTTACCATGCAGATAGCGCAACAGCTTTACGAGGGAATCGAATTTGGCGGAAGTGGCGAATCGACCGGTTTGATAACCTACATGAGAACGGACTCCGTCAACATAGCCAACGAGGCCAGAGACGCATGCCGTCAGTATATAGCAAGCAGTCTTGGCGCGGACTATGTTCCAGCAAAGCCGAATTTCTTTAAAAGCAAATCCAGCGCTCAGGAAGCTCACGAAGCCATAAGGCCCACAGATGTAAATCTGACGCCCGATAAATTGCAGTCCATTCTTTCGCCACAGCAGTTCAAGCTTTATTCCCTTATATGGAAGCGTTTTGTGGCATCCCAGATGTCTCCGGTCCGCCAGTTGCAGACCACGGTGGAAACAACGTCCAAAGCTCCTGACAACAATGAATATATCTTCAGAACCACCGCCACTGTGACCGTATTTCCAGGCTTCGCCAAAGTCTATAAGATGAGCGAAAAGAAAGACGAGAATGAAAACGTCATTCCGGCTTTCTTTGCGGAACTCAAAAATAACGACGTCTGCTTTCTGAAGGATGCGAAGTCCGAGCAGAAGTTTACAGAGCCGCCTGCCAGATA
>Ga0075121_1001161_pt1 | contig 16646 bp, 10 predicted proteins | sample AntAceMetag02UKG_FD_69793 | JGI IMG/M metagenome (GOLD analysis project Ga0075121, IMG submission 69793) | Saline lake microbial communities from Ace Lake, Antarctica - Antarctic Ace Lake Metagenome 02UKG | ecosystem: Environmental > Aquatic > Non-marine Saline and Alkaline > Saline | place... | reverse complement strand
AAGATAACCGACCAAACGTGGGGGGGCTTATTTCCAACCAAAGTTTTTCATCAAAAAAATGGCTGAGCGATGCAGGAGAAACATTACGACGCCTTATTCGCCATCTTGAAGATGGTCCTTTTGGGGATCGAATACTTGCATATCACATAGCTTATGGCGTAAGTGGCGAGACATGTTTTTGGGGAAGGTTTGGACGCAATGGCGTTAAATTTGGCGATTATGGAATAGCTAACCGCAAAGCATTTTTCCAATGGGGTTTGAAAGAATATAAATCCCTTGACGCTTTGCGCAAAGCCTGGAGTGAAAAAGATTTAACGGAGGAAAAATTTGAACCACCAGCTCCTGAATTGCGTGAACAACAAAGCGGCTCCCTTGATTCATATATGAGAGGAAGGCAGGAAGATCAGATATGCATAGATTATGACAAGTTTAACACTGAGGTAAACGTAAATGCTATTGAGCATTTCGGAAAAATAGCAAAAGAAGAAACGAACGGAAAGGCCGTTGGCAGTTTTTACGGTTATTTAATGGAGGTCAGACGATCGGCCTATACGGGGCATCTGGGTTTTGACCAGCTTTTGAATTCTCCATATATCGATTTTATAGCGGCTCCAAAATCATATTACAGAAGCGGCCCTGGAGATCCGGGCGGAGTCCTGGCTCCTGCGCAATCAATAAACAGACAAAAATTATGGCTGGATGAGCTGGACAACCGGACTCATCTTTGTAAAACAGCCGAGAAACAATGTCAAAATTTATCAGAAACTCAAACTGTCATGTGGCGAGAGTTCTCTAAAAACCTGGCCCATAATTCAGGCATGTGGTGGATGGACTTGGGCGGTGGCTGGTATGATTCTCCTGAAATATTAAAAGAAATAGGCAAGATTGAAAAAATCTCTCAAAAAATAAAAGCAACCCAAGGCAAAAGCATAAGCGAAATACTTTTAGTTGTCGATGACAAATCATTTTTCAACTGGGTGTGTGGAGACGCTGACCACAACATGTTTATGAAGGAGTTTGTCAGAGAAGCGCATCTTTGCGGAGCTCCAATTGACATGTACAGACTTAAAGATATTGAAGATATTGACTTATCGCAATACAAGTTAATTTGCTTTCTCAATGCATTCAAGTTTGACGTTGGGCAATGGGATAAAATAAAGAAACGTTTGCCCGAAAAAGTGTCATTGATGTGGAATTATGCGGCGGGAATCCTAAATCCTAAATTCTCCTTGAGTAACATAGAGGAAATAACAGGCTTCAAGGTTTGCGAACGCTCTCGAAACGCAAAGCCAAAACTGATTCCAGACAGCAAGGGAGCCATGCGGAAAACAAGCATAATGGAGCTGCTTGAAGATATAAACATCGATGTCCCTTTGCTGGAAATTATTCCGACGCAAGAGGTCAATGCTCTAGCTGATTATTCCGACGGCGGAATTGCTCTTGCAGAACGCAGCTGCTCAAGCGGAAGCAAAGATATTTATTGCGCTTTGCCCATGCTTAAAGCAGAGCACATAAGAATCATCGGAGAGCTTGCCGGAGTGCATTTTTACGCGCCTGCGAATTGCGCAATATATGCTAATTCACGCTTTATTAGCTTTTTTCCAAAAAATGACATGGAATTTCAAGCACACTTAAAGAAACCCCAAAATATTATTGATATTTCAACAGGAGAGTTGCTTGAGCAAAAAGAGATAATTACGCTGAATATTAAAGCAAAAGGCTTCAAATTTTGCCTATTTAGTGGATAAGCAATGCTTGATGCTGTGGTTTCAGTTAATTGGGCTCCAAACTATTGCATCTAGCTTTTTTTGTTTTTTAAGACTTTTATTGTTTTTAGAATGCACATGCTTGACATTTTGCAATGCTGGAGCTATACTACTGCATGGTACACCCTTGTAGACAATTAGTATACGCAAGATGGATTATGACACATGAAAAAATTAAACAAAAAAAGCGCTGCTCCAATCTATTATCAGATAGCCTGTGATTTAAAAAAAAGAATTATATCTGGCGAGTTGCCATTGAGAAGCAAACTGCCGCCGGAAGAGACATTAGCAAATGAGTATGAAGTAGCTAGATTAACTTTGCGTCGTGCGTTTGATAAGCTTTCCCAAGAGGGGTTTCTAAAACGCCGCATAGGCAAAGGGTCTTTTGTGCCTGCCGCTATCCCTGAAAAAGAAAAGTGTATTTCGATACTGTTAAATAATAAATCGCGCCATATACCTTCATCGCTATCAAAGATAATTAGTGGAGCTGTAATGCATTTGAGGAAAAATGGATGTGCAGTCAGAATAGATTCAGTCGACGAATTAGAGAAGCTTTTAGATGCTCGCAAAAATGATGCTGTAAAAATAGACGGCATGATAGCGCTAAGGATTGTTGAAGAAAATCATAAGGTTTTTGAGGCTTTATCCAAAGCCGGAATGCCATTTGTCTCTGAAGGTGTTTCAGGCCCCTTTAGTTGGGTTGAAATAAACAATGAGGCAGGCATGGAGAAGGCATTTAAATATTTATTAGAACTTGGACATCGCGAAATTGGAATCGGTTCAGTGGACGTTTTTCCTAATGAACATCACACCCGCAAGCGTTTTGAGTTTGCAAAAAAACTTTTGGAGGAAAAATTTGGCGAAGTAAAAAAGGAGTATTGCTTTAACTTTAAATTTACAACAAGAAAAAATGCAGTTAATCAAGCAACCAAGTTTCTGCAACGCAAAAAGAAACCTACGGCATTGTTGTGCACTAGTGACCTTGTAGCTTTGCCTCTTATAGCAAAAGCTCCATTCGTCGGTGTAAGCGTTCCAAATGATATTTCAATTGTTGGCTTTGAAGATATGGAAGCGTGTGAATACGTCTATCCAGCTCTTACTTCCATAAGGCAGGACTATTTAAAATTGGGTCGGCTTTCCGCAGAGGAACTTCTGGCGAATATAAATGACTGTTGCTTGAGAAGGATTCAACTTAAGGTTGAGCCTGAACTTATAGTGCGAGACTCCTGCAAAGCCCCAAGAAAAACCAAAGAATAAATAAAAAAATGCAATAAAGATAAAATCAAATTTATAGGCATAAGTTAACTTATTTCAATTAGTCAGTTAAAGCCTTTTTAATAAAAAACATATGGGGAGAAAAGCAACATGCAGGTTATCCATTTCCAAAAAGATATTTATTCATATCGCAAGCGAGCGTCCAAACAAAAGTCAACTGGATTTTTACGTTTTACGCTACTCGAATTGCTCATAGTAATAGCCATCATATCTATTCTTGCGTCTTTGCTATTGCCAGCCCTGAAACACGCGAGAGAAAACTCAAAAGGAATTGCCTGCCTTGGAAACCTTAAGACAATTGGCATTGCTCAAATGTGCTATTCAAACGATTATGACAATTGGATTGTTTTACGACAGCTAAATGGCAGAGGTTGGTATTTGTTGCTTTCCGGAGCTTACACTAATTCTTCTCAAGCAAATTATGGCGTATCCTATATTCCAGGTGTTACAACAGGAACTTTTGCGTGTCCGTCAGAAGAGGTTGAATGGGGGTGTTACCTTAATGCGCCATCAGAGTTTAATCATACACACTACGGAGTAAATGGCTATGTAGCTGGCTACCATGAAGAGACACTTAAGCAGCCTTGCCGCAAAATCAATGCGATAATAAAACCATCAGTTGCGGTATTCGGGACTGATACAAATCATAGAGCTGGAACACATATCCATTGGATAAATCTGCCAGCGTATCGTCATGGCGCAAGCGATCCACGCCCTGCTGACACATCAGATTATGCAGACTGTTGCGCTCCGTATCCGTTAACCTCATACAAAGGACGAACTCATGTTCTTTATTTTGACGGACATGTACAAGCGCGCAGCATTACGGAGCTGCGCAATCAACCAGATGAAGATGGAAACACAAGCACTACCAGTTTTGCTAAAGCAGGAATAAAGCTATAACTCACGCAAAGCATGTACAAAGAATCGAAACAAATAAGACAAATAAAACAAATAAAAAGAAAGAAATTATGCTCAAAAAACTAATATTGTTGTGCCTCGTAGCGTTATTGCCTTTTTTAAAAGGATGCATGTATGGAGGCTGCAAGGAAAATGATTTTTCCTTGATTAAAGCCAAAAAGCCGACAGCTATGTTTGTGGTAACAAAAAATCAACAAAAAGCTTCAACCGGAACAAGTTGTTATCCTGAGCGATTTAGTATTTTAGATTCAATAAAAGACTTTAATGCGGACTTGAAGGAATGTGCGGATGGTGTTGAATTGCCAGTGGCAGACAACGACGACGGCAACACTTCTGTTATCCGTTTTTCTCTGGAAAGCAGGCCCTTGCCCGACGAGGATCGTTTTTCAATTACGTTCCCTGATTCTCGCACTATGTTGATTACTGGAACTTCCTTGAGTATACGCTGGGCTCTTAACCATATTCTGGAAAAGTTTGCAGGTGTACGCTATTTGGCGCGCTCCAAAAATGGAGCTCATTTTCCTCAAATAGCAACGTTAAAACTTCCCCGTCGCAAAATAGAAATGGATTCTTCATTCAACCTGCGTCGTTATGTTTATTTTGCCGACACGAAGTATTGGTTTAAGCGCGCATACGCCAAAGTAAGGGTGCGCATGAATCATCATCTGCCATTCTTTATATTTCCTGTACAAAAATATATGAAAGAGAAAAAATGGCCGGAATTCATTTTTCCAATAAAAAATGGCAAAAGATTTCTTCCTTATTTGCCGTATGGCAATCCTGAATTTAAAACAACAGTTGAATTCGCAGTTGGCTGGCAACCATGCATGACAAATAAAGCTACCATTGATGAGGCTGTGAAAAATATTTGCGAATACTTTGATAAAAATCCCAATAAACCGTCTCTCTCACTAGGGGTTAATGATTGCGGTGGGTTTTGCGAATGCAAGAATTGCAGCAAGCTTGGAGGGCAAAAGCGAACGGTTACCGGGCATCGTGATTATTCAGAACTGTATTATACATGGATTAATAAAATAGTTGAAGCTGTGGCAGAAAAATATCCCAATAAATATTTTGGCTGCATGGCCTATCGCGAAGTACTTACTCCGCCAAGCTTTAAACTTCACGAAAATATTGTGCCTTTTATATGCTTTGAAAGTTTTGCTTGCATGGATAAGGATGTAAAAGCCAGCCGTGTCAAACTGCTGGAAGACTGGAGCAGGAAAGCAAGTAATGTCGGATGGTGGGAGTACAGCATGAACCGGGATTACCTCTTGCCTAAAGTCGCGTTTGGGCTCCAACAAGACATGCTCAAAATAGCGTATAAAAATAATGTTCGCGCCGTATCCATGCAAGCAGAAGGAGCGATTGAAGATGGCCCGACAAGATACTTGTTTCGCAAGTTGATGTGGGATATAAACGCTGACCGCGAAGCGCTGCAGCAGGATTGGTATGAAAAGTTCACTTGCAAGCAAGCTGCACCATACTTGGCTGAATATTATAAATGGTGGGAAAAGTTTTGGCGTGAGAAAGCAATAAATAGCGAATGGTTTCAACACTCCAAAAAGAGTGTTTACCTTAACCTTGCTGATAAAAGCTATATGTATAAGGTCAAGCGCGGCGATATGGAAAAAATGCGAAAACTCATGGACAAAGTAGTTGACCTCACCAATAAATACGGAGATAAACGTCAAAAAATAAGGGCAAAATGGTTAATGCGCGAATTTGAATATTGCGAAGCCTGCGTTTACGCTCTTGGCTCTGATATTTTTTCATCCGACAGCGTTAGCAATAAAAATATTAACGAGGCTCTTGAATACTTGAATAATATTTCAAAAGCCATTAAATATGAAAACCGTCGTGTAAAATTGAAAAAGGAGCGCGCGAACGACCCAGATTTTGCGTCTTCATACAAGTACGAAAATGCTTCCAGTTTCATTGTTGAGGCTATCTCGAAAATAAGCATTGTCGCTCAAAACCCCAAAGTGCAACAAGCCTTTGCTAAAATAGCGAAAAACAAAACTGTGCCTGCTGATATTCGTGGATTATTAAATGTTTTGGCTAAACTTGAGAACAATGAGCCCCTGAAAAATATGCATGCAAATGGATCATTTGAGAACGGCAATTGCAATAGCTGGAATGGCAACGGAAAAATTAGCAAAGAGAAAGTTTACCATGGCAAATATTCCATGAAATTAAATTTGAATGGAAGGTGCGTGATTGCCCCGAAAAATTATTTTAAAATAAAGCCTGGATTATATTTTATAAGCTTTATGGCATACATAAAACAGGATAACCCAGACGTCGAAGAATATGTTCAAATGTATGTTTACGCTCAGAGGAGAGAAGGGGGAGGAAATGTCAGAGAATATAAAACGCCCAAAATTAGTGTGACACCTGGAAAATGGACCCGAATATCATTGGTTGCAGACATTCCGGCACACTGCAAAACTGCCGGCATTGCCTGGATTGTGTTAAATCATTATCAAGAAGCTACGGCTTATATTGACGATGTCATAGTCACGCCATTGGAACACAATGAGATTTAAATGTTTCCGCAAATTCAATTAGAAAATTAAAAGGAGAAAAGCTATGGTTAACTTTAAACATAGATGGGACGAAAAAGTAGGCCTGTTTTTATTGACTCCAGAAGGCAAAGGGCAAAGGGCAAAGGGCATACTGCGGATTGTTTCGGGCAAAAACACCTGCACCCACTTCCAGACAGTGTTTCCTTTATGACATATGCGGCGCAGGTAGGACGCCTTGACGAAGTTGACAACTTGCGCATCCTTGAAAATATAAGAAAAAGCCAGTTTGCTGACGGTGAAAAATGCGGCCTCATCAAGTGGTATATTGAAGACCGTGAGCACACAGATGAAAACACTCCATTGTTCATATGCGTAGGGCTCATTCCGTTAAAAAAGTACTTTTCAAAGGAACTTGGAGGCAAGTGTTGCCTGTTAATTGATGAAATACTTTCAGGCGCTCTTCATTATTTTATAAAAAAATGCAAAGGATGGACCTGTTACTATCCGAACAGTTGCCTGGGAGATATAGTTTTCGCATGGCTCCTGAATGAAATATTTGGAAATGATGATAATGATTTATTTCTCCTGGAAATTCTTAATGGCTCTGGAAAATATTGGACTGAAGAAGGCTGGGGATGGGGGGAACATATGAGTGATATATATTCGAAGGTTTGCTGTTATGAAATCTCAATACTGCTCCTGATGTCCGAGCAACTCCCTGAAGACACCCGAAAACTGTATATGGGAGCACTTGCTCAGCTTCTTGAAATTGAGGATGTTTACGGAGGAAAACCCAGAGGCCTCTCATAAGGTCGTATTCATTCGAGACTCCCCCGAAAACTGATTCATTTCGCCAGGCAATAAAGAACTGGGAAGTCGAGGAAAACATAGTTATCAGCAATATGCCTCCCATTGGGCAACTCCTGAATAAGTTGGGCTGGCATAAAATGGTGCCTCCAGCCACTGAGCCTCAAAAGGAAATTCAGATCCCATGCTTTAACGGGACAAAAGCAAGCGCTTTTGTTGAAAGCGATTTTAGAATAGGGGCCGTAAGTCGTTATCCGCTCATGGAATGCTGTGATTATCAAACGTCAGGCTTGTCATGGCAAAGTTTCCCCGTATCGTTTTTTCATGATGACGGAGACTGGGGCTTTCTCCAGTGGGTTGCGAAACACTTATGCTCATCCTTGCCATAAAAAGAATTACGACATAACCAAAGGGCTTTCAACAAAAGTCAACCCGCCAATAACTGGAAACACTTTTTCTTTAAGAGAAGGAAGCAATTTGCTTGTCCTTCGAAGAATGCCTATTGTCTCTGTAGCATGGACAAGACTTATCGACAGGCTACGAATTGTATCTCCTAGTTCTGAGTTCAAAGAAAAAACCAGCGATAATTTTTCAACGATGTCATTAAAATGGCAGCGGCGAACTCTCTCAGTTGCGCGTGTGACTTTGTCAAATGCCCCAGCTCATATAAATGCACGTGTTGAAGCTGGAGTATTGGATTGGGATATTGAATATGGCAAATCTGAGATTCAAGACACGTACGGGGCTGTGGTTCTTTGGGCTTTTTCAGTGGATGCAGAAATCGAAACTTCGCCAATCATAAAGCCTGCAGATATGCAAAGGCGTCGGTCGGGGAAAGAAAACTATGCTTTCAATCTGGATTGGGAGGCAGGACGTTTCCGATGGCTTATGAAGATCGATCCCGTAGCAGATACTCCTTTTGCGAGGGCGTAACATTGCTGAATTGAGCTTAAAGCCAAAGTTGCAGGCGTGAGGAAGTAGCAAGTGTTGGATATCCGCCATGCAAGAACCTTTCTGCTGAACAAATCCAAAATCGCAGCCAAGTAGACAAAAGACCCGTTCAGCTTGATATAGGTAATGTCAGTGCCCCACTCCTGATTGATGTAATCCACCTCCATATCGTTCAACAAATATGGGTATATTATATGGCTTTTGCCAGCCTTGTTCAGCTTCGGCTTGGGGTAAATTGCCTGCAATCCCATCTTTTTCATAAGAGCTCTAACCTGCTTGCGGCTCGCTCTGACCCCTTTGCGGATCAACGCATTAGCCATGTGCCTGTAGCCGTAAAACGAATGCAGAATATATTCCTGTTTAACTTCGCATTTTAGCATGATCTGATCAACATTTTCATTAGGCTCCAATGGCTTGTAATAATACCAAGACCGGGAAACATCTAAAAGCTCGCATCTTCTCAGTACAATTGTCGGTACTTTTTTTAGAAATTCGTTCTCAACCTTTAGCTGGCCGATTTCCTTGAAAATGTCATCACAAGTTATTTATGGCTCTTTATGCTTTCGTTTTTTGCGCCCATCATGAAACAGATCAGGCATATTGCTCAAAGACTCTTTCTTCAAGCGTTCCATCTTTTAGGTTTAGGGCAAACTTTGACGTTTTATTTATTATTCCCAAGCAATTTTTAGCATTTCCCAGGCAGCAATTAGACATGACATGTTCCCTTTTTTTTTACTTGCTTCGATAATTTCATAGATAAATCATACTTGTAAACTGCTGTTTTTATAATGTCAAAGAGCTTTTGAAATTGTCTTTGATCGGTTGGTAATTTATGTAGCGATAAAATTCAATCAGGTTGTCGCTGATAAAATTTTTCAGCGCCTTTTCTTCTTCTTCCCAGGCTTGGTGAAAATTTCTTTCAATAAATTTAATTTGTTCTTTCAAAGCCAGCCAGTCATCCGTTTCACTTTCCGTATTCTCTTGATACTTTACCGCGTTTATCGCCATAATCAGCCAACTGGGGTTTCCCTCTGTTCTTATCGACATGGTGTCAATCTCTTTTTCCGGATAAGGATTTTTCCATTGAAATAATGATATGCCAATTTTAATATGATTGTCTTTTGTTACTCTGTTCTTCCCCCTCCATATTGTTATTGTTTTATTGCTTGACAAAGATCTCCACCAATTTGTTATATTGTTATCCCTGGCAACATTGATCTCTTCTGTTTTCCCGTCTTTGTATTGAAACACATAATGCCCTATGCAAGCTCCAGGAGGAACGTCATTTTTAGAAAGACTATGGATGAAATTAATTGTCTTGCATTTTGCGTTGACAGGGATGCCTTCTATTAGCTCAGGCAGCTCGTCCTGATCCATCACGTTGTTCATGCAAATTATGGCCTTGTTGTTTGTGTCCGGCTCGTTAATGTCAAAGGGGATTCCGCCAAAAATATTTTTACCTGAGGGAAACTCAATCATATCGTTAATCCCCTCGTTGGCCCACCCAGGATTCTTGCCTTTGTCACAATATCCTCTGTTTGCAAACGGCTTCAAATCAATCTTCGTTATGGCATCTTCTTTGTATTTTGCGACTTTCCGGAAATCATCTTCAATTATTTTATTATATTGTGCCTGAAAATGCAGTCGTTTTAGAAAATTTCTGAACAAATTATAACTGCTCTTATTTTTTATTGCGTGAACGCTTTCCAAATGCTTGACAACCCCATGTAATGATTGAATTTTTTCTTCTTCGGTCTTTGTTAAAAAATTGGCAAAGATTTCATCCTGAATGCCATAGAAGTTCTGCAAAAAACTGTGAGCATAATCTGTGATATCAATTTCTCCGCCAGTCCATGCATATTCTGCCGAAGCCAACTGTGAATACCAGTAATATTCCCAGTAATCCGCCGGTTTTGCCAGTGAGTTGGAAGCAGCCCAGGACGTGGCAAGGATGCCCAATGCATTTTCTTCATTAATTCTTTTGGCAAAATAATGCATATTCTCCGCCCTCTCATTTATGGAAATAGTGCTTTGAGCTGAACACCTGGCCGCTCCGCCGCCGATGACTTCATATCCCAAATCCTGATAGTAGCCAACAAGAGGAAATGTCTTTGCTTCTTCTGGAAATTTGTCACACTGCCAATATTTTTAATATAAATCTATTTTGGCTGTGTCAGGGTGTTGCAAGGCATCTTTCAAACTTAGCTGCCTGATGCCTCTGACAAGAACCTTGTCGGTTGTATTTGTGCAAGAATGATATTGCCAGTAATTTATAATCAACGGCTTCGGAAGCTTGTCCGATATTTCAGGATGAGTTATGAGCATGTCATCCCAAATTATTGGCACAATTCCTTTTTGCTGAATAAACTCAACAATTGGCTTAATATGCTGCAAATACAAACCTCCTTTTCCTTCCTTGTCGATTACCTTCTGGCATTCAGGGCAAGATCTTGCGCCGAAAGGTTCGTCACCTCCAATATGGAAATATTTCAAGTCAGGATGGGCGGCTATAACTTCCTCAAACATAGAAAAAATTAACTCTTTGGCTTCAGGATTTGTACCGCAAGTCTCATGGACGCTGGTCGGATCTTCGCGTAAATGCTTATACTTTTCTTTGATAAGAATATACTGCAAGTGCGCATAGCTTTGGACAAGCGGAATTATTTCCACACATTTGGATTTGCACAAGAGGCTAAGCTCCTGAATCTGTTCAGGCGTCATCGCTGAGTCGACCTGAATATCCAGATGTTCTTTAAACGGAAACTTATCCTCGTATTCAATCAGAACAGAATTTATTTTATGTTCGGACAACTCGGTTATTATGTGTTTTAAGTATTCATATTCCAGCGGAATGCTCTTCAAATCCAGGTGAAACATTCTCATCTTGATTGAGGGCCAATCTGTGATTGTCAGCTCAAACAATTCATCGGAACCTTCCAGAATTTGCGAAAGTGTCAATGCGCCGTAGTATAAACCGGATTGCCCATTTGCGGTTATTTCAATCTTATCCTTATTTAAGCTCAAGATATAACCTTCTCCGTCTCCTTTATCCAGCTTTTTCCTGTCTATTGCAAAAAGAACAGGAATTCCATTTTCCGCGATGTTGATTTGAGGCAATTTTTTACTGAAAAGTTCAATTATTGTTTCTTGAATGTCTTTTCTAGAACCATTTTCAAAAGAAAAATTCAATGCGTCCGGGCTCTTAATTTTGGAGCTGCTGATTTCCATCTCTTTGACGGACGGAAGTAAATTTTGTGTTAAATTATCTGACATTTTATTCATTTCTTTTTTCATATTTCTAATTTCTTCCGATATTTTTCAGGTAGAAGCCTGTTCCGAAATGCTCCAGGTTTTCTTTCAGGAAAAACATGCCGCCGCATCTCAAAGGCTTGCCTTTCCTGATCCTGTCAAGCATGGAGCGTCTCAGACTGGAATCCCGAGGAGCTGTCGCTATGTCAATTGGGGAAGAGCCAAAAACTCTATCAACTCCAGCAAGACCTCCACCATTGACAGGGAAAAGATATAATTCTCTTTGAAATCTCAACAAGTTTGAACGTGCATCAAGCATGTTTTCAAACTCCGGATTCAATATCCACGATACGCATTGAAACCCCAGAGCCGCTTTTTCCGGGAAATGTTCTTCAAAAAAACTAGCTGCGCGAACCATAGAACCTTTGCAAGCATCCAATGACATCCCTCCGCAAGCTGGAATATGTACGTCAAGAAGAAGCGTCTCTTTGTTGACGACGCATTCCCAAACATTTTTGTCCAGAACTATTTCCTTCTTTTGTGCGACTCCGTAAGGCCAAACAGGGCTTCCCTTAACTGACTTGCTTCCATGAACAAGTCTTGCTGTCCATGCCGCCTTCTCATTAAAACTTGCGTCTTTCACAGGACTGTAACCATCATTGTTGAATTCCGAGCCGTCCAAGGCCAGAGCTATAACTTCTTCAGATTTTCGGTTGATATAAACTTCAACGTTTCCAGAAAAAGGCTTTATCATATACTGAAAGCGACCAATCTGAAAAAGCTCTTCTCGCATCCATTTCCTAAACCAGCCTAGGCTTTTTGGGAATATGCCTATTTCTTTTTCAAAATTATAATATGTTTCAGAGTGTGTTTTGACATCAGAGCATGTTTCTTTTGTTATGTCTATTGAAATATTTTTATTCTCATGCTTTTTTTGGGTAAATGGAATGCAAGCCAAAGCAATTAGAATAAAAACAGATCCTGAATATTTATGGCCTACAATTTTCTCCAAATTGGGCCAATGCTTGAAGTTTTCGTCCGGGTAACCAAGGCGCTCACAAGTCAAATAATAAAACAGCCATGTCAAATGAAGCAAAGAACTGTCGCTCCTTAAAATATCAGAGCTTTCAAGCAACACTTTTTGAACTTCCTCGTCAAAGCAGGCAAACTCTGCCCATTTTCTTATAAACTCATCCTCAAGAAAATAAAGTTGCTCTTTAGAAAACTGCTTTTCCGCCTCTTCGCAATAAGGCAGAAAAAGCTCTAGTTGGTCCTTATTATCTGATATTCGCTGAAGTATATTTATCATTTTAAACTCAAATTAAAATAGTTTCCCTAACCTTATTGCCTTGAAAGCCTCGCCATATTCTCCTTTGCAGTTGAAGCTCCATTTGCCCCAAAAGCGCGCAGTGGCTCTCCATCTTTCCGGCCAATTTTCTTGGACTTGAGAGGCATGCAAAAGCTGTATTTTTATTTTTTTATCCATATAATCAGTGATGTCAACAATCACGTCCGGCGCCATTTTAAAAGCGTATCTCTGCTGAGAAACCCATGAAAGCAGAACTCCTCTCGCTCCTTTTTCATGAGCTTTATTATAGGCATTTACTGTAAGCATGGCTGTGCCGTTATGCTCCTGGTTATAATCCATAGTATGGGTGAAAATAAATTCAGGATCTTCTTTCAGAATAAGCTCAGCAAGGTTATCGACACAATCGCTAAATTCACAGGCATTTATAATGCTTGGAAGTTCATTGGGAAAATCTTCCGGCATCTGAACTCCGTATTTCAATCTCTCCGACTTGAACTTGCCGTCCTTGTGATATTTTGCTTGCGGATAATCCAAGAAAATGGGAGTTGTTCCAAACATTTCTGCGGCTTTTATCGCTTCCTCACGTCTTGCGTCAAAGCCTTCTTTAGGAGGCATGGGGCAAGCGAAGCTGGGTATTTGTTTTTCTTCATCGCCAGGCTTGCGCTTACGCTCATCGCATCCAGCCATATTATTAGTTGCCATTACATAAACTATTTTGTAACCTTGATCACGGTATTTGAGAAGCGTTCCAGCTGTATTATTTTCTATGTCATCCGCATGCGCGCCTATGGCCATTATACTCTTTTTAGTCACTGCATTTTCTCCTTGTTAATATAAAAATATAGCGTGTAAAAATTTAAACTCTTCTCCAAAAAATTGCGTGTAGCACCTCAACAATTATTTACCAGTTATGAAATGCGTCCGGGTCATAGAAATCAAGGTCGTCGATGTAGGGACTCCATGAATCTTTTTCAATATTTTTCTCCGGTTCAATGGTTACATCTCCTAAAATTCCGCCTCTGCCCCATTTGTCAAAGACCCTTATGGCTATCGTGTTTTCCTCCCCAAATTCAAGATGTTTGACGGGTATTTCATAGTTTCTAGGAATGGCATATGCCTTTGGAGTGTCGGCAAATGTTGTTTTGCCTATAAGCTTTCCATTGATATAAGTGCAGTCGTTATCATCGATCTTGCCTGACTTGAAAAATATCTTGTGCCCTTTCCATTCTTTCGGAAGAAAGAATTTTGTCCTATACCATGCGTAACCATCATATGGCTGTATGTAACGCCTTGGAGCCTTGGCCGGATACTTGTAATAAGGATTTTTTTGAGTTATTCCTTGGCTTTCCCAAGAGGAGGAAACTTTTATCGGCTTGAACTCAGGCATCTTATAAATGTCTTTATACCACCTCTCTTTATCTCCAATATTTTGCGGGTCAGTCCTAAATTCCCATTTTTCAGGAGACACATGAGGATTGCCTATCTGGTTGTGGCGGTATTTGTCATTCGAAAAAAGTTTGTAGTCTTTACCAAGGTTCACATACATATTTGAAAGTATTTTTGCCATCAAGCGCGATGTTTTCTCATTATTCCACAACCCTTTGATCTTTTCAGGAACAATATTGAAAAACACCACAGCTCCCTTGCCATAGTCAACTTTCGATATTATTGCTGGATTAGTGCTTACTGTCCAGCAAGGGAGGTCTTTTGTTACAGGAATCTCCATTATGTCCCTGAAGTAGAGATCAGCATTCGGTATATTGTCAAAAACCGGACCACTTTTTCTCGGGAGAGTAGCTTTGAATAATTTCTGTTCTACTTTTTTAGCTTTGAACGGAAGGTAAGAGAAATCCTTTACTCCTGGCATAACAAAGATTCCGCCACCGTATTCCAGAAACTGTACAATGAAATCCTTTTTGTCATCCAATATTTTTCCTGCACCTTCTCCGAGTATTATCACATGAAAATTCTTCAATTGATGAGCGCTTCTAACTTTGGATACCCGCGTTGTTTCAGCACCCATTCTTTCAATAAGTTTTTTGCTCCTATCTCCTCCAATGTAGGCTGTCCTGATTCCCTTTAGAGGCACGAAAGGCGAGGTCATATACTTCAACAGGTTGTCTGCCAAAGCAGTTGCGACAGGATCTTTAAGATATCTATGAGTAAGATCCAGTTGACAGAACACTATCACACCGCGTCCTTTGCAAAGTTCAAGAAGTGGCGTATTCATCAGGTTGAATCCACAATCAAGTATGGGGGTGAAATTTCCATATTGAGGTTTGCGTATAACCCTACCAGCGATGATTCCATTGTTTCCGCATTTCCATTTTGATTTTGGATAATGCGGAGAATGCTCATCAGATAGAACTATTTCAGGCACCGTATCGGTTCCGCCGCGCCAGTTTTTGAAATCTTCCTTCTTTAAGCCTCTTATTACCGGATGGTTGTTTTTTCTTATCAAAGCTATTCTCTGGCTTGATCTTTCAAAGACAAGATTGCCAAGGTTGCATTCTTTCTGTTCGAAAACGAGTATTTTAAGGCCGTTTTCAATCATTCTGGAGGTATCCAGCTTCTTCAAAAATTCCAAAGGCGTTTTGCCTAGGGCGTTTTTACCGATTATAAGCAATCTTCTGCCTTTGAGATCTTGAAATTTATTGACTTTAAGAAATGGAAGACCGGCGTCCTTCAACATTTTTGCTGTTTGCCCCACAGGGTCGTACAGAGCAACGCTTGTATCTTTGAATTTCACAGGAAAGTGCTTCGGGAAAAATTGCAAATCCAAGCTATCCTTGCAAAAAAGGCGTCCGCCGTTGATTACCGTGAGCTTTAACACTGCGTCTGTGCGCTCATAGACTTCGGGAGCCTTGAACGTTATCGGATATTTAGCTATTTGCCCAGAGTCTATGGCTTTGAAAAAATCATCTTCCGCCAATATTTTGTTGTCGCTTTTATCTATGAGTTTCCATTTGAATTCAAGTTTCTGTTCTGTTGCTTTATCATTTACCGCCACTATGCTTTTTTCAAACTCCTCGCCGGAATAGAAAGCATGGTCTTTGTTCGTGAAGTCATCAGTTTTTCCACCCAAAAAGACCAAAAGAGGACTGAAGACTTTCTGATATTTATAAAACAACGGTAAAGTTTTTGTATAATCAGATATTCTATGCTTATGCACTTGTGCGCCCGATCCTGTTCTGTCAGGCTTGAGGCCGGGACCTTTTAGGTCGTCTCTAACTTCATAAACTACATCCATCTTGTCAAATACCCTACACATGTCGCCATGATCAGAAATGAATGGGAAATGCCCGAGAGCTGAAACGCCGTAAGCCCGCCAGGCTTTTACAATATTGTTGATAAAAAGCCTTTTCACATCGGTAAAGTTTTCCGGGTAGTTTCTAAAATATCCGCCACGCACTTTCACATGCCCATCTGTTGTTGTTTCCCCGGGAAGTAAGGCCTTTTTAAATGCTTTGTCGCCAAAATATCTCGCCGCGTGTTCAGCAAATAAATATGTATATTCAGCTTTTTTATTTCCAACGCCTTTATGCTTGTCAAAATGCAGAAACTGACCTTTTACGGGAAATCCAGTTTCAACGACCATCAAAGGTTGTGTGTGTCTTTCAGACCATTGCTTGGGCCAATCCTCACGCTCCTGAAGAGGAACCCCCAAAGACTGATAATTCATTGAGCCGAATATTTTGCCTGAATTGCCGCCTGCGTGCTGGAATGTCTCCCTTGACGGATCATGTTGTTCAATGATTTTTCCAGCAGTATGTGCGAGTTTTCTGGCCCCTTCTTTTTCTTTAGGGGCATATTCTGTGTCATTAAGTTTTGTCGGATCCT
>Ga0075121_1001160_pt1 | contig 16665 bp, 21 predicted proteins | sample AntAceMetag02UKG_FD_69793 | JGI IMG/M metagenome (GOLD analysis project Ga0075121, IMG submission 69793) | Saline lake microbial communities from Ace Lake, Antarctica - Antarctic Ace Lake Metagenome 02UKG | ecosystem: Environmental > Aquatic > Non-marine Saline and Alkaline > Saline | place... | reverse complement strand
AGCATACAGTACTGTAAGCAGCATAATACGAAGAATTTCAAGGCTTAAGAAATATGACAAAAAAATTAACAAGCAGATAGGAAAAATACAAGACAGTATTAGCATGGGTCAATAGTAGACCCCTTATTTTCCCTGAAAATTTTTTCCATCCACATATTCAGCAGGTTTCCAGATGGCCGCTGCTATTTTGCCGCCGCTGGTTAACTTGTCGTTCCTGGCGGCTTCGCCGCCAGGAATCGCGGTGCCGACTACGTCGAGTTCCTTGCCCCGTCGCTACGCGCCGGAACAAGGAACTCGACCCGACTGCGCGCGCCGGGCGTGAACAGGCCTCCGGCCTGCTCCCACCCGACGTGCTCACGGGTCAGCACCGCGATTAGCCATACGAGTAGTAATAGTAAAGTCAAAATAAACCGGAGATTTAAATGATCATTAGAAAAGAAATGGTAGCAGATGTTGAAGCAATAACCGAAGTCACAATAGCTGCCTTCAAGACTCTCCCTATCAGCAACCACACGGAGCAGTTTATAATTAATGCATTACGTGCGGCAAATGCACTGACTATCTCGCTTGTGGCGGAAATTGATGGGCAAATTGTCGGACATATTGCTTTTTCGCCTATAACAATTTCTGATGGTTCAACAGGCTGGTACGGTCTCGGCCCAGTTTCAGTTTTGCCGGCGCATCAAAAGCAAGGCATAGGGAAGTCACTAATTAAAAATGGGTTGTCTTTGCTAAAAGAGTTGGGTGGTCAAGGTTGTGCTCTTGTGGGTGATCCGAAATACTATAAGCGGCTTGGTTTTCGGAATTATCCAGAATTAGTTCATGAGGGAGTTCCCCAAGAAGTTTTCCTTGCCTTGCCATTTAGCGAAAAAATTCCACAAGGCATTGTTGTGTTTCATGAAGGATTCTTGGCAAATGGCTAACCAAGGCGCTTCACCGGACGGCTTTTAGCCGCCGGTGAGCTTGGTCGTTCGGCATGGCACGGCGATATCCCCGCTATACCGAATTGTTCCGTATAATCGCAGTTCCAATGGAAGGAGGTAAGGCTATGGGTTTTTTCGACGATTTCTACAATTTCACAAACTACATTGGATTCACTAATGATTTATTACGGTGCCCGACCCTATATTTCATGGACTATAGGTACTTTGGGCGAATAACTACATACCATAAGAAATCTTATAACGTAGGTCGTCAAAAGCCGCGGAATAGAATGCTCAGGAGTTACAAAGGAGAAAACCGCGATTTCGGTACTGCTCAGAAGCCAGATGTTCGTCATTTCGAAAGCCACAAGGACCCATTCACCAGGAAGCCCATAACACACAAAAGTCGGGATGCTATAATACCGGCAGACCAGAAACATAAGGCCTTAGTCGAGTATTGGATAGCCAAGTTCCCCCATGCGAAAACGGAGGACACGGATCTGCAGGCAGAGCGGCTCCACCAAGTGGACAACCCAAAAACGGGTAAAAGCGAGTGGACTGTTTTGTGAAACTGGGCCGTTTGGGGGACAGCCCTTGGATTATTGGTTTGTAATTGATCATGCCCATGATACCGGAAAAAAACAACGGGGTCAGGTCTTCATTCTTGACAAAAAGCCTGAAGGGGGAATTGCAAAGATTGAGAAAAAAGAAAATGTGTCAAGAGTGACCCGGTTGTTTTGGCAAATTTGATAGAAAGACTATTCAAGATTTCACGGCTTCAATTAGGGAAATAATAAAAACCAAGGTAAATTAGCGCATAACAGGCGTTTTCAGCGGATCGCATAGGGCTCGCGCCCGCTGAAAAGCAACGTTAAACCGCAGAGGTTTTGTTTCCATGACCAAGTTGCCCGCATCACAAGAACGTGCGCAGTCCCTCGGGGAGGAAATCGCGAACAGCATTAGCCACGGTGTAGGCTTCTTGGCGGCAGTTGCTGCCTCCCCGGTTCTTGTATTCTGTGCCGTTCAGCGTGACAGCTCAGCGGGAATTGTAGGCGCTAGCATCTTCGCGTTCACGATGGTGCTTATGTACATCACATCCACGCTTTACCACACGTTGGCAAGGAATAAGGCCAAACGGGTATTCCAGATTCTTGACCATGGCGCCATCTTCCTGCTGATCGCTGGCACGTATACGCCGTTCACGCTTGGGGTGCTTCGAGGTACTTGGGGGTGGACTTTGTTTGGACTCGTTTGGGGTATAGCCGTTGTAGGTGTCGTCCTCAAGTCTATCGGGGGCGTAAGGTACCAAAAACTATCAACGATTTTGTATCTGGCCATGGGCTGGCTCATCATAATTGCCGTGAAGCCGTTGTGGCTCAATATGCCATCGTGGGGCCTGTTTTGGTTGCTGGCAGGAGGAGTGGCCTACACAGCGGGGGTGGGGTTTTACGCAGCCAGACGGCTTCGGTATGCGCACTTTGTTTGGCACCTTTTCGTTATTACGGGTACTGCATGTCACTTCATCGCCGTACTGAAATACGCGGTCTAACTAGGCTAATTCAGCCGACGCAAAAAGCCGCGCGGCTGATTAGCAGTGTTCGCGCAGCTCAGCTCGGCATTATGACAAGAAAAGGGAGGTCTTATTATCTTAAAGACAGACGCTATATCGAAAATTCCCCTCATAGGTATTCTATGTTGGGAAGAAGGATGCCTTCCACGTGGCCTAGCGCAACTTGAAAAGCTTCCGGGAAACAGCACCAACCCAAAGACATTCGAGTTTCCAGTAAAATATTGCAGAATCAAGGACGCTAATATCCATACAATTCTTGAAAATCCTTGTCGAAATGTCCTGCAATCCATGATTGGCGAAGCCCGAAAAATGGAAACACAAGGCATTCGAGCAATTACTACCAGCTGTGGTTTTAACGCTGTTTTTCAGAGAGAACTGGCCAAATGTGTTAGTGTGCCGGTATTCACTTCCAGCCTTCTTCAGATCCCTCTGGTGCAAAACATGCTGGGAAAACAGCAGACTGTTGGCGTTTTCACGGCTAAAAAAGCAGCCCTTACGGAAAAACACCTGCAAAGTGTTGGCGTAAAAAACCAGAGTTCAATTCATATCGAAGGCCTGGAGGCCTGCTCAGAGTGGAATAAGATATTTTCTTCGCCCAATGAAGAGATAGACATTCCAACGGTAGAAAAAGACGTTATCAATATTGCATGTTCAATGATGAAAATGGTCGATATCGGAGCTTTCATATTGGAATGCACTGATCTTCCACCTTTTGCCGATGCTATTCGGAAAGCGACTGGCCGTCCTGTATTTGATTTTGTCACACTGACGAATTTCATATATCAGGCAATCAAAAGCACTGTGTAGTTTGCTTCTGCAGGGATTTTCATCATAACCTGTCACTTCAGCAAAAGCATGGGTGTCAGGCCTACACAGTTGACAACTATGCCCTTTTAGCAAAATGTCCCAACGAACAAGGTACCAGATTGTGTGAGCGCAGCGAACCACGATCTTATCCGGTGGTTGAACAAGCCCGGTAGTGGCTGAGTTGACTGTATATAAGAAAATATCTTTTTTTGAATAAGCGGTAGGAGATCCGTCTTCAAGAAACGCATCTTTTTCAGGGCGAACGGGTGCATTAACCTGTAAATAGGCTTTAAAAAACAATTATTCCATAAAAGTGCTTTCCTTCTGTTTTGAATGAACTGCAAGCCTTTGCCGACATGCTTGCAACCAACAACCCATTTTGGGGGAACGTTTCCGGGGATGGAAATCCTTCAGCGTGCTGGAAACACAAATGAAAAGAATAGAATACACCATTTTTCGATGGAGCCAGGTCATTGATCGTAATTCATAAGGCAATGTAAAAGTAACCAAATAATAGGGAACCGGTAACAACTTGCCCAGTTGCCGGTCAATCCACTGGCTGGCTTCATGGTTTTGACACTTTGGACAACTACGGTGGCCGCAGGATAGAGGCCGCCACTCTGCATGGTTACAATCAGGGCACTGCACATAAAGTTCGCCGGAATCCGGAGTACGGCAACTGCAAATGGCATTCACTGCCTTCAGATGACCCGGCAATACAGCATCGCCATACTTGCTTATAAATGCCTTGTGATATTGATGAATAATTGAGGCCAGTTCCATGATCACACCTTCCTTAAGTCGACATGGAGGGTGTTCATCAGCTCATTAATAGCGATCAGGCTGTCTTTTTCCGTGACATCGGTCAGGTGAGCATAACGTGCGGTTGTCGCAGGACTGGCATGGCCGAGGAGTGCCTGGATATGACGAAGACTTAAGCCGCGTTCAAGGAGATGTGTGGCAGGTAAGCGGTAGACTCCGAAATTGTGGCGAAGGGAGTGGATAGAGACTTTTTTTTAATGCCGCATTCCGTAACCACAACTTTCATGGCTTTTTGGGCACCGCCCCTGTCCATATGCGTTGTTGCCTGTTGAATTTTTTTTAAGAGAACCGGTGGCGTTTGGAAATATCAACTCGGGATGGCGATGCCTTTTCCAGAGTTCACGCAAACCCTCATAAGTGAAATCCGGTAATGGCACCAGGCGATCTTTATGTCCCTTTCCCCGACGGATATGAACCCGTTTTCCGGTCAGAAACTTGTCAATGCTTAGCTGATTGTCCCGGGTGAAAAGCGTCAATTGATGGTCGGCGGATTTGCGTACCGCCTGAAAATTTCTTGCGAGAGAAGAACCAAAATAGCGTTTGAAGTCATCATGCTCAATTAAAAGTGTTTCCATCACTCCTTTAGGGATGAGAAAAACGATCAGATCCTCATCCACAATAACATTGAAAAGACCTTTTTGGCCCTGCAGCAGACTGATGGCGCCGAAAATGTCTCCCTCGCCCCTGAGCTCCACCAGTATTTCCGCTCCGGCATCATTGGTTATGGTAACGCGGGCACATCCCGTCTGAACAACGTACAGAAAACCGCTTGATCCTTCACCGTGCTTAATGATGATTTCATCCTTGGGATAAAAGGCGATTTGTGTATCGGCGATGATCTGCTTGATCACCGTCCGATCCAGTGTGTTGAACAGCACTATTTTTTGCAGAAAATCCAGGATATGCGGCAGGGGGAATTCGTTCATTCCGGTTTCCTATGGTGTGGAAAGTTAAATGTTGGCGTTTTGGTTTCTCGCCCGCTATCTCTTTGAGAAAAATCATGAATGGGTTTATTGATTCCTTTTAAAGCGAGAATATAAGGCTCTTTTGCCCCGGACGCAATGCGGGACGGTCCGCCAAATCCTTACGGCGGAAAGATCAATTTTTGTTTGAAAAGATACGCTTAAGGCCTTGCAGGGCATTTGCATAAAAATGTAAACTGCAATGTTGCTCAAATTTATTTAACGTGCCATAAGAAAATACTTGTTCCCGAAGGCGCGTATGATTTTAATAACATTTTCAATGAATATATTCGGAGGCTGGACAAGGGACAAACTTGATCCTGCACGGGAGTGATCGATATGATATTTAAAACAAAAGGTTTTGTGCATACCGACAAATCCGCACACTATGTTTCTGAGATATCGTTTAATCTTGATAAAGAGCTTTCCTCCCTGAAGTTTGAATTCTTCGGAGGGGGCAAGCAGCTGTTTTTTCATGTGAAAGATCCTTCAGGGCTGTTGAGGGTGCAGCATCAGAGCTCGACCGAGCCTTCCAATGTTCTGCTTCATGAGGATGAGCCAAAATCAGCAATCGGGACCTGCCCGGGAAGAATACGGAAAGGGGAATGGAAGATAACCGTTTTTACTTATGCCCCCCGGTTTAACAGGATGTGGGGGGAAGTCCCGTTTGAGGTAAAGGTGTTGGAAGGAAAAGAGGATTCAGACAACCGGAGTGAAAACTATGTTAGCTGGATTAAAAGCGATGGGGTGGAAAAGGGGAAGCTTTTACTGAACTATTTTGAGCCTGAAAATATTGACTTGCTGGATGAGAAGTGGCTTTCAGGCGACTTTCATGTTCATTCCATGCTTTCAGACGGTTCCGCAACCCCTTTAGAGCTGCTTGATGAGGGGATATCCAAAAATCTCGATTTCTTTTTTATCACAGAGCACAATATTCTTGCAACGGGGTTTCCTCAAAAAAAAGGGATAACTGTATTTCCTTCATATGAGGTAACAACTGCAATTGGGCATTTTAACGCGTGCGGACTTCGTTATGTGCCTGAATGGTTCCTGTCCAAAGGGCCGGCACCGTCGTGGAATGTCCTTGAAAAACTTATAAAAGATTTCAGGGGAAAAGGGGTTCTTGTCTCCATAAATCACCCTTTTATGGTGCCATGGCAATGGCAGTATAATGACCTCCCCCTTTCATGGATCGATTCTATTGAGGTAATATCCGATCCTTATGATAAAAATGCGGGAGATTCAAATGAAAAAGCAATTACCCTGATTGATATATTGTGGAATAACGGTTTCAGGATAACAGGGATCGGGGGAAGCGATACCCATACAAAGTTTTCAGCTTCAAAGCTTGGTCAGCCTGTAACAAAGATTTATGCAAAACCGGGATCTCTCTTCTCAATGCTTGAAGGGGTAAAAAAACACAGGGCTGAGATTTTTCTCGATCTTAATTGTGCTTTTAACTACATGTCAAAAGGGAAAGTGCTGCTTCCGGGAACGGATATTGGAAGTTCTGAAGATGTTCCGCTTGAATTTTCACTCTCTCTTGACGGAGAGTCCGACCCTGTTTCTTTGCGGGTAATTGAAAACGGCAATATAGTTGAAGAAAAGAAAGCGCTTTCAGGGGAGAAATGTGTAATTGAAAGAGTCTGGAAAGGAAACTCCAGCTGGATAAGATGTGAGATAAGAGACATCAAGAACCGGATCAGAGGATATATAAACCCCTTGCATAGAGGGAAACAAAAGAGAACCATCGAGACGTGGGGAGATGCTCTTGATCTTCTCAATAGCCGGTTTTAGTTGAGGGGGATTTTGATAGCGAATGTACGATTTTCAAACCGATGGAAACGCCTCCGGCAACAACAACTATTTACTGAAGACATCAGGGATCTTACGCGGGTACAGGAAGTACAACAGATTGAACTGTTAGCCGAAACGCTGAAGTATCAAACAGGTCAATTAACCAATTATACAAATCTTGCTAAAAAAACAAGGGTTTCAGTGGATACTATACGTCACTGGATAGGGATTCTGGAATCGCTATATTATTGCTTTACCATACAACCCTGGTTCAGGAACGTGTCAAGGTCTTTGCTTAAACAACCCAAAACTTATCTCTGGGATTGGTCTCTCCTTACGGATCCCGGTGCAAAGGCGGAAAATTTTATCGCAGCCCATTTATTGAAGGCCGTCCATTGGTGGGTAGATAATGGGTTTGGCGAATACGGACTCTATTTCCTCCGGGATAAGGAAAAGCGTGAGGTGAATTTTCTTATCACTCGAAATCAGGAACCCTGGTTCATGGTTGAGGTAAAAACAGATGGGGGAAAGTCAGTGAGCAGGAATTTGTTTCATTTTCAAAAACAAATCCGTGCGCCTCATGCTTTTCAGGTATCCTTTGCATTAGAATATGTTGACGTGGATTGTTTTTCAACAGAACAGCCCACCATTGTTCCTGTAAAGACGTTGTTATCTCAACTGGTGTAACAGGATTCATAAAGGGGGAGATTTTGCCGGAGAACGGAAGGCGGTCATTTTTTTGGGTCGGTTTAAATCCCCCCGTTGGGAGAGGGGTGGATATTTTACTATTCGTAATTATATCCATAAATTGAATTAATGCATTATTTTTATGACACGCGGCCATCTAATGTTAACAATACATCATACATTTCAGGCCGTCTGTCTCTGAAGAGTGAAAACCCGTTTCTTCTTTTTCGAATTTCCTCAAAATCAAATGAGACCGTCAATACAGTTTCTTCCTTGCGATCAGCCTCTGCAACCTTTGTACCCGATTCATCCGCAATAAAGGATCGCCCGAAAAAATTGATGTCGCAGGATTCTCCCTCTTCCACGCCGACTCTATTGGATGCACAAATCGGGATAACGTTGGCGGCCGCATGACCCTGCATCACATGCTGCCAGTGTGGCGAATAATAATCATCCTCGTGTTGAGGATCTGAACCGAGAGCGGTCGGATACAGCAAAATGTCCGCGCCCGTTAATGCCATGGCCCGGGCACATTCCGGAAACCACTGGTCCCAGCAGATACCTGCACCGACATTACCGGATTGTGTCGGCCAGACCTTGAAACCGGTATCGCCGGGAGAGAAGTAATATTTTTCTTCATAGCCGGGCGCATGGGGAATATGTGTTTTTCGATATACACCCATTTGTGTGCCATCTGCATCAATCATCATTATAGAATTAAAAAAGGCATTGCCGGCCCGCTCATAAAAACTGATGGGCAGAACCACCGACAACTCCTCGGCAAGTTCAGACATTTTGTTTAAAACCGGATTATTTTTAACTTCCCGAGCCAGTTCAAAATATTCTTCCTTTACATCCTTGCAGAAGTAGGGCGTTAAAAACAACTCTTGGAGCAGGATAATCTGTGCACCCTGTTTAGCTGCCTGTCGGATTAAACTTTCAGCCTTATCGAGATTTTCATCAATATTTTCGCTGCAAGCCATCTGGGTCGCAGCAACTGTTACTTCAGACATTATGATATCCGCCCTTTTAATCTTACGCCATAAAGCACATGGTGTTTTTTACTATCGTAAGCCATGAAAAAGCAAATAGCCATTCCTGAACGCTCAATTTTTTAAAAATCATCTTCAAGCGTTTATGAACCCGGTGAGCACATTGAGTACATTGATGCCGATATCCTCCACTGCGTAACCGCCTTCCATGATAAAAAGGCTCGGGCAGTGGATGGCATCTGCAATTATATCCCCAAGTTTGAGGAAGTGCTCACTTTTCAACTTGAATTTCGAAATGGGATCTTTTTCATAGGTGTCAACACCCAGGGAAATCACCATAGCGTCGGGAGAAAAACTACGGATCTGTTTGAGTCCCTGATCGAGACTTTTTCGATAATCCTCCCATTGTGTTCCCCACGGCATGGGCAAGTTGCAGTTGAATCCTTTGCCCGCCTTACTACCTGTTTCATCTGTATATCCTAAAAAATAGGGAAATTCCTGTCTCGGGTCGCCGTGGAGTGAAACATACAGAACATCGGCCCGGTCATAGAAAATAGCCTGGCTTCCGTTTCCATGATGATAGTCCACATCCAGCAGGGCCACACGTTCTGCTCCCTGATCCAGCAGGGCCTGAGCGGCAATGGCGGCATTGTTGAAATAACAGTATCCGCCGTAGGTATCGAACCCGGCATGATGACCCGGAGGCCGGCAGGCGGAAAATACGGTTTTTTTACCGCTGCGGATCAATTCGACACCGGTCAGGGCCACATTGACCGAAGCGGTAATGGCCTGCCACGTACCCGCTGTGATGGGCGTTCCCGCATCAAATGAATAATAACTCAACCTGCCGTCGATCTCTTGGGGCAGCTTTTGCCGAAATGTACGACTGGGCCAGCAGATCGGCATCGCGTCGGAGTCACCATGACTTTGTTTCCAGTCGGCATAAGCGGTTTGCATAAAGTCGATGAATTCCTGCGCGTGCACCCTGGCGACAGGATCGAGACCGAAATCCTGTGGCGCAACCACCTCGCCCAGCTTTGCCTCGTCGATCCGCTGCATGATTCGGTCCATCCGTTCGGGGCACTCGAAAGGCGTGACAAACTTGCCGTCAATCAGTTCGTATTTGCCGAAGTGAAGTCGATGTTTCTCTGAAAAAACCGTAATCATCCCGGCTTCCTTTATATTTGAATTCCCCGCTGATAGTTGGCATGATGAAGAAATCCTGTTATCCGGGTCAACGCGAGATGAAGGTCACACCATACGAACCAGCGGGGATGCATTCAAATTTGTGACATTTTATAAAACCGCGGCACGATTTTATTGTTTTAATTTTGTCCAAACCTTGTCCTGGAGCTTGATCGCTTTTTCCGAGCAGGCGGGAACAAAAATCGCATTTACGCCATCGGGAACAATGATTTCCGGAGCTGTTTTAAGCTCTTCATCAAGAAATGCTTCACTACCCGATATTCCGTTTGCATAGCGTGCAAAATTCGACTGCAAGGCTGCATTTTCGGGCTGCATCATGAACTCCAGGAACTTGAGGGCACTATCTGTATTTTTTGCGCCCTTTGGCACTACCAGACTATCCATCCAGGAAATGACGCCCTCTTTCGGATAGGCGTATTGAATACTCGGCTTCTCTGCTCTTGCACGCATAGCATAGCCATTCCAGGTCTGGTGGATCGCCGTGTCTCCGGAGACCAGACGTTCCTTAATACCATCGGAGTTATAAACTTTAACAAAAGGTTTCTGTTTCAATAATAATTCCAATACTTGCTTCATCTGCGAAGCATCTTCATTGCACGGTTCGAAACCTAGGTATGCGTTGGCAAAGCTAATCACCTCGTCGGGCGCATTGAACATAGCGATACTTCCCTGAAGCTCCGGCGGCGGATCAAACAGGATCTTATAAGTGTTGATGTCGCCTTTATATATCGCCGTATCCACGGCGAATGATGTGGTGCCCGTCTGCCATGGAATCGAATAGACGTTCCCAGGGTCCCAGGTTGGATTTTTCCATTGGTCGGCAATGTTACCATATCCTTTCAGTTTCGGAGCGTTGACCTTATGGAGCATCCCTTCCTTGATCATAATTGGAACAAAATTGTGAGAGGCGATTGCGATGTCATATCCTCCGCCTCCCGCTTTAAGTTTTGCAAGCAGTGTTTCATTTGAATCATATGTGTCCAATGTGACTTTAATACCGGTTTCTTTTTCAAATTTTTCAAGCAGTTTGGGAGAAGTATAATCAGTCCAGTTGTAAACAAATAACTGACCCGCGGCTGTGGCGCTGCCCGCACTAATCGCGATTACCAGAAGTGTCAGCATCAAAAAACGTAATATTCTCATTTTCGCCTCCTTGCAATTAAGGTTAATAAAATTAATAATTATCCATCAAAACAAGCCGGATTCAAAAAATTTAAATTTTGAATCCGGCTCATACAGCCTCTATTTTCCTCGTCCAACAAAGTATGACAATGTAACAAAAAGAGTCGAAACAGCAAGCATTACCGTTGATACGGCATTGATTTCCGGCGTGATTCCCATTCGCACCATTCCATAAATGTATAGGGGTAATGTCGTGGAGCCGGCCGGTGCCACCATCAACGTTATGATGAAGTCGTCAATGGAGATGATAAAAGCTAACATTGCGCCGGAGATTATTCCGGGCATGAGCAACGGCAGCGTCACATAACGAAAGGCCTGTTGATCATTGGCATAGAGGTCATGAGCCGCCTGCTCCATAGTGTCGTCCATGCCCTGCAACCTGGCACGGATTGGTAAAAAGGCAAAAGGAATACAAAATACCGTATGTGCGACAATTACATTGCCCAGTCCCAACGTCAGTCCGATAGCGCTAAAAAAGGAGAGCGTGGCGACGGCAGTGACGATCTCAGGAACCATCAACGGCAGCATAATAATTGCGTAAGAAATTGTCTGGCCGCGAAATTTGCCCCCTCGTGCCATGACCAGCGCGCCTAAAGTGGCAAGTAGAGTAGCGATTGTAGTGGCTGTCACTCCTACAATCAGACTATTGATCGCCGCACGCTGGATGTCGTCGTTGGCAAAGGCTTTGAAGTACCATTTCAGACCGAATTCATGCCATATGGTAGCTGAATTCCCGGCGTTAAAAGAAAACACCACCAGGATTATGAGCGGAACATACACGTATAAAAAAAACAGCAGTGCGGTTATACCGAATCCGGGGAATTTACCTATAATAAAAGGCCTGGATGATTTTTTGGAAATGGATTGATTTTTCATGGGCATGGACTCGCGCAATTCGTTAATTAATGCATGCTGGTTTTACGCGCAGGTCCAAGCGCGTAAATCATCATTGCTATCAGTACGACCGACATCAGGATTAAAGCAATCGCTGAACCAAAAGGCCAGTTTCGAGAAGAAGCGAACTGGAGTTGAATCAGTTTCCCGAGCATCAATTTTTTACCGCCACCCAGGAGGTCGGGAGCGATAAACGCTCCCAAGCTCGGAACGAAGACAAGGAGACTGCCGGCAATGATGCCCGGGGCTGCCAAAGGCAGGATGACCCACCTGAAAAGCTGTCTCCGGTTGGAATAAAGATCGTGAGCCGCCTCAAGCAGGCTCATGTCTAATTTTTCCACAGTCGAGTAGATCGGCAGCACCATGAAGGGGATATATGTATACGCCAGTCCCAGCAGAATCGCACCGTTTGTATAAAGTAGTGTTATTGGATTTTCGATCAGGCCCACTCCCACCAGGAAATTGTTGATCAGTCCATTGTCACGCAGGATAAGTATCCAGCAGAATGTTCGGATCAAAAGATTGGTCCAGAAAGGAATCGTCACCAGAAATACAAGTATATTCCTGCGGGACGGGGGCTGCATAGCCATATAATAAGCTGTGGGAAACCCAATCAACAGGCAAAATATTGTAGTCAATGCGGCAAGATAAAACGACCGCCAGCAGATCATGAGGTAAGCGTTGTTAAAGATCACACTGCCATCAAAGTCGCGCTCATACAGGAATTGGATATAAGCTTCAAATGACAGATGCGGCTTTACACCGCCGTAAGAATTTGCTTCCAGAAAGGAGTAAACGACAATAATTCCGATGGGAATTACCATAAAAAAAAAGATTGCCGCAACTGCCGGTCCCAGACCAAACCACCGCCGTGTTGTTCGATTTTTTAATAGATTCATCCCTCCACCAATATCCTTGCTGCGCCTCGTGCCACTTCTACGGTAACCATGTCGCCCACTTTGAATCGGGCTTTGCCGAGAATTGTATTCTGACCACGTGCGACTATTTGTGCAGCCCCATTCAGGGAAACATGATATATCGTGTCCGTTCCTATATAGACACTGTTTTCGATCTTCCCTGTGAATCCCTTTCCGGAGCCCTCATCTATGGCCTCCAATAGTATTTTTTCAGGACGCAAGGCGAGGGTAACGCGGTCGCCCGCGCTCTTCCCATATGACTCAGCGATCCATAATTCAATATTGCCTCCGATTTGGCAGGATACCCCTTCTTCGCTGATTTTTGATATGGTCGCCTCGATAAAGTTTGTCTCACCAATAAAATCCGCAACAAAACGATTGATCGGTTGTTCATAAATTTCGATAGGAGTCCCTATCTGCTGGAGTTTCCCAAATGACATTACTGCGATGCGGTCGCTCATGGTCAGCGCCTCCACCTGATCGTGAGTGACAAAGATAAAAGTAATACCCGTCTCTCTTTGCAACATTTTCAGCTCGGTACGCATCTGTTCACGCAGTTTCAAATCCAGCGCCGATAGCGGTTCGTCAAGCAACAGCACTTTGGGGTGGGGGGCAAGCGCCCGGGCAAGAGCTATACGCTGCTGCTGACCGCCGGAGAGTTGCGACGGGTACCGGGTAGCAAATTCACCCATTTTCACCAGCACAAGCATCTCTTGAACGGTATTGGAGATCTGTTTTTTATCACGGCCTAACATCTTCAGGGGAAAGCCCACGTTCTGCTCTATGGTCATATGAGGAAAAAGCGCGTAGTGCTGAAAGACGGTGTTTACAGGGCGCTTTTGCGGGGAGAGGCCGTGCAGGCTTTCCCCGAATAGCAGTATTTCCCCCCGACTTTGGTATTCAAAACCGGCAACAAGGCGAAGGAGGGTTGTTTTCCCGCAGCCAGACGGGCCGAGCAGTGTAAAGAACTCATTGTCGCTTATATTAACCGATACATTATCAAGTGCGGTTACTACACTATCGGTGTTTTCACCGAATATTTTTGTGACTCCCTTAATTTCAACCGCTAATTCAGACATCTTGTAAATTCGCCCTTTTTAAGGTTCTTGGTTTTTACAAAAGATGGAACAGCGTATTAACTATTGCAATAACAACATATAACACGAAAAATGGCGTATTTCGAGTGGAAAAAACGATCTCTAAAGCCGGCAAAATGCCTGAAAAAATCGCTCAAAGAAAGAGGTAAAAAGAAATTGAGGAAACCAACCTTGTCCGATGTTATCGGTTTCCTGCGTCTACTGCGATTTGGACGGCCGCAACAAGGGGATTGCCAATAGTGGTACAGGCGTCATTCATCAACTGGCTGGAAATCCCGGTCTGATGAATAAAACTGATACACGTCCTAAGTTGCTCAAAAGGCATCTGGCATATCATGAATCCGGCCATTTTGGGGTTGAGCTTTTATGTACTCGTATTCTTTTGCTAAATTTGCCGTTTAACCTATTTTCGAACTACATAGAATATAAAACACTCTTTGTCAATAAAAAAAATCGAAAAAGAAACCAATTTGCCAATATAGCTTATAGCATTCGTTTCTGCGACCATTGCTTCGGGACATCGAACCAATTTTAGTTATCAGATACCACAAAAATAAAATATCCCTTTTTTAGCTGAGGATATTTTATTTTAAACCACAACACCTGCCTGCTTCATCCGATCAAGGCCATATTCATGTGCCTTACCGGGTGCACCCGTGGCATCAGCAACTACTGCGACCTGATATCCTTCCTGCAGCAGTCCCCGGGCCGAATGAGCAACGCACACATCCGTCTCCAGGCCCACCAGTATGGCGGTTTTTCGGCCTGTGGTGTTTATTGCCGCCATAATTTTTTCATCAACCGAAACCCGGACGTAATCTTGTTAAATATGGGTGTATCGGCAGGAAATTTTTGTAAAATGCAAGGGCCTACCTATCCATTTCCGGAATATCTTCAGCAATGGCAACTACAGGGACACCCAGTCGAACCGCCACATCAACAACCCAGCCGATCCGGGTTCTCAGGAGATTTCGTTTGCCTTCGGAATATTTTTTCAAAAAACTGTCCTGAACATCAATGTGGACAGGGGGGACGTCTTCCATAAAAATTTCTCGAAACGAAACACTTGCAGGGTTAATTTGAAGTAATTGTGGAATAAAATAAAAGGAAGTAAATGGGAGGAATAAAATGAGGGGAAGTAAATTCTCGCTACATAACGTCCCTTTCAGCGATTGGAATAGGTTTCCTTTCAGCTATTTTTTCCTTTATGTAGCCAAACTTTTGTGTAGCATAATAATATCGAACATCACTCTCTAAAATTGAACCGAGCTTAACCTTAAAATCGATATCTGTCAATTGATCAAGTTTTCCAATAAATTTGCCCAATTCCACGGAATCCATCGTTGGAAGCCCAACTCCTTTACGAAGTAAAAATTCGACATCATAGCCATCTCGAATTTCTCCGCGATCCATAAAAGCGGCCACTTTATTTTTCATTGACTGTTCTAATGTCAGCGCTTTTAGAACAATCTGATTCGTGCTGAAGATTGAAAAAGCGATTTTTTCCTGAAAATCAAAATCGTGCATTTTTCTTCGAATTTCAATTTTAAGTCGTTTGGGATAAAAGCCGGACCGCAATTCGAATAGAAGCGTAAATCGCTTCATTTTAGAATCGGTGATTTCATATTCATTTTCAATCTGCTGTTGAAATTTAGCAAAATAAAGGTCCTCTGGTATTTCCTTGGCAAACCAGAAATCAAGGTCCGCAGAGTACCGGTTCAGGTCGTGGCATAACCGCAGCATGGTGCCGCCGCCAAAAATAAGCGGGTCGAGTAATTTAAACCGGCGCATTTTGTCCAAAACCTCTATTTCGAACAACTCATGTTGCTTAAAGATATCCATTAGCCGTTAACAGGTTTCGGGTTCTTTGGGGGTATTGTCGACTTAGTTTTCGGATTTCCGCCTTATTCAGTTTTGCCGGGTCAACAGAAGATATGTCCATTGCATACCGACTAAAAGACATCAGATAAAAGGCATCCAGCAACGCTTTCTCCGGGCTCGCTATGAAAAATGTATTTTTTTTACTGAAACCAAAATATAATTCTTTCGAAATCTTTGAATATCTAAAAACGGTTTCTCTCACTTGGAAGGACTTTGTTCTTTGAATGGCCACCGATTCGAAATAGTCCCTTTGCATTTGTGTGGTTATGCCATAGTAATCCAATGCCGTCATCAATGACAGGTACGAGGGTATTTGCCCAAGGTTCGCCATCACGAATTTATCCTCCTTAGTGGCTGTATTCCACACCTCCCGCAGCACGTAAAGATTTCTCCTTATGCGCACTATCAAGCCTTTTCTGGCATAACGGCTTGCCGTCACCCGTGCGGAAGCCATGCTGATACCAAAAGCACGGGACAGTTCTTCATATCCGAAGTATAACTTCTTTATGTTCTGTAGCTCCGATAGTTTCATGAGATATAGATAATTAACATATTTGTTAATTATCTATACTTAATACGAATTGCTCTGTCAATAAAAAAAGCGGCTCCATCGAGAGGCAACAAAACCAGGGTGGCGTTGTATCAGATCAAATCATTGCCGGGAAACGTTGGATACGAGCGTCGCATAAACTCGTGCCCATACCCCGACCGCCGCCCATGCCTGGTGCGGCGGTCGGGGACTGCGGGGCGCCTGGAGTCGCTTTCGGGCCATTCATACCGTAATAATCGGCGCTATGCCGAGGTGACCATCTTGTTACACCAAACCCTGATCCAGCATGGCGTTGACGACTTTGAGAAAACCGGCGATATTGGCTCCGGCCAAGTAATTGCCGGGCATTCCATATTCGGCTGAAGCATCCAAACAGGT
>Ga0075121_1001154_pt1 | contig 16718 bp, 11 predicted proteins | sample AntAceMetag02UKG_FD_69793 | JGI IMG/M metagenome (GOLD analysis project Ga0075121, IMG submission 69793) | Saline lake microbial communities from Ace Lake, Antarctica - Antarctic Ace Lake Metagenome 02UKG | ecosystem: Environmental > Aquatic > Non-marine Saline and Alkaline > Saline | place... | reverse complement strand
GAAAGTCAGGGTCTTGCCGCAACCGCGCGGGCCTACGATCACAAGGTTCCTTGGAATGCCCGACTGCTGATAACGCACAAGGCAATCAATGATGCGTTTTGTTTCCGGCCGCACCAGCGGCTTGTCTGGAATGAATGAGAAGTCAAATACTCTGAAGTCCTTTACACTCGACCCAACGCGTTCAGCCTCCTCGCGCGATTGCTCGATATACTCAAGTAAGCTTTCCATCCTTTATCACGCATTCACCTCATGAATATGACCGTATATTGAATTGATAAACCTTTGCGACTACTAGGCCATGGTGACGGATATTGTCCTACCGAATGCGCAACTCTTGGCAGAAACGTTCGAAACTCATTTTAGGGACGCGATTGTCCGCGAGAAGCGCTGCTGTTACTTCTTCACCGTTGTCGCGAAGATACTGAAGCAATTCGCTCCCTCTTAGATCGATACTTTTCGCCGACAAGTGCCGAGAGATGCCCCACACGGCAAGACGTTCTGTGCAACCTCTCTCAAAGAGGTCCAACTGCTGCAACGATCCAAGGCCATATTGAAGCAACGAAGACCAATGCCGAGCGGTCTCAGAAATAACCTGGTCACCATGCTGTTCCATAGCAAGTTGGCAGAGTTTTGCGGCATGATCCTGAAGACGATAAGATAGATCCCGACATATGATCTCCAGTAATGTGTCAACGTCACCACCGCACACATCTGCCATTTCCCCGTATGTGCTGCCGGACATCCATTGGCAGAGGACCGTCACAAAAACCTTTGGCTCTGTCTCAATGCCGCTGAGGCCCAGCAATTGCAGTATCACTACTTTTAGCCATTCCTCATCAAGAGGATTGCTCAGAGACTTCCATAGTGGATGATCCAGAATATGTGACTCAACAACTAATCGCCACAGTCGTGGAGACGCACCGCTCTTGCGAAGAACGGGCCACGTCTCACGGGTTACAGACTGCTGAAGATATTCGGCTCTAAGGCGAAACAGCTTATGAAGACAATCTTGTAGTTCTGGCGTATTGCAGTATCGACTTGCCAGGGTCCGTTGCAGTAATTCATCAACATGCTGGTTGATGTCTTGCTGTTCCGTCTCGGGGGGTATCAAATCTAACAGCGAGAAGTCGATGCCGTCGATAAGCGCAATGAACCATGGCTCTTGCTTATCGAACACATCATTCTGAAGGGGAATGTGATGTTGTTTAACGAACGCGTTGATTGCCTTAACTAACCGGTACAAAGCGCCGTGGGCTGATTCCATGCCGGCATCACGTAAAACGTTTAAGATCCGATTGCGCTCGGTTTCGTTTACGAATACGACACGCCCGCGAGTTTCCTTCCCTGCACGACCAGCGCGGCCAATGATATTCTTGATAGTTCTATTGGGTAAATACTCCCACTGCTGTGTTCGGCCATTGTAACGACGGACGGTATGCATCACCAATGTGCGAATTGGAAGATTGACCCCCTCCGCCAAGGTGGTGGTGCACAACAAAATATTGATAGAGCCGTTTTGAATGCCATCTTCCATTGCACGGCGCACTTCTTGGGGAAGCATACCGTGATGAAATCCCGTACCGTACTTCAACAATCGCGTCAAAGTGTATTCAGGGCCAAATTGAAAACCTATGAACTCTTGCAGGTCAGGCAGCTTATTTGATAACGGAGGGCATGAGCCCGTCACCCGAGCATTGGACTCGTACAACATCATAACCTTATTTGACAGACCCCTTATGCCGTTGTCCCCACGGCTTGTTGTAAACAATGCAACAGAACCGTGACGAGAGGCTTTGATCGCAGTGGCGGCAGCTAATGACGTGTACGCTTGCCAGCCTTGGATCAACTTAAAACGGTCCGTTACCGGATTGAGGTATCGGAAATCATCTTTCATCAGAAAGCGCAACAGAAAGTAGCTACGGGGACGTGCCTGTAGGGGGTTGAAGTCCAACTGCCAAGAGTCTTTATGTCGGGGTTGGGGAGTCAGAAATGCGTAATCTGTTTCCACGGGGCGATAGGTAGATTGTGCCAAATGTTCCGGTCGTCCTCCCAGCCACTGATGAATCTCATCCACGTTTGGCAGAACGGCTGAGATGAACACAACCTTGCGCGGTTCAGTGTCCGTTCCTCGCAGTTTCGTCAAGAGCAGTTCGTACTGAAGGCCGCGCGTATCGTCATCTATCAAATGCCCTTCATCGCATATCACCGTTCGATACTGATTCTCTATTGTTGGGAGCACTTGAGCTAGTGCTGTAAACTTCTCAGGAGTCACAATCAGCACGTCTGCATTCTCGACTGTAGCGGTTTCTGATCGTGTTGGGATGTTTCCGCCATGACTCGCAATTACCCGTACGCCAGCGCTGGCAAGCCGCTGGGACATGCCGTCCCGAATCTCTGCGGCCAATGCGCGGAACGGCACGAGGAATAGAACACGCCGATTACGAATCTTGACTTCATGATAGATAAGAAGTTCGCAAAGCGCTGTCTTGCCAGCAGATGTAGGCATTTGCAGGCTCATCGTCTCGTCGTCGTCCGACAACAGCCCTGCGCGAATGGCTGTCATTTGAGAGGGCAGGAGTTCCCACAACGGAAATGCCTGTGTATTCCCAAAGAATGGTCGCCAAGCGTCTGTGGTGTAACCTGCGGCATGTTGCCTCAGAGCGTCCCACACATTTGTCTCCTTGAATCGTAGTGCGCACGCAAGAGCCAACTTGGCAGCAATGAATTTGCGGGGATCATCGTGCAGACCGGACCTTACACGCTCCGACAGGTTGCCATGAAGATCATCCAACTGTGCGGTTGTATCGGTCTGCAGAATATTGGATAGAAGCAGGCTCAGTACATTCTTTTCCACAACCCGTCTTCCTAGAAATCCCTGCAAGAAGCACTCCTCTTCCGATGTGCCGTCAATACCATCGAGATTGCGCGCTAGGAGTGTTGCCGTGGCCGGAAGACCAGCCAAGTAGTAAAGAGCGGAACTGTACACCTGATTCAGATGTTTCTCCACGCCCCTCAAGTAGCGGGCTGCTGAACTCCGGGAATACAGAATCAATGTCTTCGCCAACGCCGCCAATTCTATTTCCTGCTGTTCCCGATTCTCAACTCTCAAAACGTCAAAAATGCTCGCCAGACAGGCTATGTAGACATCATTCGCCCGCCTTCGGACGCCATATTGCGCCAACTCTGTCTCCGGAATGCCAAATTCGGTGGCGGCCTCCCAGGATTCCATTTGCGCCATCATGTTACGGAGAAGACTATTCAACAGTCACCTCCTTAACAGCCCTAGAAAACACGGATTCGTATAAACGCTGGAGGTCTCCGATTCCCAACACGACAACCTCGAATGAAGCATCCTGTGTAGGAAGATCCAGTTTACGAGTAAGCTCGTCGTCTAGGAGTTTCCGATCTACGATGGCAACCGCCTTAAAGTACTTGGCGTATTCGACACGGAGATCAATGGTGAAGCGGTCCAAGAACGCGATATCTGGAGTTCTTTCATGATCGATAGCCTTTTCTCGAAGCCATGAGAGTGCTCTGGCAAGTCTTCCTGTGCTATCCTCCGAGAGGCTTTCAACCGCCTTTTGAATCGGGAAATATGTCTTCGACGCTGTTGCCTTTTGCTTGGCCTCTGCACAGATTACGTAATCATCTCTCTCAGGATTATCGGGCGATTTACGATAGAGAATTATGACGTCAGAATGTGGAGCGGTTTTCCTTCGGTCCTGTTTGTAACGCCATTTCCTTATCGGCTTTGCTTCCTCAGGGCGCTCATCGGACAGAAAGAACATCGTGACTATTTCTCCAAAGTCGCCTGACATCACATTGCCCGGATCAGGCAACTTGTTCGCGAATATTTGTGCTGCCGACAAACCCGTGGTTTTGACACGCTTCTGCAGGTTCGTCTTTGCGATGTAGCAGTCAGGCAGTTGCCGCACTAGAAAGTCCTCAAGAACCTGTGCCTTAGTCTCATTCAAGACATGGCAACGGACCGGTAACGCCCCGACGGGCATCTTGTGAGGCTTAAATACTCCTGCAATAGTCACGACGCTATCCTCTCCTTGCGCACTGCGGTGAGCATTTGTGTGCCTTTGCCTTTTTGCCAATCCTTCAGTAGTAAATGATGGCTCATGTTGTCTTGTCTATACCGCAAGAGTATGCAATACTTGGCTCTGATTTGCAATGATAGCGTTAAATCAACGAGGAATAATGAAACCTGAACCTTGGGTATCGTTGGAGGATATTGCCGAACACCTTGGTGTCAGCACGGATACGGTTCACCGCTGGATTCGGAACCGGAAGATGCCGGCGCATCAGGTAGGACGGTTGTGGAAGTTTAAGATCTCACATGTTGACAAGTGGGTTCAGGCCGGCAAAGCCGCGAGCAATATAGGAAAGTGATTTTATGGCGACAGTATTGAACAAGAGCAGATTGGATAATCTGGCAAACGAGATATGGAAATCCGCTGAGCGGCTTCGCGGCAAGTTTAAGGCATACGAATACCAGAGTGTCATTCTGCCAATCATTGTAATTCGCCGATTGGAATGTGTCCTTGTCGCTTGGAGAGAGACAAAACGAACCGAGGTGTTGGCCAAGAGACCCAAGACTTCAGAAAAGGAACTCGCCAAACTCGTAAAAAAGCTGGAGACAGGCACGGCCCCATTTTCCAATAAGACGAATTGGACCCTACGCAAGGTTTATGAAGAAGATCACGCGCTTTTGGAAGAAAATTTTCGCGCCTACATCAACGGTTTTTCCAAGAATGTTGACGACATCATTGAACACTTTAACTACCGGGCGACCATCGGCCAGATGGTGAAGAATAACCGCCTTGCTCCGATTCTAAACCAGTACAAGGAGCTGGATGTTGGCCCCGACCATGTCTCGAATCTGGAAATGGGCTACGTTTACGAAGAATTGCTCCGGCGTTTCTCAGAACAGAGCGGGGAAGAGGCTGGAGAACATTTTACCCCACGTGAGGTTATTCGACTGATGGTCGAGTTGCTGGATATTCCCATCCCGGACAAACACCTTTCCATCTACGATCCGGCTTGCGGAACAGGCGGAATGCTTTCTGTGGCGAAAGAACATTTGCTCGACCGGGCCGAGACAGACGCAGAACGGGCGCGTGTTGAGAAATATGTCACCGTCCACGGCCAGGAATTATCACCCACCAATTACGCGATTTGCCAGGCCGACCTACTTATCAAGAATGACCAGCAGGCAAAGGTGTTTCTCGGCAATTCCCTCATCCCGCATGATTCTCACAGCAAGGACCCCGGCGATCAGCTTCCTGAGCCCCAATTCCGGTTCGACTTTATGCTCTCCAATCCCCCGTTTGGGGTGACTTGGGGTGGCAAAGACGGCTATGAGGCGGAAGCCCGCAAGTTGGAGAAGACTCGTTATCAGGCCGGAATGCCGCGTGTGAATGACGGGGCGTTGCTCTTTCTGCAAACCATGCTGGCCAAGATGCAGCCCCCGGACAAGGGTGGTAGCCATATTGCCATCATTTTCAATGGGTCACCGCTCTCCAATGGTGTTTGCGGTTCAGGAGAAAGCGAAATCCGCCGCTGGATTTTGGAGAATGATTGGCTCGATGCTATCGTCATGTTGCCCGATCAGTTATTCTACAACACCGGTATCTTCACCTATATCTGGCTATTACGGAACGATAAGCCAACATCGCATAGAGGGAAAGTGATGTTGATAGATGCCCGGCAACAGTTCGAGAAAGAACCAAAATCTTTCGGGAACAAACGTAACCGCATCACCGATGCACATCGCACCTGGATCGAGGAACGTTACAGAGATGGCTGGAAGAAGGGTTATGCCGACGAGCAAGTGAAGATATTTGAGAAAAAGGACTTCTCCTACCATAAAGTCAGCGTTGTCTTCTGGCAATTTGACGAGCATGACAAGCCTGCCGTCATCACCGAGCCTTATAACAAAGCGTTTACCGCTCCCAGTCTTAAGAAGGAACAGGATTTCTATGTTAGCGAACTAACTTTCAAGATCCGTATGAAGACTGGAAATAACGAGAAGACTGAGACCATGGCACTCACACCAAAAGACAATGCCGCCAAGAAATTCAAGGCATTGATGGAAGATAAACCGGAGGTCCTTTCAGTCGAGTGGACACATCGGCACTATGTACAGGATGATGAGTATATACCACATGGCGAGGACATTGAGTCTTTCCTGAAAAGGGAAATTGCCAAGCCGATTGTTCGCTGGGAGGATAGTCCGCAACTCGGATACGAGATTCTTCCGAACAAGTATTTCTACCGTTACCAGCCGCCCACGCCCGCTAAAGAATTGCTCGCCGAGTTTTGGAAACTCGAGAAGGAGGCGGAGAAGATGTTGGAGGGCTTGGCAAGATGACCTTGATCGAAGAAACAAAGGCTCTTGCCCCGTGGACAGAGAGCTTGCCGGCTGACTGGCGGGCAACTCGACTTGATGCTGTAGCCGATGTTTTCTTCAGCAACGTAGACAAACACACAATAGAGGGCGAACAGTCAGTTCGACTCTGCAACTATGTGGATGTCTACAAGAACGAACGGATTACCGCTGCACTTGATTTCATGGAGGCGACTGCCGATCCGCGAGAGGTTGAAAAGTTTCAGATTCAGCGCGACGATGTCCTTGCAACAAAAGATTCCGAAGAACCTGATGACATCGCGATTTCATCGCTCGTGACCGAAGATCTGCCGGGCGTTCTTTGCGGCTATCATCTTGCAATGATTCGACCTCGATTCAGAAACTTGCATGGTCCATTCATTGCATGGGCACATGCGTCGAAGCAATTTCGTGCGCAGTACGAGGCGAAGGCCGTTGGTGTCACTCGCTTCGGACTTTCACAATACGCTTTCCGAGCGGCACGCATTCCGCTACCATCGCCACCGGAGCAACAACGCATCGCGGCGTATCTGGATGCGAGTTGCACAGCAATTGACGCAGCGGTCACCGCCAAACGTCGGCAACTCGAAACTCTTGATGCCCTCCGCAAGGAAACAATCACTCGCGCAATCACACGCGGGCTTTGTTCGGATACGCAAACGAAGCATTCTGGGGAAGAATGGCTTGGAGATATTCCAGTGCATTGGTCTGCTCCGTGTCTTAAACGCCTGTTGCGCGAACCGCTGACCTACGGGTTGAATGAAGCTGCCGAACTGGAAGATCGAGACTTGCCACGTTATCTACGCATTACTGATTTTGACGACGACGGCAACTTGCGTGAAAACACGTTTCGCTCTTTGCCGCACGAAGTTGCACGCGAGGCTTTGTTGGAACCAAGTGATGTCTTATTCGCCCGCAGTGGTGCAACGGTCGGGAAGACTTTCATTTTCAGAAATTACGAAGGCGATGCCTGTTTTGCCGGCTACCTCATCCGCGCTCGCACTTTGCCTTGGAAACTTGATCCCGTATTTCTTTATCTTTTCACCAAGAGCACCGCATACGAAAATTGGAAGAACCTCATTTTTACGCAGGCAACCATCCAGAATATCAGCGCTGCCAAATACAACTACCTTGCCATTCCCTTGCCGCCGGTTGATGAGCAGCGCGCCATCATTGCCTATATCGAGGAGAAGAATGCCGAGTTTCGTTCTTTGATTACGTGTATTGAGACCCAAATTGCCACCCTCACCGCCTACCGCAAGTCGCTGATTCACGAATGTGTCACCGGCCAACGGCGGATCGCGGAGGCAGATTTGAACCAAGTGAAAGCCCATGGCTAAAAAGAAAAAAGCCCCGGAACTGACGTTTCAGCAGCACATCGCGGATTACTTTGTCCGCGAGCACCAATATGGCGTGCTGGAGCAGTCCGAAATTACGGACACCGAACATTTCATTGCCGAAGACCTTCTCTGGGCCTTTCTCAAAGCCACGCAGGCCGACACACTCAAGAAGTTGGAAAACGATTATGGCACGGATGCGAGGGAGGAGGTTTTCAAAGCACTGCGTAAGGAATTAGTGCACACTCCGCTTTGGATGCTTTTGCGCCATGGATTGCCGGTGCGTGGACTGGAATTTCGGCTCTTCTATCCAAAGCCGCGCTCCACTGAAAGCGCCGCTACAAATAAATATGCTGAGAACCGCATCACCTTCCGACCGCATTTCTATTTTGGCGAAACGAACCAGGAAATTGATTTCGTTCTCTTTCTTAATGGTCTGCCCATCGTGGCGCTGGAATTGAAACACGAGAAGAACCAGACGGTTCATGATGCAGTGGCGCAATTCGCCGCCCGTGACCATGCACGGAGGATTTTTCAACATCCGTTTCTGTATCTCGCCGCCGACACGAGCGATGTGATGGCTTCAACCGATCCTCGCCGGGAAGAGAACTTTAGATGGCACAACACCGGTCTGATGAACCAGCCGATCACGGAAGGCGAATACCCGGTTGAGTTTCTCTATCAGGAAGTGCTGTCAAAAGACAACCTTCTTGAAGCTCTTTCGTTCTTCCTCGTTTATGTCCCTAAGCGTGAAGCGGAAGAGGACAAGCCAGAACGTCTGGCCTTCACCATCTTTCCACGTTACCACCAAAGCCGTATGGTCCGGCACGTGACGGACAACGCGCTGACGCATTTCTCCGAGACCGGGGAAATAGGACGGAAGTATCTCATCAACCACTCCGCCGGCAGTGGCAAGACCCTCTCCATCTGTTGGTTGGCCGACCGGCTCCACAGTCTCTATCGCACCGGTACGAACGAAAAACTACTGGATATGGTGTTCATCCTGACCGACCGAAAATCACTAGACAAGAACATCAAGGACGATATTGCAAACTTTACCCATCTAAAGGATGTAGTCGGGTTAGCGCGCAAAGCCGATGATCTGCCTCGATTTATGAAGGAACGCAAGCCGATTATCGTCACCACACAGCAGAAGTTCGAATGGGTTCTGGAGGAAATCGAGAAGAACGAGGAGTTGAAAACATTGCGTGTGGCATTCCTGATTGATGAGGCACACCGATCGCAAGAGGGCAAAATGGGCGCGGCCATCCGCAAACCTTTCCGCGACCAGGCGGCCCCGGCTGAGGTGGACGCCGAGGCACCGCCTGAGGATGAAGAAGAGGAAAATGCCCGTATCATCCGGGAACATGACCGTAACCAGCTTTTCGTGGCCTTCACGGCAACTCCCGCGCCGGCGACAGTGACGCTATTCGGGCAAGCTTTTGATGCTTACACCGAGGCCGAAGCCATCGCCGAGGACTACATCGTGGATGTGGCCGCGAGCATCATTTCCTATAAAACACTCTATCACTTGCATTGCCGTGTTGTTCCGAAGCCGGACGAAGAGACACTCTATTCCAAAGGCGTGGTCTCAAAGGCGTTAATGAATGTCGCATTTCAGGACGACGGTTTAATTCAGTACAAAGCCGAAGTCATGCTCCGGATCTTCGAAGAGAATGTGAAGTCGCTCATCGGTGGTCGGGCCAAGGCGATGATTGTCACGAGTTCGCGAGTGTCAGGTCTGCGGTACTTCCAGATCATAAAAGAGAAACTCAAAGAGCGTGGAGCTGATTACAAGGTGCTCTACGCCTTTTCCAATTTCGTGCACCCACAGAGCAATGAGGCTGTTAGCGAGCACGCTGTCAATGAGTTGAATGAAGGCGAGCAGATTGAAGATCGGTTTGATGGCGAGGACTGCCGGTTGATGGTGGTGGCGAACAAATTCCAGACCGGATTCGATCAACCACTTCTGGCTGGCATGTTCCTCGACAAGCCGGTCGTGGATAGAAACGCGGTACAGACGCTATCACGGCTGAATCGCCGTTATGAAGGCAAGAAGGACGTTGTGGTCGTAGATTTCACCAACAATGCCACGGCGATTCTGAAGGCTTTTGTCAAGTACCGGAAAGGCCCGCCGTCTGAACCAGGGGAGCCGGACAAAGAACAGTGCGTGAAACTCCGCGCCGACATTCTGACCGCGGGTGTATTCACGCAGGATGACGCGAGGAACTTTGTAAAGTTGCTCACGGCAGGTAACGATGCGCAGGTGCAATTCACTGTAAACGGTCTTAGATCCCGGTTTCATGCTAAGATCATTGATGTTGAAGCCAGAAAAGAGTTTGTTTACCTATTGGCACGTTATGTGAAGAGTTTTCACTTTCTGACGTGTTTCTTCACCTATCCGGAGGAATATTGCGAACTGTCTATATTTGCTGAGTACGTCGGACCTCAACTCATCAAACAGGGCAATGTTTCTGATCTGATGAAGTTGATCCGACAGACAGAGGTTGTAAAGGCGGCGGTTCAGTATCAAGGCGAAGTTCGTAGTCCGGGCATGATCAAACTCAAATCCGGCAAGGGCGCAAAAGGCAGTGGTCCACCACCGCAAAAAGTATCAGTGCAGGACATGATCTCAGAGATACGGACAAGATTCGAAATCACCGATGAGGAAGCCCTCTATATCAAGGAAGTGACAGAGGAAAAGACCAAAGATCCCGTAATTCAGTCAACCGTACAGATGCATAAGGAAGATCGCGTCTACCTAGAGGGACCATTTCACGGGCAGGTAAATGGTCAAATCCAAGCGGCTTATGCAGAACGCGGTCGCTATGATGAACTTGCTGACGTGAAATATACCGATTCCGGCGCCATTTTCGATATTATGGCATTAACGGTTATTCTGCATAATTTAGGGAGGGCGTCCGCAGCCTAAAGTTACTATGACTAAAACCATAGCACAGATGCCGAAGCAGGACCGACCGCGCGAGAAACTCCTGGCAAAGGGTGCAAGTGCTCTTACCGATCAGGAGCTACTCGCTGTCTTGCTCGGCAAAGGCACTGCCGGCACGGATGTAATGGCTTTGGCTGCAAAACTGGCACGAGTTATGGACGAGAAGGGACTTAATGTCAAAGGGGAGGACTTGACGCAACTCCAAGGTGTTGGTCAGGCAAAAGCATCGCTTCTCCTAGCCGCCATTGAGTATGCACGTCGTCGCATCAAGCCGGAAGGCCTGAAAATAGAGTCACCCGCCGATGTCTTACCGCTTCTGCGACATTATGCTGACAGAAAGCAGGAGCACTTTCTTTGCGCTTCTGTAAACGGCGCTAATGAAGTCATTAATGTTCGCGTCGTTTCCATTGGTCTTATTGACAGAAGCCCAGCACATCCCCGGGAAGTCTTTGCCGATCCTATCACGGACCGGGCTTGTGCCGTGATTCTCGCGCATAACCACCCAACTGGCACATTACAGCCGTCTGACGCAGACATTGAAACAACGCGCAGGCTCAGGGAAGCCGGGGAACTCATGGGAATCACGGTCCTCGATCATCTGATATTCAACCGGAATAACCACTTTAGTTTCTTGGAGAACGGCATTGCATTTTGATCGAACAATAGGTGTGATAAAGAGATGATATGAAGAGAGCAATAAAAGCCCAGATAAAACCGGAAGGGCGCAAGTCATCGCATGTTCCCGGCCAAGCCTTGGGCTATTCTCTTCAGTTTACAAGGATGACTGAGCTGCTGCTTACCACCCCGCCCGGGACGATGGTCAGTCTTGAAGTCTTCGAAGATGTTGGCGAGCAGGGGCCATCGGACGGCAAAAGGCTTTCCCAGACCAAGAGCGCCTTAAAGAGTAATCCCGCGTCAGACCGCTCGCCCGAACTCTGGAAGGCACTTGCCAACTGGATTGATGCAGTCACTCAACTGAAACTTGATTGCAGCAAAACGATCTTTGAGTTCTATGTGTCACGTCCGGTTTCCGGCAACATTGCCAATTCTTTCACCGCCGCTAAGACGCAGAATGATGCGTTGACCGCACTTCAGTCCGCACGCACGGTAATGTGGGGCCCAGCCCCGACGTGGCCGGAACGCAAGAATATGCCAGACTCACTGAAGCCATACGTTGAACGCGTCCTTGCCGCACCCAATGACATCGTCGCCGCAGTTATTCAATCGTTCTGCCTAACCTGTGGCTCGGGAAGCCCTCATTCTGATATCGAGAAGATCATTGCAGATATTCAATGGGTTCCATCCGAACGCATTCTATCCTTGGCGACCTACGCTTGTGGTTGGGTCAAAAAAGCTGCGGACCAACTCTTAGAGAAACAGCAGCCCTCCATACTATCTCGGGACGACTTCCACAAGGACATGACGCTCATTGTGCGCAAACTGGTTGAGCGCAATATCCTGCAAAGCTTCGCCCCACAGCCGTCGTCATCTGAGCAGACAGAACTACAATCCAGACCCTTCGTAAAGCAGCTCGAACTGATCAATCTATCTTTCGAAGACGTGTGCTCCGCCATTAGCGATTACTTCCGGTCAGTGCATGATCGGACAAGCTGGGGGGCGTCAGGAGAGGTTCATCCTGAATCCTTCACGGAGTTGAATCAGGCCCTTACCAGAGTCTGGAAGAATAACAACTCAAGTATTCAAGTGCAGCACGCCAATTTGGCTCCTCCTGCCAGGGGTCAGATTCTGTATTCCGAATGTCAGAAACACCGACACGATATCGAGGGAATGCAGCCACCAGATCATTTTGTGCCTGGTTGTTTCCATGATCTGGCTGACTCTCTTGATGTGGGCTGGCACCCTGACTACAAAACGTTGCTCAACAAGGATACCGACGAATGAGAGCCCTTTCAAAAGAAGTGTATGCCATTCAGAACCCTGCGTTGTGTGCCGTTCTACTCTGGCGGTTTGCCTGTGCATATAACCAACATCATCCCGATCGAGCGCATGTCCCGTTGCTGCTTTTTTTCATAGTTCTCCCAATGGTGCTCCATCGTGCGACATTGGACGTGATTGTCGGCACCAGAAACCAGTCGGGATTGCGGGCATGCATGGCAAAGTTCAGTGCCAGTAAAGAGAGCAAGCAGGACATTGTTCTTGAAATCCATGACCGGGCCACTCGACTCCGTCAACTCTCGCTTGAGGCCATAAAGATCGGTGTGAGCAGCCGGCTTCTGCACGTTGCCTCCAACAGTACGGTCATACCTCTCTCTGTAACAGCACCCAGTGCCAGTTTTACAAAACCTATCACGCCACTAATTAAAGGAGCTGAAAGGCTCGGCTACTGGTTCAGCCAGTTATCAATTCACGAGATCGCCGTAATCTTGAAAGTGAGGTTCTAATGCAATTCCAGCTCAAGGAGATAGTGCTTTGGCCCAAGAAGTCCCACCTGCCACCGAGACGACTCATGTTCCAGTCTGGTGCAGTCAATGTAATAACCGGCGCATCAAGGACGGGCAAGTCTGCCATAATCCCGATAATCGATTACTGCCTGGGCGCCAACTCCTGCTCTATCCCGGTCCAGACTATTCGTGATGCTTGCTCTTGGTTCGGCGTCATAGTTCGTACCGATCAGGGAGAGAAACTCTTCGCACGCCGCGAACCGGCGGAGCAACGAGTTACAGATGATGTCTTTATTTTGGAGGGGGCAGAAGTGACCCCTCCGGCACAGTCGCCCATCAAGAACGCCACATCCGACCAAGTCAAACGCATATTTAATGATCTTTGCGGCCTGACTCGTCTAGCATTCAGCGCCGAAGGTAATAGCGGGTACTCCGCTCGTCCCGGGTTTCGGGATCTGACGGCCTTTATGTATCAACCACAGAATATCATTGCGAATCCTGATGTTTTCTTTTACAAGGCCGACACTCGCGAGCATCGAGAGAAACTTCGCACCATCTTTCCTTATGTTCTCGATGCGGTAACACCTGCCTTGCTTGCCAAGCAACACGAACACGAGCAGCTCAACAGAGAATTGAGACGGAAAACCCGTGAACTGAACGAGGTTCAGACCGTCTCTCAGCAATGGATTGCTGACATTCAGGCGAAGTTGTCAGAGGCTCGTGAATTCGGGCTAATAGACGTTGCATCGCGCAACGACATGCCCCGGGAGGAGATGCTCGATCTACTCCGGAGCATTGTCGGGAGAAGGGATCTTACGTTACAGGTGACAGGCAGTACGATTTCCGAAGCGCTAACGGAGTTGTCCGGACTCGAGAATGAAGAGCATGCTATTTCGATGGAACTGACATCACTAAGACGACGTCTCACTGAGATGAATCGCTTGCGTGACAGTTCGGCCGACTACCACTCCGCTCTCCAGATACAACGTGACCGCCTCAAGATCACTGACTGGTTGATTGCTCAGCACACAGAAACACAGGATTGCCCGATATGCGGCCATCAAGTTGATGCAGACACGGCCAATCTCCGCGAACTGCACAACACACTCCACGCACTGGAAAGCGAAACAACTGCCACGCTCGACATTCCTGTAGCCTTCGATCGAGAGTATCAACGTGTTCAGGCGCTCGTGCAGGAGCTCAGCGAAAAGCTGAAAGCCGTTCAGTTGCGCAGGCAGGCTTTGGAAAATAGTTCGTCGGAAGCTCACCAATCCCAATATCGCGCCTCCCAGTTGCAGCGTTTCGTCGGGAGCCTAGAAACCGCTATGCGTATGTACGACAGGCTTGGACAAGACGGAGACCTCTCCACCGAAGTGGCACGTTTATCGGAAAGAGTACGTGCATTGGCCGCTGAAATAGCCGCTGCTAACATCGATCAACGCAAACAACGGGCACTCAAAATAGTGAATACCAATGCCGGACGTTTGCTCCCACACTTGGACTGTGAACGTCCAGATGATCCTGTTTCCTTGAACATTGATGAACTTACCATCAGTGTCACTAGCCAACGCCGCGTCGATAATCTCTCTGAAATCGGCAGCGGATCGAATTGGCTTTCTTACCACTTGGCAATCATGCTTGGGTTGCACCAGTTCTTTCTGCGATCGCAATCAAGTGTTGTCCCCAGTTTTCTTGCCATAGACCAGCCTAGCCAGGTGTATTTCCCTCGGCACATAAGTATTTGGCAAGATGCATCCGGCGAAGATCCACAACTGCGTGACGAGGATATGGAGGCCGTTCGCAAGGCTTTCACGGTTATGGCGGAGGCCGTCAAAGAGGCCAAGGGCAAGTTGCAACTGATCGTCCTTGACCATGCCCCGGAAGCGGCGTGGGGTGGCATCGAGAGTGTGCACCGCGTCGATGAATGGCGAGGTGGGAATAAACTGGTCCCACGGGATTGGTTGTGATGGCCTGATGTAAGTCCATGAACATCGCGAACCAACTGCTCGCTGGCATTCTTCCTTGGGTACTACTTGCCGGATTCGTTTTAATTCTCGCCGCCGCCTTTCGTGTTTTCGTCCTGCCGCGACTCAAAGGGCGGCTTGGCGAGGCGAGCATCAACTTCTCGGCAAAGCGGTTGCTTGACCAGAACATATATCGCTTGATTCCGGACATCATGTTCCCAACGCCGGACGGAACAACGCAGATTGACCACGTTATTATCTCACGCTACGGCATTTTCGTGATCGAGACCAAGACCTATAAGGGCTGGATCTATGGCAGTGAAAATGAACCCCAGTGGACACAGGTGATATTCTGGCGAAAAGAGCGATTCCAAAATCCACTTCGCCAGAATTACAAACACACCAAGACCTTGTCGGACTTGACTGGCATTCCCCATGAATACTTCAAGTCACTGGTGGTGTTCGTCGACGATTGTGAGTTCAAGAACGCCATGCCTGCAAACGTGGTTCATATCCGGGATTTCATAAAGCATATCCACGACCATCAGATTTCCATCATTAAGGACGACCAAGTGTCCGAAATCGCAACCACAATACGCGAGTGGGCATCAACCGTAACAGATACCCAAAAAGCCTGCCATGTTGGCCACGTTCGCAAGAACAAACAGCCTGTCAGTGCGGATTCCACCGCACCAGCCTGTCCGCGGTGTGGCGCTCAGATGGTCCTCCGTAACAGTCGTAAGGACGGCGTTCAGTTTTGGGGTTGCCCCAGTTATCCTCAGTGTCGAGGTACTCGGCAAGCCACATGAAGTAGCAGGAAGGAATGTGATACAGTGACAATCTATCGAATGCCAGCACATTTATCGGGCTTCCAGAGGGACATGTACATCCATCTGATTGACTGGAAACGCCGCCACCTCACAGACAAGCCAGGCCATTATGCGGGGCACGAATACGATGCCGTCTTGCCGGAGGAACTCAAAGGTCAGTTGCCACACCTATACAAGCCCATCCGTCAACGATTCTTCGACCATCAGAGGACGTTTCATTTCAAGACACACAAGTTTGCCGACCACATAGCCAGTTCGCAAATAGCCTGCGCGAATCTTTTCCTACCCATCATGGCTCAGCCGACCGTTGCTTCATCAATCCTGAAGATGGTGAAACCAGATATGGAAACCATTGCCACGGATCAACTGGATTCAGGGTTCAGAATCGAGTTCTGGGATGAAATCCGGAATGGCAGCCCTAGCCAGAAGGGGCTTCTCGGCGACCACAACCGCAGTACGGGAACCGACGCCGATTTCGCCATCGCTTATAGGAATCATCAGGGCGAGTTGAACCTTTGGCTCATTGAGCATAAACTCACCGAGCAGGAATTCACAACATGCGGCGGAGCGAAGAGCAAAGGTCGCCAGCTCAACAAACATTCATGCGACTCGATCGCCGACATACTCCAGAACCCGGATCTCTGCTACTATCACAGTTCATGCCGCTATAATTACTGGAACATTACTGCCGAGCATCCAACCGAATTCCCCAGGGATAATTTCCTGAAGACTATGGGGTGTCCATTCAAAGGTGGCCTCAATCAGCTTTGGCGCAATCAGCTCTTGGCGATTGCCATCGAGAATTCCGCTGACTGGCCCTATGAAAATGTTTTCTTCTCGG
>Ga0075121_1001153_pt1 | contig 16730 bp, 15 predicted proteins | sample AntAceMetag02UKG_FD_69793 | JGI IMG/M metagenome (GOLD analysis project Ga0075121, IMG submission 69793) | Saline lake microbial communities from Ace Lake, Antarctica - Antarctic Ace Lake Metagenome 02UKG | ecosystem: Environmental > Aquatic > Non-marine Saline and Alkaline > Saline | place... | reverse complement strand
CTTTGAAATGATGATTTTGAATCAGAAGGGTGAAAAGGTAGAAGTGGGTTTATGGAAACTAATGATGGCCAAAGGGAGCTATTTTAAAAGCTGATACATTTTGTTGTTGGGGGTAGAGACTGCGGTGGATCATGGATTTTGAATTTACTGAAGAACAACGTATGCTAAAAGACTCGGTTCGCCGATTCTGCGAAAAAGAGCTGCCAAGGGAGGTCATCAGGAAATCGGATGAGGAGGAGGAAATCCCGCTCGCTCTATGGTCCAAGATGGCTGATTTGGGGTGGCTGGGCATTGCTTTGCCGGAGGAATTTGGCGGCACGGGGGGAACCATTATCGAGCAGTTGATCATTATGGAAGAATTGTCCCGACACTCCCCAGCGTTGGGCATTTGTTTTATGACTACCAACTCCTTCGGTGCTCGTACAATTCTCAACAATGGTTCAGAGAAACAGAAACAGGCTTTCTTGCCTAAAGTCAGCCGTGGTAAAGTTAAGTTCTGTTTGGCACTGACTGAGTCGGGAGGGGGGACTGATGTCCTCGGGGCATTGAAAACGATAGCTGAAACCAAAGAAAGTGAACTCGTTATCAATGGTCAAAAGACATTTATCAGTGATGCTTCAATTGCCGACTATATGATTCTTGTGGCAAGAACGAATAAAACGCCAGCCAAGAAATCCAAAGGGATTTCACTTATGCTTGTAGACCTAAAAAGCGACGGAATCGAAGTGCGGAAACTTCGCAAACTGGGTATCCGGGCCTCGACAGTTAGTGAGGTTTTTCTGACGGACGTACATGTTCCGTTAGAGAATCTTCTCGGTAGACGCGATGAAGGATGGTACCACCTTTTGGATACACTTAACAATGAGCGCATTCTGGTGGCTGCATATGCTATAGGAATTGCACAGAGCGCATTTGAGGATGCACTCCGTTATGCCAAGGAACGGGATGCCTTTGGGCAGCCAATCGGCCAGCTTCAGGCGATTCAGCATTATTTGAGCGATATGTATGTACAGTTGGAACTATCCCGATTGATTACTTATAAGGCCGCCTGGCTTCAATGTCTTGGAAGACCATGCGGTGTTGAATCCACTATGGCAAAATTAGTTGCCTCTGAAGCAGGATTGGAAATTGCGACCAATGGAATGCGAATTCTCGCTGGTTATGGTTATATGATGGAATATGATATGCAGCGATATTACAGGGACGTTATGCAGGCAGTTGTGACCCCTATTACCAATGAGATGTCCAAGAACTTTATCGGACAGAACCTGGGTCTCGGACGTTCCTACTAATTATTTCTGCACAATCACATCCGAGAGAATATAGTTTGTTTTAGTGATTCTAAACATCAAGAATCACAACCTTATGGAGGAAGACCTTTTATGGATTTCAACTTGACAGAAGAGCAACGATTGATAAGACAGACTGCGGCAAAATTTGCAAAGAATGAAATTGAACCTTCCATCGCAGAGTACTATCAGGCAAAACGTTTTCCATATGACCTGATACACAAGATGGGTAAACTTGGCTTAATGGGGATCTCTTTTCCACCGGAATACGGCGGTTCGACAACCGATTTTCTGTCATATCTTATCGCTCTTGAAGAGATCAGCACAGTGGATGCAGTGTTGGGAAATATTATGCACGTCTCGATTTCTTTGGGAGGACATTCCATCTATATGTTTGGGAGTGAGGAACAAAAAAGGAAATGGTTGATCCCAATTGCCCGCGGAGAAAAACTCGGCTCTTTTGGCTTGACCGAACCCAACGTGGGCTCTGATGCCGGAAGCACTCAAACCCATGCCAAACTCGATGGAGACAGTTGGGTCATAAACGGGAGCAAAAATTTTATTTCCAACTCCGGAACCGACATAACTATCGGTACTGTAATAACAGCGGTCACTGACGTTGTGGATGGTAAAAATAGAATTAGCGCAATATTTGTGCCAAAAGACACCGCTGGCTTTACGATAGGCCCAAATCTGGACAAGATTGGCTGGAACCATGCGGATACACGAAATCTGTATTTCCAGGATGTCAGAGTCCCCAAGGAGAATCTTATCGGAACTCGAGGGGAGGGGTTCAAACAGTTTCTCAACGTACTGAACATCGCACGGATTACCGTCGGTGTCACAGCCCTTGGGCTTGCCCAACAATGTTTAAATGAATCGCTCAAATATAGCAAAGAAAGAACCCAATTCGGCCAACCCATCTCAAAATTTCAGTTGATTCAGGCCAAGTTGGCAGACATGGCCACCGAAATAGAGGCTGCCAGACAGCTTATGCACTATACGGCCTGGCGAGTGGAAAACGGAAAGCGTTATGTAAAAGAGGCCAGCATGTTCAAATACTTTGTAAGCGAAGTGGGTAGACGGGCGGCAAACGAAGCGGTCCAGATCCACGGTGGTTATGGTTATATGATGGAATATCCTGTTGCGAGGGCATTTAGAAACTACAAAGTTATGGAAATTGGCGAGGGGACTTCCGAGGTTCAGAAATTAATCATAGCCAGAGAGTTGGGTTGTTAAGTCGTGATACATTGAACGGAATTAAAGATGAAAAAAAACTTTTTTGATCTGAGTGGTAAAATCGCACTTATTACTGGGGGGACGAGAGGGATTGGCAGAGCTATGGCATTGGCCATGGCCCAGGCCGGTGCCAATGTGGTGGCAACCAGTCGAAATAAAGACCATGTCGAGAAGGCGACACGGGAAATCATGGGACTTGGGCGGCAATCTATACAGATCACTACGGATGTAACCCGAGCCGATGATCGCAAAAGGATGGTTCAGGAAATCGTCAAGTCGTTTGGCCGGATAGACATCTTTGTGAGTAATGCTGGGAGTAATACTTTGTTCAAGAGGCCCGAGCATACAACCGAGGCAGAGTGGGACCATATTATAAATTTGAACCTTAAGGCCTCTTTTTTTTGTTGTTTGGAGGCAGGAAAAGAGATGATAAGACAGAAAAGCGGGCGGATCATTATTATGGGGTCCGTGTTCTCACGGGTGACAGGCCCCAGAGTCGCACCTTACACCATCAGCAAAACGGCTCTTTTAGGCATGACCAGGGCCTTGGCCCTGGATTGGCATCAACATAATATCAGGGTAAATTGTCTGGCCCCAGGTTATGTGGATACGGATTTTACCGCTGATATAGTCAAGAACCCTGCCCTTTACAAGGCTAGTCTTGACGAAATCCCTCTCAAGCGATACGCTAAGCCCGAGGAAATTGCTAAGGTCGCCGTGATGCTCGCCTCAGATGCCAGCGACTACATGGTTGGGGAGACCATTTGGGTGGATGGTGGATATACCATTCATTAAGTCTACTTATACAATAACTTAACTCAGGAGGGAATAGGCGATGGACTTCGCATACACAGAAAATATGGAGATGTACAAGAAGATTGCCAGAGACTTCTGCGATAGGCATGTCGCTCCTACAGCGGGAGAGTATGACAAAAGTCGTGAGTTTCCGTATGAAGTTCTGGAAAAAATGGGCAAGGAAGGTTTCATGGGGATCAATGTACCAAAAGAATATGGGGGTTTAGGCCTGGATTACCTCACGAATGCAGTAATTGTGGAGGAACTGGCTCGGGCCTCGGCCACGATCGCTTTAATCCATCAGGTTCATCGTGTTTGCATCAACCATCTGATCACTTTTGGAAGCGATGAGCAAAAACAGCGATTTCTGCCAGGATTAGCGACAGGCCAACACTTGGGGGGCTTTTGCTTTACCGAGAATCAGACTGCTTCAGATCCCATGGATTTTACATGCTTTGCAGAAAGAAAGAATGATCACTACGTCGTAAATGGCGCAAAGGGATGGGTGACGAATTCAGTAGCAGGGACGGTTTTCGTTGTTTTCATGCGAATAGCGAAGGAGAATGGGCGAAATTCCTTTAACAACTTCTTGGTGGAGAAGGATTTTCCTGGATTTTCCGTAGGTCCGCGCTATCGGACGGTAGGCTTTTGTGCCTCAACAACCTGTGATTTCAAATTCAAAGACATGAAGGTTCCTATGGAGAACCGACTCGGTGAAGAGGGCGGAGGATTGGCCCATATCGGGAGAACGATACATTGGGGACAGGCATACCTCGGCGTAATCGGAGTAGGGATTGGCGAGGCATGTCTGGAGCAGGCCGCAAAATATGCAAAGCAACGGGTTATTTCCGGGAACCCAATCATAAAGTATCAATTGATCGCCCAGAAACTAGCAGATATGTTCATTGAAATCGAATCCGCACGCATGCTGTGTCATAAGGCGGTATGGATGATTGAAAACGGCATCAACCCGGTTTTGCACAGCCGGGCAGCTAAGGTCGCCGCCGGGGAAGCTTGCATGAAAGCGGCTGTAGAAGCCCTGGAGATTATGGGGAGTGCGGGCTACTCTGACGAGTATCCTGTGGAACGGTACTTTCGAGATGCCAAATTCATAGCTGTCGGCTTAGGACCTGCAGAGATACAGAGGATTAACATGGGACGAGCTATTGAGAAGATCTATTGAAATGGTTTCAGAAAAGACAGGAACCTCTTTGAACATAGTCGTATATCTCAAACTAGAAAAAGACTACCAGGCCTATGCCGAGGTCGACCAGTCTACCTGTGAGGGCTGCGGAATTTGTGCAAAAATATGCCCTTTTGAAGTTCCGTCAATGCGTGTTGACGAAACCGTGGAGATTCTCCCTGAGAAATGTCGGGGTTGCGGTGCCTGTGTGCCCTATTGTAAGACGAATTCCATTCGTATGCAATATACCCTGAACAACGAACCTTATTCGTCAACTGAATTGGTCTCCGTTGGCCTGCGAAACCCTTTGGACAAGAATGCAATAGAGGCAGGACTGGCCCTTCGAGATGAACTGGGCGGTAAGGTATGGGTTCTGGCAGAGGGCTCTCCACGTTTTGAAGAATCGCTCAGAGAAGCCTTGGTCATGGGCGCTGACGAGGGCATTTTGTTATGTGATCCAAAATTTATGGGTTCGGATCATTTGGCATCCTCTTTTATCATTGAAGGTGCCCTTAATAATTTGGGTGGTTGTGACCTCCTGATTGCTCCCCAGCGGACTTCGTGCGGTGAGCCGCTTTTTTGTGTGGCTTGGGTAGCTGAGCGATTGGGGATGACTTATATGCCCTTTGTCAGGTCGATTGAACCAGGCGGGGGGGGGGTTCTTGTGAGACGGAAATGGGGGGAGAAAATGCTTGAATTATCCGTTTCACTGCCTGCCGCTTTGACTGTAGAGCGTGGCATCAACAAACCTCGTGGCTTATCTCTGATGGCCGCAGCTCGTGTTATGGGGAAAACGGTGTCTCGCTGGTCTTCGGAGGATCTGGATTTTGGCGGAAATCGAATCGGGGAGGCAGGGTCTCAAGTCAGGCTTAGAATGGTGGAAGCCCTTCCCAAGAGGAGAAGAAAGAAAAGAAAAAGGGGGGAAATTTTGAAGGGATCGCCGGAGGTGTTGGCGGGAACATTAATAGAACGCCTTAAGGAATGGCAAATACTTTAGCTAAGAAGACTTTGGAGAGGAAATTGAGCGATACAGGAATTAGAGAAATCCTATTGGTGGTAGAAGAGAATTCCGGGGAACTTGCAGATATTTCAAAGCAACTGGTCTCCGCAGCCCTGAAACTTAGAAATGAATGGGGATGCGAAATTTCTGCATTTTTACCGGCAGGCATAGACGAGAGAACTGCCATGACACTGGCAAAATTGGGTCCTGAAATTGTTTACCGGTTGGACCACCCACTGATGAAAGAGCATCCACATGAGGTGACATTGCAGGGTCTGCTTTGTTTACAGGAGGAGATCGATGCTGGACTAATACTTTTTGGGGCTTCAGAGTGGGGAACGGACATGGCTGCGAGAACTGCGGCAAGGCTGGGAACGGGGTTGTTGCACGAATTAATTGGCTTTGACCTGGAACCTGAAAATGAAGCCCTTTTAGGCATCTTTATGGGATTTGAAGATCAGCTTGTTTGCAAGGCGCAGTTTAATGGATCCAAACCCTTCATTGCTACAGTTAAACCAAAGGTCTTTGATCCAGCCTCTGAAACCGATCGCGCAGGCCGTGTTAAAACGATCAAGCTCCCGTTTGATATCGTGGAATTTAAGAGCTCAATAACCCAGATTCTGCCTTCACCTGCCGATATGCCTGATTTGGAGAGCGCAGAAGTTGTCATTGCCGGTGGACAGGGTGTGGGTGGCGAGGAAGGATTTGCCGTGCTGGAAAATCTGGCGCGTCTGTTGGGTGGAGCAATCGGATGTACCCTGCCTCCTGTTGAACAGGGTTGGATTGACAGGGAACTCATGATCGGGTCCACAGGGAAGACCGTTCGACCCGGGTTATATATAGGGTGTGGCATACACGGCGATGTTTATCATACCTCGGGTATGGATGAATCCGGTCGGATCGTGGTGATTAACGATGATGAGAAAGCTCCTTTTTTTGACTTGGCCACATGTGGACTCATAGGCGATCTACATGAGATTGTTCCCCGTCTAATAGAAGAAATTCGGGATCAGATTGGAAGTTAGCAGACTAAACAGAGGAGTAAGGAAAGGAACTATGAGAGGGAAAATGAAAAAAATTAGGGTGGGAGCGGGCTCAGCATTCTGGGGTGATATGTTGGAGCCTGCCGTTGAACTCGTGGAGAAGGGAGAAATTGACTATATCGGTTTTGATCATTTGGCAGAACTAACCCTTTCTATATTGCAGAGGGTTAGAGCCAAGGATCCCACAAAAGGCTACATTCCTGACATTATTCCCTGGATGAAGGCTATTCTTCCACCTGCCTGGGAGAAGGGTTGTAAGGTGATCACTAATGCTGGTGGGGCGAACCCGGAGCAGGCGGCCGAGGAAGTTATTAAGATAGCCAGAGATCTTGGTATGAAAGGGATGAAAATCGGTGTGGTAACCGGTGACGATGTCTTTCCAAAACTGAACGAACTCTGTGATAAAGGTATGAAGTTTCCAAATCTGGATACGGGTGAGGAAGATTTGGACCGCATCAAAGACCGAATTGTGGCGGCCAATGCCTATACCGGTTCAGATTCTGTTATTGATGCCCTCAAACAAGGGGCCCATGTTGTTATCGCAGGAAGAATTTCGGACAATGCACTCTATGTAGCGCCAGTGATGTATGAATTCGATTGGGATTTTACTGAACCATTTGTTGATAAGATCGCTTCAGCTATTACCACAGGGCATATCATCGAATGCGCAGAAGGCTGCACAGGGGGCATGTCCAACATTTGGCAGGCGGTCCCTGAGCCATGGAAGATAGGTTTTCCCATTGCAGAGTTTTATGAAAACGGGGAAACTATCATCTCAAAGGCTCCCGATACAGGTGGACTGATCTGTGAATGGACAATAAAAGAACACCTGGTCTATGAAGTTCTCGATCCAAGAAATTATATCATGCCTGATGGAGTCGCCGATTTTACCTCAGTAAAGCTTAAGGAAATGGGCAAGAACCGGGTGAAGGTCAGTCAGGCAAAGGGCAAGAGCAGACCGGATCAGTTGAAGGTTTGCATCGGATTCAAAGACGGTTTTATTGGGGAGGCCCAGATATTTTTCCCTTGGCCTGACGCATTGGAAAAGGCTAAGAGAGCTGCAAACATCGTAAAAGAACGCTTTGATATGATCAACCTTGAGGCAGAGGATGTGCGCTTCGATTTTCTGGGGGTTAACGCCATTCTCGGTGAAACCGTTCCGATAAAGGACTTGGACTATAATGAGGTTGGACTACGTGTTGCTGCCAGAGCCCAATCCTTTGAGGAAGCGAATAAAGTGAGACGGGAGATAACTCACCTCTGGACCATCAGCAGTGTTGGGGCGCATATGGGAGTCCCCAGCAAACCGAGGCCTGTTATTTCATTATGGCCCACCCTAATTCCGAGGGATGAGGTGACCCCTGAATTTGTTATGAAGGAGGTTTGATCGTGAAAAAGAGAGTTCGATTAGAGGAAATCAGTTTTGCGCGATCAGGGGATAAGGGAGATATATGTTCCGCCGGACTGATTGCGAAAACATCACGGGCCTATAAAACCATGGTTGATGAAGTGACCCCGGAAAAAATCAAACGTCATTTTGGCAGTATGGTAAAAGGGAGCGTGGAGCTTTATCCCATGCCACGCGTAGAATGTCTTCACGTGGTCTTGCGAAATGCCCTCGGAGGCGGAGCAACAAAGACCTTGCGATACGATCAGACAGGAAAAGCCATGGGACAGGCAATTCTTCGAATGGAGGTGGAAGTAGAGGAGGATGTATTGACCGAAGCAAGACAGACAATGGAAAGGATCTATCATAAGTATGGAAAGGCATGGGGATGAGATGATGACAGGAAGAGAAATGAAATACGAGAACATCCTGTATAAAGTTGCCGAAGGAATCGCAACGCTTACGTTGAACCAGCCTGAAAAACGCAACAGACTGAGTATTCAGACTCTTTCTGAGATCATTAATGCCCTGGAAACGGCCAGGGATGATGATGAGGTCAGGGTTATCATTATTACTGGCGCAGGGGATAAGGCCTTTTGCGCCGGCGCAGACATCAGTGAATTCGTAGGTAACTCAAACCTCGAGAATAGAAAACAGTATGAGTTCTATGCAAAATTGTGCACCGTCTTCAACACGCTTGGTAAACCTTCAATCGCTTCCGTGAGAGGGTGGGCACTGGCTGGAGGGTTTGGGCTTGCTATCTACCCGGACATCACCATCGCCAGCGAAGGGGCTAAATTCGGGACCCCGGAGATAAACGTAGGTGTTTGGCCGATGATGGTTTCAGCCAGTTTCATGAGGGCGGTGGGACGAAAAAAGGCGCTCGAGATGATGTTCACCGGTGACATCATCAATGCCAGAGAGGCGCAGGCCCTTGGCCTTGTTAACAGAGTTGTTTCGGATGAAACATTAGAAAAAGAGACACTGGCGCTTGCCGAAACTCTCAAGGAGAAAAGCCCTGCGATCATGAAGCTCGGCCGAGACGCTTTTTACACCATAATGGACATGGAGTTTAACACCGCCATAGAATATCTCAAGGAGATGATCGTTGTTTTGCTTGGAACAGAGGATGCACAGGAAGGCTGCAAGGCCTTTGTTGAAAAGAGAAATCCTGTGTGGAAGGGTCGCTGAGAGGGAGGTATAGAGCGTTGAGTTTAGAATTGACGGAAGAACAAACACTCATACAAGACACGGCCAGAAGACTTGTACGCAAGGAGTTAGAACCTGTGGCTGCCGCAAATGATCAAGAAGAGAAGTTTGCAGCCGAGTTTCTGGAACACCTTTCAGGTCTTGGATTGATGGGGATAACAACGCCTGAAAGCTATGGTGGCTCAAACGCCGGAACGGTGGCTCTTTCCCTGGTCCTTCAAGAGATTGCCCACGCCTGCCCTGCAACTGCTTTGGTGGTTTCAGTGACCCACCTCGTTGCTGCATCTCTGCTGGCCTATGGAACAAAGGGTCAGAAGGATCGTTTTCTTAGACCGGTGGCAGCCGGACAGTTTCTCGGTGCCATTGCCTTTACAGAGCCAGTGGGGGGGAGTAACCCAGAGATTCTTGAGTCCATTTCTACGAAAAGGGGTGATCAATACTTCACAGTACTTAACATTGTTACGTATCATTTATGGTCCATGGGTTATTGTCCGTAACATTTTACTGCTTCTATTAGCCCAAAAACACTAACTTCTATACCTGGAGACAAATAATGGAAAGTACAGTTATATTTGAAAAACGGGAGCATATCGCTATACTGAAATTCAATCGACCGCACTCTCTAAACGCGGTTAACGACGAATTGCTGCGGGACTTTCTTGCTGTGTTGGGTCAAATTGGGCAAGATCCTGAGATTAAGGTAGTCATTATGACTGGTGAAGGGAGGGCCTTTTGTGTTGGGGCGGACATCAAAGAGCAGGTTGAGCCACGCGATTTACAGGAGTACAGGGAGCACTCCAAACTAATGCAGGATGTGACCAAAGCTATTATCGGGCTTGGTAAACCCACTATTGCTGCTGTAAAGGGGTACGCATTAGGCGAGGGTATGGAATTCTCGCTCAATTGTGACATACGTATTTTGGCCGAGGGAACAAAGGTTGGTTTCCCTGAGTCGCGCGTAGGTGCTACAGTAACCAACGCGGGCACCTACTACCTTCCGCGTATCATTGGCCTGGGTAGGGCTAAAGAGATGTTGCTGACATCTGACTATATTGATTCTGAGGAAGCCTATCGTATAGGCTATGCTAACAAAGTAGTTCCAGAAGAAAGGTTAGAAGAAGAAGCCTTTGCAATGGCAAAGAAGATCGCCTCTAACTATGATTTTGAAGTCCAACTACAAAAGGAAATGCTGGATGCAGCAATGGATAGCACTTTGGAGAGGACCCTATCATTCGAAACATACTGTGCCTGCGCATCGTTTGCAGGGGGTGCACGCAAGAAAGGCATGGCACATGCCAGAGACAAGAAATAAGGACTTATTTTAGACAGACATAAACGGAGAAAAGGAGGTGCTTCGTGATCATTGATACACATATGCATGTTTGGCGTTATCCAGCTCATTTTAATAAGAAAGCCATGTTAGCCAACCAACCGGAGCGACGCCGAAGTTGGTCTGACGAGAAATTCCAAGCCATGTGGGACAACCCTATCGAGCGTTACTTCGAAGAGAACAAGGATGTCATTGACAAGGCTATACTGATGACTTTGAAATCAAGCGAGACTTTTGGTATTACAGTGCCTAACGAATATATGGCAGGCTTAAAGATGCAGTATCCAGATAAACTTGAGTGGGCTTGCAACATGGATCCAACCAAACCTGAAGCAATAGATGAGTTGGAGCACTGCGTTAAGGACCTGGGTGCCATTGCTGTTGGAGAGATTAGCCCTGCTTATCAAAGCTTCTACTTTAATGACGAGAGAGCCTATCCATTTTATGAGAAAGTTCAAAAACTAGGGATCCCAATCGTCGTTCATGCAGGGCCTGCGCAATCGAAAAATCTTCGTATGAAGTATGCAGATGTGCTGCGTGTCGACGATGTGGCTATCGACTTTCCAGTGCTTAAACTAATAATTTGCCATATGGGGTATTATAAATACGATGATGCAATTCATTTGGTGCAGAAGCACGATAATGTTTTCATGGACTGCTCTTGGCTTACACAGCTCGCAGGCCTTGATCGTAGCCCTACCCCCAGGTATCTACCGGTAGTAATGAATCCATATTTTAATTTGTTCTATCCACTCATGCGGTATTGGTCTGAGACGTGGGGCTCTACAGATAAGTTGCTCTGGGGCTCCGATTGGACAGGAAGTCATCCCAAGACTAGTCTTGACATTCTTCTAAGCCTTAATAATTATCTAAAACAATATGGCTATCCCGAGGTACCGCAGAAAGTATTGGATGACATCGTCTATGAAAATTGGAAAAAAGTTTACCCTGGTCTTGCTTTAGAGGCTTAATACAGAAAGGTGTTAATGTTTAGCACAATGAAGAGGTTTATGAATTACGACTTACAGAGAAAACTAACTGGATAATAAATGGCTTTGGGAGAGTAATGTTTATGGAGCAATTTAAAAGTAATACAGTTGGGGCAATTCTCGATGAGTTAGCGGGCAAATATCCAAAAAAGGAGGCTATCGTTTTTAAAGATCGTAGAATAACCTATAAGGAACTTCAATATCAATCGAATCGGTTTGCTAAAGGCTTGATGCATTTAGGGAGCAGGAAGGGTGATAAGGTCTCCGTTTGGATGAATAATAACCTGGAGTGGGTATATGCCTGGTTTGGATCGGCCAAAGCAGGGGCGGTCCTTGTTTCCATTAACACTCGTTTTAAAAATAAAGAGCTAGAATATGTATTATCACAATCTGATAGCACTACCATCATATTTAAAGATGTGGTTTACAAGACTAATTATTTTGAGGCGTTTACCGAACTTTGTCCTGAACTAACTTTCTCAACTGAGGGAGGATTATCGAGCCAAAAGTTTCCCATGTTGAAGAATGTAATATGTGTGGCAAATAAATCTTTTCCGGGAACTTTTTCGTTTGAGGAACTGATAATTGAGGGTGAGGAACACGTTTCAGATAGTCACCTTCAAGAAAGGCAAAACTCCGTAAAACATGATGATATCGTCTTGATACAATATACTTCTGGTACAACATCTTTCCCCAAAGGATGCATGATTGCCCATAGCCAAGCAATTATGGATGTTTTAGCAATGGGAAAAAATATGACAATTGCGTCTGATGATAAGATTTATTGTGCTCTTCCATTTAATCATGTTGGTGGGTTATTAATTACTTTGTTTATGGGTATATTGGCAGGGGCAACAGTTGTTATTATAGAGCATTTTGAACCAAGAGCCGCTCTCAAAATAATTCAGGAAGAAAAATGCACGGCAATGAATGGGGTGGAGACAACGTGGTTAGAAATGTATAACCATCCACAATTCGATCAATTTGATATTCAAACACTCAAAAAAGGCTGGGCGATTGGCCCACCAGAATTGCTCCGGAATGTGTCTGAAAAAATGGGCGTCAAGAGGTTTGTTAATACTTACGGTCTTTCGGAAGCTACAGCTAATACGGGAACAACAAAGGCAGACGACCCCTTGGAATATAAAATCAATTGGAATGGCAAACCCCATCCGGGCACAGAGATGAAAATTGTTGAGCTTGATACTGGGAAGACATTAGAGTTTGGGCAAGAAGGAGAAATCTGTGTGCGAGGATTTAATGTCATGAAGGGTTACTACAAGATGCCAGAAGAGACAGCCAAAGTAATAGATGATTATGGATGGCTTCATACAGGGGACTTGGGAGTCATGGATGAAGAAAGAAACTATAAATTTATTGGTAGAGCGAAAGACGTGCTGAGAGTCGGTGGCGAAAATGTATCTGCGATTGAAGTTGAAGGTGCTCTTTTACAGCATCCTGCGGTTAGACAGGTTCAAGTGATCGGGGTTCCAGATCTAAGGCTGATCGAAGTGCCTATGGCCGTTGTGCAATTAGAAGAAGGAAAGATATGTTCAGAACAGGAAATCATTTCTTTTTGCAAAGGCAAACTGTCTAGCTTCAAGATCCCTCGTTATACCTGGTTTGTAAAAGACTTCCCAGTAACCGCAAGCGGTAAAATTCAAAAATATAGACTTAGAAAGGAAGCGACTAAGTGTGCCACTTTTACTGACAGCCTTTGACCTGTAGTAAATAAGTCAACGGCCCCCTACTTTCTACTTTGCAGGTTTCATAAGGATTTGGAGGAGGATTCGCAACAGGGCTTTTCAGGCTCCCGGACATGTCGGATTGATACTATATTATTATATCGCAAATAGGTTTACAGTGAATCTGCAGAGAGAGATTTTCACTTTTACCATTAGTTATACGGATTGTGTTAGAGAACTGTTTGAGTCAGAAGGTAACAAATTTTTTTATAAGTCTAATTAAGGGAAGGAGGGAGTTTTGGCAATGGAGCTTATATATGGTTTTATGGGAAAGATACTTCATGTTGATTTGACAAATCGTAATATCAGAGAGGAAAAATTGGACGTCGACTTTTGTCGAGACTACATAGGTGGTGCTGGGTTTACTGGGTATTATATGTTGACTGGTATGAACAAGGGGATACATCCTTATAGCCCCGAAAGTTCCATATGCATTGCAACGGGGCCGCTATCAGGCACTTCTATGCCGAGCGCAACAAAAACAGTGTGCAGCTTAAAAGGACCGGCAGGATTTTATATCTCGTCTCCAACAAGCAACATTGGGCGTTATCTTAAGAGCGCTGGATACGATGGTTTGGTCATTACCGGATGTTCAGAGAAGCCAATTTACCTGGATATCTTTAATGACGACATAAAATTTGTGGATGCAAACAATCTTTGGGGAAAAGGTATTTTTGAGGCGACGGATATCATAAAGAACAAAATAGGAGATGCATCAGTTGCGTGCATGGGCCCGGCGGGTGAGAGGTTAGTCGCTTTTGCTAACATTTTGATAGACAAGCAGGGGACGTGGTGCAGAAGTGGCGATGGGGCAATCATGGGATCAAAAAACCTAAAAGCTATAGCAATACACGGCACCAGGCGCGTGAAGATTGCAGATCCAAAAAGGTTCCGTGAAATGACAATGGAATATCTCGCAAAAGTGAGATCGAACCCCTTAGTACCGACATGGAAAGAACTTGGGCTTTTAATTGGATGGGACGCTTGGATTGTAAACACCGGCAAATACGTGACAAACAATTTTAACGACACTGCACCGAGTGAAGCGATGACCCAATTATACGGGCCTGAGGCATATAGACAGCAGGTGAGGGCTGGGGCGTCTCATTGCGATACCTGCCCTGTGGGGTGCAAAAGCGCCATGGAGGTCAAATCAGGAGAATTTGCTGGATTAAAGCATATTCAGTCGACGATTTTCAGCTCTATCGAGAGTTTTGGAGCTAAGGCACATGTGGGCGATTACAATCATCTTATTAAGTGTTCACATACAATAAATGACTACGGGATGGACAATCTGACTTTTTGCTCAAAAATGGATTTGCTCTGTGACCTTTATGAAAAAGGCCTTATCAGCTCTAAAGAAACGCAGGGTTGGGTCCCGAGAAAGGGTTTCGAGGCAACGATGGAATTGATGGAGATGGTCGCTTATAGAAAAGGTGTTGGCGATTTATTAGCAGGAACATGGGAGGATATTACAGAGCGATTAGCCAAGGGAGATAAGAACCACGTAGTTCATATTAAGGGTACCGAACCTGCTAACGATCTCAGGACCCATATTTGTACAGAGAATTTTGGGCAACTGGTTTGTGCCCGAGGTGGGCACAATATGAATGCCCTTTCAATCACTATAGTGCCGCATCGTAAGTTAAAGGGCTTGAGGAAATTTGCGAAATCGATAGGAGTGCCGGAAGATCAGGTGGAAAAAGTGATACCAAGCGAAGTCGAACAGGAATATGTGCCTAAACTAACCAAATGGGTAGAAGACTACAATGTTATGCTTTTGAACCTGGGGCTTTGCAACAGGCCGCCTTACCAAAAGATACTTGATCCAGACGGCTGTGCTGAACTGTTTGAAGCAGCAACAGGGATAAAGATAACACCTGAAGAAATCCTTCGAACAGGAGAAAGAGCACAAAATCTGGAAAGACAGTTCAATTGCCGTGAAGGGTTTGGAAGGAAAGAAGATCAGCCCCCTGAGAAATGGATTACCAAACCAACGTGGGTTGATGGTCGGAAAATTGAGCCTCTGTCACAGAAGGTGGCAAATGATATGCTTGACCATTACTATAGAGAAAGGGGATGGGATGAAACCACGGGTGTTCCTAAAGAGGAGACGTTGAGGGATCTCGGGTTGTCTGATTTATCATAAAGTTTTTGCCAGGAAATGATTAGTTTTTACCGTCGGATTGTCAATCGATGATCAGTCTAACTGAGGAGAACAGAAAATGCATTATATGATTGTGCCAATAAATGTCGGGAATTTTGAAGCATTACCTAAACAGACTTGCATGTATCGGATGTATCGGGAGATAACTTATAGGGCTCCTTGTATCATGTGGTATATTAAAGGAACCAAAAACGATATCGTAGTAGATTTGGGTCCGCCCGATCCTGCACAATGCTTAGAGAATCACGGACTTGTGATCACCCGGAATGAAAGCCAGGAACCAATCAATGCGCTTCGTTCTGCAGGAGTTTCTCCGGATGATGTGAAGATCGTTATTTTGACCCATTTGCATTGGGATCATACATATGGTTTTCATCTTTTTAAAAACGCCAAATTTCTTATTCAAAGAAGAGAGATTGCCTATGCCATAGCCCCACTTCCATGTCACAATATCCTTTATCATGAGAAAAGTCTGGGTAGGCCACCATTTGTCGACTACTTGGAAAGAATTGAAATCATTGATGGCGACTGTGAAGTGGAGGGGGGTGTCAAGATCATTCTTATTCCAAGCCACTCTCCCGGTTCTCAAGGTGTATTGATTGATACTGAAAAAGGAAAATACTTTATCGCTGGAGATGCTGTGGGCCTTTTTGAATGTTGGGACACAGTCCCTCATGTCCCTTCAGGTATTTTCAATAACCTGGAGGATTATTATGAATCTTTCGATAAAATCGAAAAGATAGCGGATTACGTATTACCGGGCCATGATGGTAGAATATTTGATCTGCCTGTTTATCCTTGAAGGATGCTGGCTCAGAGAGAAGTTGATATTGAACTTTAATGTGATTTAGGAGGCATACTGGAATGAAAACAAGAATTGGTTTCATCGGACTTGGTGCCATGGGAGGACCCATGGCGAAGAATTTGATTAAGAAAGGGTATCACCTCACCGTATATGATAAACTCGAAGAGAGAACCAAAGCGTTTCTTATTGAGGGTGCCGAGGTTGCCGGGTCTTCTGAAGAAGCTGCCGAAAAGTCAGAGGTGGTTATTACCATGCTTCCCTCTTCGCCCCATGTTAGAGAAGTCATTTTAGGGAAAAGGGGCGTCATCGAAAGTATTCGGGAGGGATCGATTATGATTGATATGAGTACGATTGATCCAGTTACAACCCGGGAAATCTCAAACAAATTGTCAAAAAAAGGGGTTAAGATGCTTGATGCCCCTGTGGCAAGAGGTGTGGGAGCGGCGGTAGCCGGGACGCTTATGATTTTTGTCGGTGGCGAAAAAGAGGTTTATGAGGGGTGCAAGGGAATCCTCTCAGCAATGGGATCGGATATTGATTATGTTGGAG
>Ga0075121_1001147_pt1 | contig 16784 bp, 16 predicted proteins | sample AntAceMetag02UKG_FD_69793 | JGI IMG/M metagenome (GOLD analysis project Ga0075121, IMG submission 69793) | Saline lake microbial communities from Ace Lake, Antarctica - Antarctic Ace Lake Metagenome 02UKG | ecosystem: Environmental > Aquatic > Non-marine Saline and Alkaline > Saline | place... | reverse complement strand
AATAGATGATTTTCTCATTTTCATACTTATTTAAGGTTTTTGATGGGACATGGTAGAGTGAGCTTGGTTCTCCCGTAATAGTATCCTTTTCGCTATAACTCATCACCACTAAGAAGCCATTCTACGGATACATCATAAATGTCAGCAATTTTTTGCAAAGTATCTGCTTTTGGAATCGTATTTCTGTTTTTTGAAGTTTGAAGTGTATACTGATTCAGACCTACTTCACGGGATAGCCAACGAAGCGAATTGCCATTTAGTAAATCTTGTACTCTATCCCAAAACCCATTTTCATCCATAATGGATAGCATTCTACACCCTCCAAAAAGCAGAAGAGTACTATTGTACATTAAAAAAAATAAAAAGTTAATATACACTTGACAAAGAGTACATAAGTTCTTATTATACCAGCATGAAAAGTACAAAAGATATTCAAAGATTCAAAATAGGTGCTTATATACCTGTTGATATCCATTACCAGGCAAAAAGTTTGGCATCAGGACAAGGAATGCTTTATCAGGATTGGATTCACGAGGCCATCAAAGAAAAACTTGAAAGAGAAAAGAAAAAACAATCATAAAACACCGCATCAGGGAAGAGGGTTCAAGTTCCTGCCTAGTTTATTGGAGATCCAATTTTGAGCGTTGAAACAATTCTTATATATATCTTTGTCGGGATCTCGATTGTTACCGGGATAGGAATTCTATTGATATTTCTATGTGTCAAACCCAAGCCTCTGGATAAGACTGGGGTGAGTTTGTCCAGAAAAAAAGGCCGAAGCTTACTACCTAAATGAACTTATGATACAATAACCTTATAGGAGCTACCATATGTGTGATATGATGGTTATTCAGGGAGAAAACCGGTCGCTTAGTAAACCAGGCTGGACTTGACATCCCCCTATACTCCTGGTATATGATAATAATTAGCGAAAGGCTCCTTTAATGGAAAAGATTTCAGGCGGTGATGCTCCTGGCACACCGACCGTAAAAAAATCTGTATGTTAAATGGATCCGCCGCAAACAACACAGGACTTGATCCAAAGGACAGGTACCACATGACTGCACCAGAATTTATTTCCCGTAAACAACAAGGCAAACCCATCTCTATGATTACCTGCTATGATAGCTGGAGTGCAGCAATAATTGCAGAAACAGATTTGGACTGTATCCTCGTAGGTGACAGCGCATCCATGGTAATGCATGGGTACGAATCAACCATACAGGCCACAACTGAGATGATGGCGTCACATACCGCAGCCGTTCGCCGCGGAGCCCCGAATGCATTCATAATCGGCGACATGCCCTTTCTCTCAAACCGTGTCAGCCTTGATATCGTATTGGAAAATATACGCCAACTCATGCAGGCGGGAGCAAATGCTATTAAGCTTGAGGGAGCCCGGGGGAATCTGGAAACTATAACGCATATTGTAGATTCCGGAGTGCCGGTAATGGGACATCTGGGACTGACTCCCCAGTCGGTAAATCAGCTTGGCGGATACCGGGTACAGGGGAAAGAGGATCAGGCTCGCATAACACTTCTGGATGAAGCCCGGCAGCTGGAAAAAGCCGGTTGTTTTGCCATTGTACTGGAGTGTATTCCGGCAGCATTAGGAAAAGAAATTGCAGAGAGCCTTACCATACCGATTATTGGGATAGGCGCAGGAAGCGGAGTTGATGGGCAAGTCCTGGTCTTGCAGGATATGCTCGGTATGGGCACCGGCAAAGATCCTAAATTTGTACGCCGCTATCTGGAGGGAGCCAATCTGATAAGAGAGGCTCTGAATCAGTACCACCAGGATGTGACCGATAAAACATTTCCCTCGAAAAAAGAGAGCTACAAATGATACAGATAGTACGAAATCCGTTTGAATGGCAGCGGCAGATTAACACCCACAGACAGGCAGGATGGAGCATAGGTTTTGTTCCGACTATGGGGGCACTGCACGAAGGTCATCTCAGCCTTATCCATCGTTCTAAAAAAGAGAATGACATTACCTGTGCAAGTATATTTGTCAATCCGGCTCAGTTTGAGAACCCTGAAGACCTGAATAATTATCCGGCAACCCGGGATGAAGATATTGCCGCACTGGAGCATACTGGTGTTGATATGCTTCTCTATCCTGAAAATGGCAGTATGTATCCCGATAATTATCAATACAAAGTTCTGGAGCAGGAATTGTCTCAGAAATATTGTGGTGAATTCAGGCCGGGTCATTTTGATGGAGTTTTGACAGTAGTGCTGAAACTGCTGAATCTGACACATGCAAATCGAGCCTATTTTGGGGAGAAAGATTGGCAGCAGCTTGTCCTGATTCGCAGAATGACAGAGGCGTTTTTTCTTGAGACAGAAATTGTTCCCTGTTCAACTGCAAGGGAGGCTTCTGGACTGGCAATGAGCTCTCGAAATAGACGGCTAACACCGGAAGAGCAGAAAACTGCTCCATGGCTCTATAAAACCCTTATATCCGGTAAAACCCTGTCTGAAATGCGTACAGTTCTGAAAGAGAAAGGATTCGAAGTAGAATATATTGAAGAATTTAGTGATAGTGATAGTGAATGGGGAAAGCGATTGAAAAAGCGGCTGTTGGCTGCAGTAACTTTGGGAAAAGTGAGGTTGATTGATAATGTTGAGAGATAGTAATACAAATAGTGAAAGTAAACACATTTTACTCTGTCTGTCCGGTTCTATATCGGCATATAAAGCAGCAACTCTTGCATCAGCTCTGGTAAAAGAGGGGCATGAAGTGCAGTGTGTCACTACTGAATCAGCCCTGCAGTTTGTTGGACCGGCTGCCCTTGAAGGAATAACCCGGAGACCATTGAAAAAAGAGATGTTCGCCGACTCTTCAGAAATTGACCATATAGAGCTTGCCAGATGGGCGGATCTGATTCTCCTCTATCCCGCCTCTGCAGCAACAATTGCGCGGCTGCGGGTGGGTCTTGCAGAGGATCTTGTAAGTGCAATATTTCTTGCAAACAATTTTCAGGTTCCCTACTGGATTGCCCCGGCAATGAACAGCAATATGCTGGAGCATCCGGCAACTCAGGAGAACCTCAATATCCTTTCGGAATGGGGTGCCCGAATCATTGAAACAGAAGCCGGCATGCTTGCGTGCGGTGAAATAGGCAGCGGAAGACTTATTGAACCGGAAACAATCCATACCATGATTAAAGAGTTTATAAGGAAACTATGAAAATACTCATAACTTCCGGAGGGACGGAGGAGCCGCTTGACGGCGTAAGATACATAACCAATTTTTCAACTGGCAGAACAGGTGCAGGACTTGCTGAATATTTGGCTGTCCAAGGGAATGATATTGTGCTGCTGCATGGCTATCATGCAGTTTTGCCCGGCACTGTTGCCAAAGAAAGTGTTGAGAACGGCACCATCGAAACCATCCGGTATAGAACATTTTCAGATCTTGATGCACAACTGCAGAAAACTCTGGAAACCGACAGGGATATTAACATTGTAATTCATCTGGCTGCAATCAGTGATTATACCCCTGAAACTATTGAAACCCCTGATGGAAATACCTTTCCTGCAGGCGGGCAGGGAAAAATTTCCTCCGGTTCGAAAACAATGATAGTTCGGTTTAGGAGGAACTATAAAATTCTTTCAAGAATCCGGGAATATGTCCAGGGAAGAGATATTATACTAATCGGGTTTAAGTTGACCAATACCTTGGATCCGGGTGAAAAAATGGCGGCAATTCAAAAAATCCTGCAGGATAAAACCTGTGACCTGCTGGTTCACAATGATCTGAATGAGATTGGAAAATTACCTGATAATATGCATCATGATGCTGCAATCTACTCAGCGAATGGCGACCCAGTATCGCATACACAAACAAAACAGCAGCTGTTTGAGCAGCTCTATACCCATATTTGTCAATTGGATAGGAGATTACACACATGATACTTTGCATTGATGCTGGAAACTCACAGATATACTGCGGATTGTACCGCGATAGTCAGATAGTTCTCAGATTCAGAAAAGTATTGGATCAGGCTGCCTCTTCGGATGAAATAGGGTTGTTTCTCCGTGGTGCAATTCGGGAGAACGGATTTGATCCCGGTGAAGTGAAACATATTGCCTATTGTTCTGTAGTTCCGGATATGAACCATGCCGTGGTAAACAGCTGCAGGCACTATTTTGGATGTGAACCTTATGTGCTTAAAGCAGGAACCCGGACAGGATTAAAAATTAAATATAAAAATCCGCTGGCTGTCGGGGCAGATCGAATTGCCAATGCAATAGGTGGAATCCATCGATATCCCGGGAAAAATCTGATTATAGCTGATTTTGGAACAGCAACAACCTTTGATGTTATTACCGCAGAAAAAGATTACCTTGGCGGTGCTATTATTTCCGGTATGCGTCTGGGTATGCAGGCCTTAGAGGAGCATACAGCAAAACTTCCAAAAGTCGAAATTGTGCAGCCTGACCGTGTCTGTGGTCAGAGTACTGAGGAGAGCATTCAGGCAGGACTTTTTTACGGCAATTTGGGAGCAGTACGGGAATTAGTTACCAGATTGGCAGAGGAGAATTTTCCCGGCGACAAGGATTTAAAAGTATTGGCAACCGGTGGGTTTTCCACACTTTTCCGTGATTCCGGAGTATTTGACGAAGTGATTCCGGATCTTGTACTGGAAGGAATTTTCCAGGCTTTGAAGATGAATTCCAGGAGTCCGACAGACTCCTAAGAATCAAGTATCTCCCTGACCTTTGTGCAGAGATCTGAAGCAGAGAAAGGCTTTTGAAGCAGATTGATCTCAACTCCCGATCCGCCATTCTCTACACCGGCGATAATATCAGCAGTGTAACCGGATATATATAAACATTTAATACTCTTTTTATGGGTTCTAATTTTGTTAGCAAGTTCTGATCCATTCATCCCGGGCATAATTACATCAGTTATCAACAGGTCAAATGCATCAGGATTTTTTTTCACATGTGCCAGAGCATCTTCAGGTTTGGCTGCAGCTACAATCTTATATCCGTATTTTGTGAGAATAGTCTGGATGATTTGAAGGATAGCCCGTTCATCCTCAACCACAAGGATTGTCTCTGTCCCGCTGTTTCGGGACTGCTCATCCAGAACCGGTGTTAGTAACTGATTCTTTTTTTTCTCAGTTGAACGAGGAAAGTAGATACGAAACTCAGTGCCCACCGCTACTTTGCTCTGTACCTGTATAAATCCCTCATGCTGTTTTACAACTCCATGAACTATTGATAGGCCAAGACCTGTCCCTTTTCCGGCTGCTTTGGTGGTAAAAAAAGGTTCAAATATCTGACCAAGAAGAGTTTCAGGTATGCCGGATCCTGAATCCTTGATACTCAACATTACGAAATCACCTGGAGGAGAACTTTGCTGGAGTTCGGGGTCTCTTTTTTTTAACACCTTATTTTCTGTAGTGATGGAAATTATTCCATTGCCGCTTATAGCATCAGAAGCGTTCAACGTGAGATTTGTAAGAATTTGCTCAATTTGGTGCGGATCACAATCTATATTCCAAAGATTCGGATTATGGACAAAGTCCAACTCTATTTTTTCACTGGTTAATCGGGAAAGCATGTCGAAGGTTTGAGAAATGATGGGATTTAAACTGACAGTCTTTTTCTGAAGTGGTTGTTTCCGGGCAAATGTCAGCAGCTGTCTGGCAATATTTGCGGAACGGTAAGCAGCTTTTTTTATCTCATTCAGATTCTCTGCAACAGGGTTTTCGAGATCCAGTATATCAATGGCCAGATCTGTATGACCAAGAATAACCCCGAGCATATTGTTGAAATCGTGAGCGATCCCGCCTGCGAGTCGCCCGACAGAGTCCATCTTCTGCATCTGGAAAAATTCTTCCTGGAGTTTTTTGTGTTCTTCTTCTGCCAATCTCTGCTCAGTCAAATCCGTGGAAGATCCTACAATATAGTTTATTTTATCCTGTTCGAATATGGGGGTGAGAGATGTTCTCCATATCCGTAATCCGGCAGGGAAATCAAGCTCTTCTTCATAGACCAGAGGGGATCTCATATCTACACATTTCTGGTAATTTGCATCAAGTCGGGCGCCGAATTCCGAACCAAAAACCTCTTTGTTTGTCTTCCCATAGAGCATTTCCGGAAGAAAGCCGGTATTTTCCTGATGTGATTTATTATTTCTCAAATACCTGAATTCATTGTTTTCATCAACCTCAAGCAAAAACATGGCATCCTGGGTGCCATTGAAGATCCTCTCATACTCATCGGACAATTTTTGAATATCAAGCTCAGCTTTTTTCCTCTCTGTAATATCAATGATAGTCGAAATAGATCCCACTACCTTGCCCTGTTCATATCTTGGCGTTGATGTGACCAGGACAGGGACATAAATCCCATCTGCATTGAGGAGTGCAGATTCCAACTTCTCTGAAATTCCTGCCGCACGATTCTTTCGATTCAGGGGTAATTGAGCCTGATATCTTGGATGAGTGATATCTACTGGTTTTTTCCCAATGAGATCCCCAGGCTGGTATCCCAGCATACGGCAGAATGCTGGATTCACATACTCCCTCACCATATCCACATCAAGTATCACAATGCCCTGTCCCATAGTTTGCAAAACGAGAGCAGTCAATTCCTGCTCTTTCTGGAGTTTGCTTTCCAGATTTTTTCGTTCTGAAATGAGTTCGGTATAGAGAATTACGCCTCCAACCTCTCCGGAGGATAGATACCAGGGGCAAGTTTTCCATCTGTTAATAAATCTTTTTCCATCTTTTCGTACAAAAAAATCATCAGCAGAACTACTGGTTTTCCCTGTCAAAGCTTTATTATATGCGTTTTTCCATCTCTCCGGTATGTCTGGGAAAATGTCATAATGACTCTTCCCAATAATATTTTCACGGGTAATCTGGTAATCCTGTAGAAATTGATCACTTACAGAAAGGTATCGTAAGTCGCGATCAAAGACGGCAAGTGCGCAAAAATCATTTTTGACTATTTGATTGATGAGATTATGGTTTTCGATCTGCGTATTTTTCAGTGTAACACCCCTTTGATACCAGTAATTATGACAATCCATAGTAGTATGAAAATTAATATAACGCAATGGTTTTCCCGGTTCTACCGGTCACCCCGCTTCCGGTCTCCGATCTCATTATACGGGGTCTGATCCCAATATTTAATCCTGAGGCTTGGGAGGTTGCAGTCCTTTTCCCAGCTGCTTCATATCATGTAAAAGTTCCTGCAGTTCCCTGCCAGGTAACGCAACAGGTGAATAGAAAACACTATTTAATCTCATAAGAATTTGATCACTCAATGCTGCTGTATCATGATTCTCCAGTATCTTCATTTTAAGTCTGGTGATAAAAGTTCCCGGCCCCTCAAACTTTCTATAGCGGATTCCTTGAGATTCCGCAGTATTAACCAGTGAAAGAAGTGCATGTATTACCTTGTTCCACTCCTGCCTTTTCTTTCGGGTAACATTTTTTCCCATGAATGAACCGGGAATCCCCCATGCTTCCAATTGTGTTTTTTTCTTATCGTTTGATCCGGCAATGGCTTCCCGTATAAATTGTACAAAATCTCCTGCAGTATTGATTACTCCATAAAAAAAACGTTTCAGTGCTGACAAGAGCCGCTTGAAAGGATGAAAACTTTTTATCGATCGGTAAAATGTGGGAAGAAGAAATGGTTTAATGATCAGAAATATAATCACTATCAGACCCGCTATCCCAATCAATCTAAAGAAAATATCTAATCTAAAAACTGGATCTTTCTGTGGGATATTTTTTAGCATCTCCTGAAAGCCGGGAGACTCAGGAGCCAGGATGTCAACAGGTTTAGGTGGCTCAAAATGAACAGACCGCACTTTGATTAATCCGTTCAGCCATGCTGCAAGAGTACCGGGTGGAAATAGTGACCATCCGGGGCTTATCAGCAGTGCTGCAATAAGACTGAGTACGATAATCACCAGGGCCATAGTAGTTCTGTAGCGGTTGATCTGCTGAGAGACCTTGAGTCCCTCGTGGAGGAGAGCCTGGCTCTCGGATAGGTGTCTGATAAAATATTTCAGGAGAAAATGTATAGCAGCAGAGAGTACTAAAACCAAAACCACCGCCCAGGATAACGGATATCCAAGCAGTAGAGATATGAATGCAAATCCGAATTGGATAATAAGGAAAATCAGCGTGATGATGTGGATTTTTTCATTTGTCTGATGGAATAACCGTGCCTCTTCCATCGTATCCCTCATCCGCTGTGCCAGTTTTTCCTCTTTATATTTTCCAGCATACTGCATTAATATTTCCAGAGAGCCGCTCATTTTCCTGATCTTATTGGTTACCAGCCACTGAATTACATAGATAAAGGTAATAGGTGCAAAGAGAAAATTATCTTTTCCGGTGAGAAGCATTGATATACCAAGAATGATAGCTGAGGCGATGATGTGTCTTCTTACTTCAGCCAGTACCGTGGTTTGTTTTCCCCGCTCACTTAAGAATACGCCACTGACAATCTCACTACAGCCAATGCAAAGAGAGAAGGGGATATATGCCCAGAATCGCGGAATTTCAATCCGGGCACTCATCAGCATAAGGAAGATGCTTGAGATGGTGAGAAATGGCAGCAGAAAAGCCGCGGCAGTCATTGGGGCACCTGATAAAGTAGTTGTGTTTGTTGTTTTCTGCTTATCCATCTTTAGCATCCCGGCGACTCCTTCAAGTGTTTTACATCGGTAGTGTCAGGATGAATTATATCAGGACCAAACTCTATCACCGGATAGACATTAATACCTGATTGCAGGAGCGGAGCACGATCAATTTTTTGATCTGAACAGGAAAAATATTCAATTGAAAATCCTCGGCTGCGAAGAAATTCCAGAAGTTTTAGTCCCTTTTCTGCAGGTGGAGGACCTATGTAGAAAAGCCTCATATTCCTGTCCGAGAGACCATAGGTTTGAATGAAATGAGGCAGGATCTCTTCAGTTTTTTCACTGACAGCTATCGGGGCAAGGGCTGACAGTATTGCATCAGCCTGTGCATATCCCGATGCCGGCTGCAGATGAATACCGTGTTCCATCATAGAAGAAGTGCCTCCGTTTGAAATGAGTCCTACCGCCTGTCCGGTGCTGCTGTAAGATGCTGTCAGAGATGCAGCAGTAGAAATTGCACGCTCAATCCATGCATTACGGTGTTTTGCAGGATATCTGTCTGCAGTAAGGTCGAGCAGGATGCAGGCTGGTGCTGCTAATGTGTTACTGTACTCCATAGTCTGCAATTTTGAAAATCTCGCAGATGCTTTCCAGTTAATAGTCCGGAGTGAATCTCCGGGTAGATAATCGCGCAGTCCTCTGTATTGATTATGATCTTCATAGACTTTGTTGCTGATCGTAGAAGGGCCGCCGGTAACACCATTTTTAAGTGGACGTTGAAACGACACAATTTCAGGGTAGATGATTATTTCAACTGCTGTTTCCGGGAACTGCAATTTCCAGGGGAATAGTCCCAGAGGATCTCTGCCTGAAAGGGTGATTGGCCCTGCACTATACACACCTCTGCGGTATCCCTTCAAAGTGTTGGATATCTTAATCTGCTCATTAGGGTGCAGACTGATCATCTTTTTGGGGAAGTGCTCGAAAAACAGATTGCCGGAGTTGTCGGTATAGTGCAGCCAGGGCAGGGGCAGGCGGCTGTTGTTTTTTATGGTAGTTACGAGGGTGATAGGTTCATATGCATCGATGCGTATGGTTTCCTGTTCCCGAATAATTGAGATGCTGCGCTGAATTGCTTTCGAGTAGAGAAAAGAGAGCCCGGTTACGGTCACATACATGATCAAAATGAACTGGATCACCCAATAGGGGTAAAAAGTCAGGCTGATACAAAGCAGCACCAATGGAAGCAGCCGCTTTCCTGTTAATTTCATTCGTCCTGTTTTCCCGGAATCGGAACAGTCACCAGATCGGTAATTCGCTGAACAGCAATAGCTTCGGTTATTCCTTTGAGCAGCTGGTCTGGTTTCAGTATGATACGTTTTGAGAACACCGGCAGGATGAGTTCCCGGATATCCTCCGGTACTACAAAATCCCGGCCTCTTAATGCTGCCAGTGCCTGAGCCCCTCTAAAAAGTGCCAGGCTTCCCCTTGGGGATACTCCCAGTTTTAACATCGTGCTTGTTCGGGTGGCTTCTGCCAAGTCAAGAATATAACCGCGAAGTTCCGTGCTGACATAGACAGAGAGTATATCCTTTTGATATTTGAGGATCTCTTCAGGGGTAGAGACTGCTGTAACAGATTCAACCGGGTGTGCTAGCTCTTTGTTCTGAGAATCTAATATCATCTCTTCTGCCTCACGGGATGGGTATCCAACGGTGAGTGAGAGGAAAAATCGATCTTTTTGGGCCTCCGGAAGTGGAAATGTTCCTTCAAAATCTATAGGGTTCTCTGTTGCAAGGAGTAGAAAAGGTTTCGGCAGAGGACGGATAGTATTATCTATAGAGACCTGTCCCTCTGCCATTGCCTCCAGCAGCGCTGATTGAGTACGCGGGGTAGCACGGTTTATCTCATCTACCAGAACCACATTTGCCTCGATAGGGCCGGGGCGAAAGGTGAATTCCCCTTTTTGTGGGTTGAAAATCGATATTCCCAAAATATCGGCAGGCATTAAATCCGGGGTGCACTGTATGCGTGAAAGGGATCCGCCGAGACTGGCAGCAACCGCACGAGCAAGAATGGTTTTTCCTACTCCCGGGACATCTTCGATCAATATATGTCCGCGGCAGAGTATGGATGCCAGGATTTTTTCAATTACATCATGCTTACCGAAAAACACCTGCTCAACAGATGCGCAGACTTTTATTCCCCAATCCTTTATTTCATTCATACTGATACTCCACTCTTTGCATTATTTCATTTTTATCATCCTGGAAATTATAGCACAACTTATCATGCTGTATCTGTAATTGAAATGGATTTTTGTTTCAGATTCTTTTTATTGATCGGAAACCTATTGGAATGATTTGTATTCGGCAGGATTAGACGAACTATCGATTTGCAGGGTACCGATTTCTACCCAGGCATGAGCAGTACGCTGACTTCCGGCACCATAAACCAAACGGGACGGATACCCTTTTTTCCGGAAAATAGTTCTGATTGCCAGAGATCTCCGGAGGCACGACATATTAAAAAACAGGTGATACCGGGCTGCAATGCGAATCAATCTGATTACTCTGTGTGCGGTTTCTTCCAGTAGCGGATTTGGGTTTGGATTTGGATTCTGATCAGCAACGTCCAGGTTTTCCGGTGAAAGCTGGTCAGAGAAGAGTAGTTTTGTATTCCATCTATAGGGAATCAGTTTTAGCCTTATATCAATGAAAGCCATCAAAATCCAGAGTTGGGCAATTTTAACGATATCCTGTAGAGTGAATTTACGTGTTCTGCTCAAAACATTCCCAATCATTTTTTTGTTGAATTTGTATTATATACGATGATTTAGGATGATTTTAATTCGTTATCAGGAGATTTGCAAGAATCAAGCGAGTCAATCAAGTGAAGTTTTTTCCGGCAATTACCCGTGCAGCTCCCAATCCTTGAATTTTTTCTCTTCCGACAGCGGTAACCTGATCCAAAAAACGGTTACTGTTTCCTAATTCGGAGTAATCGGCAGAATTAATATCACAGTAGGGACACCAGTGACCGGTATGAAGAATAAGACGGGGAGTTGCAGAGAAGGTGTGGCCTGAACTGCATTTCCATATCAGTGGAGCCGATATATTTCCCTGTTCCATCATTTCCGACAAACAAACACCTCCTCTGAAAACAGCAGCATTGTGCATGTCTGCAATATCGAGAAGGGCAATCTCTTTTTCTTCATTGTACCCGTGAAAGATCTTTTTTGCCTGCGGGTCTCTATCAATTTTTATACTTTTCCACTGTTTTGGTTGTTTCAGCCACAGGGCAAATGATCCCCAGAATGCATCTATTATTTCGATCGCATTTGCTTTCAGCGAGTGAAGTGTTCCATGCGGTGCAGCAGCAATCGGGCGCATTATCAAGTATTTAATAATCCATGACGGTACCATCCTGGTCAGAAAGCGTACAGCCCGGTTTTTGTAGGTAAGGGATTTTTCCACATCCCTGAAAAAACCTTCATACGTATCATGCCGATAATCCAGAATAGCATTAAGCACATCAGAATCCAGAAACCAGCATCCGTGAAAATTGTCAGTGGCAAACCAGTTGGGATTAACCACCCGCCTGAAGTTCCGGATACCCATTAAGGTAAAGCCTTTCTCCATAAACTCTGCATTTGTTTTTCGGAACTCTTCTCCACCGCCTATGTTATATACCTGCTGCCAGAAGTTTTTCGGCAGATCATCCTTCTCACAGATTCTTACCAGTGCCCGGGCAGAATCAGCTGCAGTTATCCACTCCATATGCGTATTTAATGGATGGTGATAGATGATCGGGTCCAGGTGTTTAAAGAGGTTGAAGTGGAGCATGGCAGTCTGTCTGAGCGATACCCAGTGAGGAATTCCTGACTCAATAATAGCTCGTTCGGCCATAACTTTACTCTCAGCATAGACATCAAACCGACTTATCATGATAGGATCACCAACCCGCTCCCAATGAACCGGAGGGAGTCTGCTGCCCGCTTCAGCAACGGTTCCAATGAATACCAGTCTAATTTCATCAATATTCGGCTGTGCTTTAACTGCCTTTATAACATTGAGCGTGCCGCCGTAATTAACCTTTCTGGCAAGCTCAGGTTTGTATTCCGAAGCCGGTGGGATTAATGCTCCCACATGCAGTACATAATCAGAACCTGTTACCCCTGCCAGGACGTCTTCATAGCAGGTGACATCACCCCAAATAATAGTGATGTTATCCATTCCCAGGTAGGGTTTAATCCTTTTTTTACTCAACATATCAGGAAGAATCAATAATTTAAGATTATAGAGGCCAGGTTCAGCCTGGGTCAGCATACGAAGTGCTTCTGATCCCATATTTCCCGTTGAGCCGGTCATAAAAATAGTCTTTGCTGATTCATGTTGTTTGTTCATGAGTACTCCAGTTCTCCGAAGACTAATTTGCCTTCACTGCAATCAGATTCTATATGCATAAGGATAGAGCGGGAGCGGGTGGAAAGAAATCGCGCAAAGTAATGATTACGCTGGTTCTGATGGAGTATTTTTGTTCTCACCCAAAAGGGTGAGGAGCTTGTTTGTGTTCTGCTGAACGGTATTACATACCGTTCAGCAGAACACAAACAAAAATTTATCTCAGACGGGCTATTTTCCCGGGTGGTTTACTTTGATGGCATGAACCAGCTGTACACGGTTTGAGACACCGAGTTTTTTATAGATATTTCTGATATGTGTTTTTACGGTATTGGCAGATATGAAGAGCACTTCACCAATTTCCCTATTTGATTTTCCCTCAATTACCCGGGTAATGATCTCCTGCTCCCGTGGGCTAACGGCATGTTCGGTATAAAATGCCGCTAATTCATCTTTCAGGCTGATGGGTTCGGGTTCGTAATTGATCATGTAGTGGCGGAGAATGTAGAAAAATACAAAGATACTAAAGAGGGAGTGGGTAATAAGTGTCAGTTTGAAGGGTGATTCTCTAAAGAAAATCAGATCCAATGGTAAGGTGAGTGCCATAGGGTAGAAGGCAATCATTATCTCATAAAGCAATCGATAATTCTCATTTCCCTTATTCTTTCTGAGATAAATAGAGGCAAAAATAGTGGGAATGATCAGCAGGATGCTGCTGTAGAGAAACATATCGTTTAGGGTTATTGATAGTGCCTGCAGCCAGCTTGCTTTGTTCAGCAGGATGAGAAAGAAGAGGCTGAACAGCAGGAATATAATGATAAGTGTATTTGTAGCGAGTAATGGAATTTTCCGTTTTTCAATATCCGGAACAAGAAGAGAAATGAGGTACATTACCACACCCCGAATATAAGCAGCCAGTGAAAGGCATGCTGCGATAAGCAGGTAGAGTGAAAATCCCTCCGCTGCCGAAGAGGACATAATATCTATCCAGTTACCGGTATGATAGAACAGGTAGTAGATAAGTGAAAAAAGAAATAGGGGAATCATTGCTCTGAGAAATCTGCTGATCTGCTGATCACGGGTACGGTAATAGAGAATGGAACAGAGCAGGGTAATTGAGAAAACAAGTGAAAAATGGAATACCAGCAGCAATCCTGAAATGAAGTTGGTCATACTTATAAGTTAGTATATGAGCAAGGGTTTTGCAACTAAAATTGGGTATAAAAGTGGTTCCTTCGGATGTTGATGTATTATAACTAATTATGAATTTCATAATTTCGTTTGTAGCAATAATCAGGTATACTGTTGTTGCAGCAGATTATAAAAATCTGCATTTGTAGTGATGAGGCAATAAGGAGAGATTTCCTTGATACTCTTGAGTAATCTTTTATATACCCTTTCTCTTCAGGGGGTTCTGAATAACCTCCGTATAAAAAAGGCATTCGAAGAGGTGGATCGTGTTGATTTTGTCCAGCCATCACTGATAGATAGGGCGTACGAAAACTGTCCGCTGCCGTTAGGGTGGGCTCAGACAATCAGTCAGCCGTATACAGTTGCATTTATGCTGGATCTTCTGGATGTCAGACAGGGGGACACCGTTCTGGATATTGGATCAGGATCCGGGTGGACAACAGCGCTTCTGGCAAATATGACAGGATCTGAAGGTGCCGTACTTGGTCTGGAGCGGATTTCCACTCTTGTTGAATTTGGTGCATCTAATTTGGCTAAATACTCTTTTTCTCATGCAGAAATAACTGCAGCCGGATCCGCATTGGGGAATCCCGGTAGTTTGTATAATAAAATCCTTGTTTCCGCTACCTCCGAGGAGCTGCCGGAGGAACTGATCCTTCAGTTGAAAATCGGGGGTATTCTGGTAATTCCTGTTGAAAATTCTATTCTGAAAATTACAAGGATAACAATGGAAGAGATAGAGACTGAGAAACATTACGGATTTGTGTTTGTACCGCTGATAATATGATCACATAGTCAAAGAAAAATTTAATACAAAAAACAATATGAATTATGCATAAATATATCATTGACGATGCATATAAAAAGGTATAATATTATGCATAGGAGGTAATATATGAGAACAACCCTTGATTTACCTGATGCACTTGTTAAAGAAGCGATGACGCTTACAAAGATACAGACAAAAACCGATGTGATAAAAGTTGCACTGGAGAATCTTATTCAAAAACAGAAGATACAGGGTCTGAAGCAGTATTATGGAAGACTGGATCTTAACATGGATTTGGATACGTTGAGAGAACGAGCTTAAAAACATGATACTTGTAGACAGCTCAGTATGGATAGAATATTTTAAAGGAACGGAACGGGCAATAATATTAAATGAATTAATAGACAATAATAGTTTGTGCATAAATGATCTGATTCTGGCAGAACTATTGCCGGCAATAAATCAGCGCAAGGAAGTGCAATTACGAGAAATGCTGATGAGTGTAGCTAAAGCAGAGTTAAAGATTAACTGGAATCAAATAGTTTATATGCAGACCCAGAATCTATTACATAGAATTAATAAAGTAGGAATTCCCGATCTTCTCATAGTACAAAATGCAATTGATAATAATTTGCAGCTATTTTCGTATGACAAACATTTCAGGTTGCTGAGCGAAATGTTTGATTTACGATTATTTGAAAAGGAAGCATAATTCACTATTCATTTTGTGAAGAATTATAAGAATTTTGCCGCTGATGATGATGTAAACGACCCGCTTTTTTTCATCCGGGCACTACTTGATCATCCGGCACCTCTTACTGCTCAAAAAATTGGACAGACCTGGTTAAACTATACCCGTGAAGGGATTGGCTTTTGCACATAATAATATTGAAGAGATAATTGAGAAAGCCCTGACCTTCATTCCTGAAGGTAGTGAGTATGCACGAGTCGTAAAAGCGGTGAAGGCTTTTTATAAAGAGCACCCTGATAATTGGAGGGCGGCACGGGAATATCTCGAATCAGACTTTGGTTACGATAAATATCCCGGAGTTTGCCACATGATTCCCAATGCTGGTGTGTGTGCGCTGGCTCTCTACTATGCACAGGGAGATTTTGCAAGAACTGTTGAAATTGCAACAATGTGCGGTTGGGATACCGATTGTAACGCAGGAAATGTAGGTGCCATAATCGGGGTAATGAATGGCCCTGAATGTATACCCGAACACTACCTCCGTCCCCTGAATGATTTTCACGCAGCCAGTAGTATTTCCGGTGCCCTGAATATCATCGATCTGCCTACAGCTTCAAAGGAACTTGCGGTTCTTGGTTTGAAACAACAGGGAGAGATAGTTCCGGATGCCTGGAAACCGGGAGTTTTCTCTGATGATATACATCTCGATTTTTCTCTTCCAAACTCAACCTGCGGGATTCGGACTTCGTCAGGTTTTCTGGCACCGGTTGCTCCCGGGGAAGAGCTGAAGGAGAAGGGGAAGTTGTCAATCGTACTTGATAGAATGGTACGGGGAGATACTGCAAGAATATTCTATAAACCCTACTACAGAAGGGACGATTTTGATGATGAGCGTTACTCACCGACATTTACTCCCTTAGCCTATCCAGGACAGTTAATGAAAATCCAGGGTTCAGTTGAGAGAATAAGCGGACAAAAAATCGCAGTCGCTCCCTATGTGCGGGATGCAGAATCAAAAGAAGTAATAAGCGGCGGATATATGTTTCCGATTGTTGGAGAGACCTTCTCAATCGATTGGAAGCTGCCTGAAGTAGATTTTGCCAT
>Ga0075121_1001140_pt1 | contig 16857 bp, 8 predicted proteins | sample AntAceMetag02UKG_FD_69793 | JGI IMG/M metagenome (GOLD analysis project Ga0075121, IMG submission 69793) | Saline lake microbial communities from Ace Lake, Antarctica - Antarctic Ace Lake Metagenome 02UKG | ecosystem: Environmental > Aquatic > Non-marine Saline and Alkaline > Saline | place... | reverse complement strand
AGAAGGGCATGCATTCGAGTCTGGAAGAATTCTCTTTGTTATTAAGAAAGAATGCTACAGCGGCGAGCACTACCAGTATTTCAATCTTATTAAGAAATGAAAGTGAAAACTAAACTTTCCAATTCAAACTATATTCTTGCGGCCGAGATCTAACTACGGTGTGTGAAAAGCCCAGCAAAACACTTGCCTTGTGCTTTCAGCGTCTATGAATGACAGAATCTTGGGAGCAAATCATTGGAGATATTAGAAAAGTGGCCATAGTTCGTATATGGTCAAGTTATTCAACATAGGTAACAACGCAGACCGAAATCATCATTGAACAACGAGGGCACTTCGCCAACGGGAAGTTCGCAAAGGAATTCTTTTTGAAATAGACCGGGCTAGGACTGATTCAGCATCTCTCGACGTTTGGTGCTTAGAAAACTCCATGTATCGAAAAGATCCTTCTGCTTATGGCTTTTAATATGTATCATGTTTTTCACCTGCAACTTGGTTGATCATGTGGCTTTTATTATACCAAAATGTACGACCAAAAGCAAGCAGAATATATATTTATTTTCAATCATTTAAATTACTTAGAACACATTACTTTTCACGAACCTATCAGTATTTAATGAGGCAAAAGGTAAGATTTCTAAAGCAGGGAGCTCTGAATGAGAAAATCAGATATAGATAAAATTTTACATACTCAACTCATCATTGCCCGTATGGGTGAAAAAGAATTGATGAATTGGTGGAACACAGATATTGCCTATGAAATGGGGGGAGCTGATTTTCTGAAACGGCTCCTGGGAGAGACCTTAGCGCCTCTTTCAGCAGGAGAAGGTATTTTAAAGGCGGCCCAATTAAAGGATACCCAACTCATTAGCGAGATGCCGAATAATCAGACCGTTTATACACTGTTCAGGCCTGAACCTGAAGTGGATATTGCCATTGAAGAGCGCCTCAGGCATTTCAAACGCTATCCTGAAGACCTGCCGGAAGAAATTTCACAGATCCTGGCGCCTAAAAAGGATTGGGCGGCCCAAGAGCTTGCCGACCTGATCTCAACAGAGAAATCTCCCGAGTTCACTGGAACAAGTTTTGGTAGAGAGCTCGAAAAAACAGTTGGGCTCGGGATCTCTGATGTAATGATACGCCTTGCCTCAATAATAAAAACAAATGAAAAAGGCAGCTATGGTTTGTCCTATTACAGAGAGGCATAACGTGCTTCTTCCTGATTGTTATAAAAGACGGCATTCATCGGCCCTGAACAAAATAAGCGGACGATTGCCCGAAGGACGTGAATTTATAGCGTCCTTTGATATATCCTTATCCGTTGCGGATAATTCCCGGAAAGCCTATCTGAACCGTTGGTATGGGAATGCGAGTGAACGAAAATGCAATGAACTGACTCGGCATTTTAATCAGAGATACATCCTCACATCTGAAAACTTCGAAGCCCTCCGACTATATATGCAAGGGACTTCAGGAGTAGACTTTCCCTGGATCAATCATTTTTACATGCTACTGGATGACCCATACTATCGCTGGGCTGTTGCCGATTTCATACCTGACCGCTATGAAAAGGGGCTCATGGAGATTCCCAGGTCTCGTTTTGATCAGGAGTTGAAAAAGCAGCTTCCGGATACAGTGGGCGACGGGAGTCTTGCCAGGTATGGCCAGAACCTTTTAACAGCCATTCGTGATAATGGCCTGCTTGAAGGAAAGGAAAAAAAGACCATTGTCAGGCCTGCCCTTTCTGTGAAGACAATGGCATTTATGCTTTACACCCTTTCTGATCTCGGAGTTGGCGCTAATGAGTTTGATATGTCCCCATTATTTCTATCGATACTCAAACCTCGCGGTCTGTTGGTTCCTCTTTTTCATGAAGGAGAACAACTGGGTTACTGGGAATTTACAGGGGACCGTGAAAGGATAAAACTGAACCTGAATCAGCCAGGTCTTAATCATTGGCTGGAGGCGTGCATATTATGAGCCTGGAATCCAGAATTGATACGCTGAAAAAGGATCTGCTTAATCCCGCAGGGCCATGTATCAGTACAAATAGAAACTATCCATTTGCACTTTTCCACTACCCGCCCCATGAAGAATTTAAGATGCGGGCCAAATTGGTGGAGCTTCTGGAAACCCTTCGCAGCAAGGGATGGACTATTCTGAATGTGGATTTGTTTTCCACTCTTATTGAATACTTAGGCAAACAAGAGGATGGAGAACTTATTGAGGCCCTTGTTCAGGAAGAAAAGCTCCAATACAAGGCGAGTCGGGGAAATCATTTAATGCCCTTAAATGTATTACAAAACAGCTTGGATGTATTTCTAAAAGATCCAGTTGAATATCCCAAGGTTGTTTTTGAAAGGATTATGGAAAAAACAGAGCATAGTGATGAGACGAAAACCGTTATCTTTCTATCCAGAATCGGAGCCTTGTACCCCTTTTATAGAACTTCATCATTATTACGCTACTTAGATAAGGGCATTCGAGTCCCCACGATTGTACTCTATCCCGGGGAGCGAACGGAACAGTACTACCTCTCTTTTATGGGAGAGATGGATGCCGACAGAGACTATCGCCCCAGGATCTATTAGTGAAGGAGAAAAGATGAGCCGGATCAAAGATGTCTTTTTTAGGAACATCGAGGAAAACATCGCGCCTGTAATCTATTTTCATCAGCTTGAACCGGAGGTGGCCGCCCAGGAAGTGGGGGAATATATATTCACCACCCGCCTTGCATCCCATGGCAACCGGTTGGGAGGAATCCATGAGCAGATGGTTTCCCTTTTAAATCAGATATCCACTGCCATCGATGAAGGACATAAACTCCCTGCTTCCTGGATATCCGGTTTTTTTGGTTCAGGCAAGTCCTCCTTTGCAAAGCTCTTTGGATTAGCCCTTGATCATATGGAACTCCCCAATGGGACCACCATGGATGAGGCCCTCATGGAAAGGGATGATACCCCCAACTTCAAAGAACTCCGTGAGGCATTCGAGAAATTAGGCCGTCAGATAAACAGCATGGCAGTCATTTTCGATATCGGCACGGCAGCAAAGAACAATGAGAGTACTCCCCATACGATTTACCGCCATATTCTGCAAAAGCTGGGATATTCACGCCATGATGGCGTTGCCTACTATGAAGTCGCACTGGAAGACGAAGACCGTTATGATGAATTTTTGAACCTGTACAAGGAACAGTACCAAAAGCCCTGGGCGGAGAAAGGCAGCTCCGCCCTGGCGCCGCAGCAGTTCCGCGCAATTTATAAAAAAATCTTCCCTGAACAGGACGACCTTCTGGAAACCAGCACCTTTAACCTGAACTCGTTAAATATTCAGAATATGGTCTCCAATATTTACAAGGTGATAGGGCGACGTGCTCCGGGAAAAACAATTTTTGTTGTGGTGGATGAGGTCTCCCAGTACATTTCCAAGGATCAAAATAAGATGCTGGACCTCCAATCCTTTGTTTCAGAGATAGGGGGGCGGGTTAGCCCTGGTAAAAGTCCTCTATGGTTACTGGTTACCGGCCAGGAAAAGCTGGAAGAAGAGAGTAAAGAATCAGTCCTTTTTAAACTGAAAGACCGCTTTCCTCCCGCCCTGCGAGTACATCTGGACAGGGCCAATGTCAAGGAGGTTGTGAGCCGCAGGCTCCTTAAAAAAATAGGGGGGTCAGAACTGGAAACCATTGTTTCGGATTCCAATTTAGACAATCTAAAACTGCATGGATATGAATGCGCAGATGCAACGAAAGAGCAAATCATTGAACATTATCCTTTGTTGCCAGGGCATATCTCTCTGTTTATGGATATTACCCAGTGCATCAGAAGCCGTTCTTCACGCACCCAGAGTGACGCCGGCGGTGTAAGATCTGTCCTGAATAACATCTGGGACCTTTTCAACCGTGAACCTGTCGCCCTTAAGGATCGCCCTCTGAGTACATTGATGACCCTGGATATGCTCTACGATATTATCGGGTCAAGTATTGACAGCGATGTACAGTTGACCCTCCACAAGGCCTTTGAAAAACAAGGACCCGACACATGGGAAACCAAGGTGATTAAAGCTATTTCACTGCTGGAGATGAATGCTGAACAGCTGCCTGTGCAATTGAGGCTTCTTTCCTCTCTTCTCTACCCGGAATTTGGCGCCCCTTCGGTTGAAGACGAGGTGAAAATCGCCCTCGAAAACCTAAACAGGGATAATTGGATTCAGTATCATGAAAAGTATGGCTGGCGGATTCAAAACAATGCAGCCCAGGATTGGAACCGGCAGAAGAGTGAAATATCCATCCCCTCCAGTCGGATCATTGAACTGCTTACGGATTTGCAAAAGGATATTGTATCCACTGTGAATCAGCCCACCCTCAATGGCGCCCGTTTTCCCCTGGAATCCTATTGGGGGCTCGAACAGAAAATCACCGGTAAAAACGACGCCACCAAAGTGAAACTCTGTTTTCACTGGGTCAAAAATACCAGTAAACGCAAGGACCTGGATCAGTGGATAAACCTGAGCCGACAGCATAAAAGGATGTTTCATTGGGTATCCGGTGATCCAAGCGACCTGGAAAATAAGGTGAGAGAATATGAACGTTCACAGAAAATGATACTTCGTTACAAAGGTCAGGGACAGTTGCAGCCCCTGCAGCAGCAACTCATGTACCAGGAGCAGGCGGAAAGTGAACGTCTTTGGGAGGTGATAAAAAAGGATCTCAGGCAGGTTTGGATTCGCGGGGTATTCTTTTTTGATGGCGACATCTTTGAAATGAGCCAGGCAGGGGCCTCCTTTGATAACGCTTTAAAGACCGAAATGGAAAAGAAGATGGGGCAGCTGTTTCATAAATTTTCACAAGGCCATATCTCAATAACGGAATCCGATTATAAGCAGCTCCTGGAAAAAGACACCTCCGGCTTAGGGACCGTATTTTTTGATGGGGACGGCGCCTTGGGGATTGCGCAGAACGACGCGGGACGGATCATTTTTAAGTGTGACGGGCAAGTCCCCCGGGAACTATTTCAATATCTCGAAGAAAGAACATACCTGACAGGGGAACAGCTGATCAAACATTTTGGCGCAGACCCGTTCGGCTATTCCGCCACAGTGGTTAAAGCCTCTGTTTTAGGGCTTTTAAGGGAGGAACAACTTCGCGTTATTGATCACAAAAAGAATGAAATCACCTCAATTCAGGACCCGGGGGCTAAATCCCTGTTTGAACAGCATCGGGAATTCCTTCGCGCGGAGATTGAAATAAATAAAGAAACGACTCTGACAGGAAGGGACAGGACCACCTTGCGCCGATTCTTTGAAGATTCCCTGGGCTTGAGCAATGTGGACAGTCAGTCGGATATACTGGCGGACCTGGTTTTTAAACACTTCCCCGAGTGGAAGGATAAGGTGTCGGAGCTAAACAGTAAACTCGGAAGCCTCAATATTTCCGTTCCTGTGGAGATGAAAGAATTTAACAAGGCCTTAACAGAATGTCTGGAAAATCGCCAGGTTCAAAAGACCCTTGAGCGATTTAAGCGAAATCTAGATATTATCCGGAAAGGTGTTGCCAGGGTAAAGGAGCTGGAGGAAAGCCTTAACGAGGATACTGAAAAAGAGCTGCGCCGGTTGAAAAACATACTTGAGGTGCAGGCAAAGCAGTTGGAGCAGGTGGGGGAAGAATCAGCCGTTCAAGGCTCCATTTCACTACTTGAGAACCACATGCAGGGCAGTGCCCCCTGGCGGGGATATGCCGATGTAAAGCCCGAGGCCGAACAGATTATCACCCAATACAAGCAGATAAGAAGGCTTTACAAGGATCAGCAGCAAGAGGAGCTGGACAAGCAATTATCTCAAATTAAGCTAAGACCGGATTTTGGAGATCTAGAACAGGATAAACAACAGGAAGTTTTGCAACGCATCCGTAAAGTATTTGTGGATGTGGATGAAGAGGCCGTACAGCCTCAGCTCTTACTGATTAAGCAGACCCCGGACAGGATTCGGGAGGCCGGCTCCGAGGCCCACCGTTTTATGGATCAGTTGATTAATGAGCCTGAGGATAATGGGAAGGACCCCAAACCGCGGGTGCATACCATAAGGCTGGGTTTGCGCAATAAAATCATCGGTGACAAAAACGAACTGGAACAGGTTCTCTCCTCTTTAAAAGAGAGATGTCTAAAAGAGTTGGAGGCGGGCATAAAGGTAAGGTTTGAAGAATGAGCGGATTACGGGATGCAACCAAAGGAAGATTTAAAAAATGCGTCGGCGCCATAAGAAACAGGCTGTTGGAAGACTTTGAACAGGCCTGTTATCAGCGCTATTCCCTGAATGCAAAGGATCGCGGCAAGGTTCAATTGACCTATCAGGAAAATCGCTGTTACGAAAGGCTTATTGCCTGGCTGGAAGATCCCGCAAGACCCCATGAAGATTGGAAAGCCAATTTAAGGGAGCTGGTCAAAGAGCGGGCCTACACCCTCACAAACCGCCTGGTGATTCTGATGCAGTTGGAATGCCGGGACCTGAGAAAGGTGAAACTCATCAGCCAGGGCATTGAAAAGTCCGCGTTTCGTACAGAGCAGGAGTTCTTTGTGGCCTTAACCCAAGGGGATGATCAGGGGTTTGCTTTTATCCTCCAGCAGGTGTGGGATCAGTTGGCCCTGGAGCTTCCCGCACTGTTTGAGTTCAACGAGATCCATCAATGCGTCCCCATTCCGGGGCCGACACTGATTTGGTTAATTCAGGAACTTAATCAGGAAGACCTGGAAGAGGCCTGGAAGGATGACACCACATTAGGCTGGCTGTACCAATTCTGGAATGATCCGGACCGTAAGGCTGTAGATGCCAAACTCAACACGACTTCCGGCAAAGTCGAAGCCCACGAGCTTTCTGATAAGACACAGCTTTTTACAGAGCGTTATATGGTGGAATGGCTGGTGCAGAATTCCCTTGGAGTGCAATGGCTTGCAATTTGCGCGAAACATGGCTGGATCTCCAGTGCCGAGGAAAAGATTGAGAATCTTAAAATCAGAAGAGCAGAATGGAATCAAAGGATCGCAAATGAAGAGGTTCTTGAAACTGAGGCGATGCCAATCAACGGCGATGAGGAGTTTTGGAAATACTATGTGCCACAGGATTTAGCTGAAGAAACTATTGAATCAGCTCCTTTATCCTTGGACAAGGTTAAAATTCTTGATCCTGCAATGGGAAGCGGGCACTTTCTGGTATATGTGTTTGATTTTCTTTGGGAGCTTTACCATGACCAGGCCCGTGTTCAAGGGAAAGAGTACACTCCAAAACAGATCATTGACTGGATATTAAATGATAACCTTCACGGGATTGATATTGATAACCGGGCGGTACAGATAGGGGCGGCGGCCCTCTATATCAAGACTCAGGAGAAAAGGCCGGGATACAGGATAGAAAAGCTGAATCTTGTGGCTTCTGATTTGGGCTTAAGCCATCTTGAAAAAGACAATCCGGCAGTTCTTGGATTCATCAAAATCCTTGAGGAAGAGCTGGGGTTGAATCAGGAAATCAGTTTTGAAATTATCAATGCCCTTAAAGGGGCCGAATACCTTGGTTCTTTACTTCAAGTGGAGAAAGAAATTGAGAGGATTGTGAAGACCTATCGCGCCTACACTATGGCAGTGGATATAAAAGAGGTGCAGGAAAAAATATTTCAGGCATTAAACGTTTTTATTCGTGGTCATGATCAGGGTGAAGACTTAGGTGTCAAAACATTGGCTGAGCAAATGGGGAAAGGACTCAGGCTTATTGAGCTATTGGGGCAAAAATATGATGTAATTGTAGCCAACCCTCCCTATCTAGGAATTGCTAAAGCGCGAAAGGAGATTTCTGATCAGATCCAATTGCATTACCAGGGAGGTAAGGCAGACCTCTATTCTATCTTTATGTTAAGAGCCTCTCAACTTGTCAAAAACTATGGAAAAGTAGCAATGGTAGCGCTCCGTGGCTGGATGTTTCTTACCCAATTTGAAGAGATCCGTTTGAAATTATTAAGGGATGTAAATTTCTTGTCCTTTGGGGATCTTCATCTTGGCGCTTTTAGTGACATGAAAGATGTTTCTGCAACAATGTTTGTTTATCAAAAATCCAACCTTAAAAGTTTGCCCACAAAAATTATTAGACCAGTTCCTAAACTTCAGATTCGTAGAGATCAATATCAGGTTGGTAAAAATATAAGAGGTCTTCTTCGAGCAAATGAAGTTTACACCTTCCCCCAATCCCGTTTTGCCGAAATCCCCGGTTCACCAATGATCTACTGGTGGCCTGAAGAGTTCCGTCAGGCGTATTTGAAGTCTCCTAAATTGGGAGAGGTTGGAGAAGTTAGGCAGGGGATGGCTACATCATCAAATAACAGATTTTTAAGAAAACCTTCTGAAATTAATATAAGCAGGATTGGTTTAAGTTATAGTAAAAGCTCAAGTATGGTATTGGGCTCAGTCTGGTATCCTTATTTAAAAGGAGCTGCTGGGAAGCGTTGGGTTGAAGGTCTTTCTGAATGTGTTAATTACCATAATGATGGCTTTGAAGTCAAACAATACGCAAATGTTGTTTTCACAAATTGGACTGGGCGAATTATTAACAGACATTTATACTTCAAACAAGGCTTATCCTTCAGCTACATTGGCACTAGTGGCTTTCTATGTCGTCTGCGAAAATATAAATCCATTTTTGATGTTTCAGGGTCATCCATATTTTGTGAAAATCCTGAAAAGATGCAGGTCATTCTCAGTTCCAATTTGTCAGGGTATGTCTCACAATCTCTCAATCCCACAGTTAACAATCAGGTGGGGGATATTGAGAATCTCCCTGTCTTGGATCAGCTTTCAGACTACACCATCTATCTCAAACGAGCAGAAACCCTCTATGACCAACTCTTTGCCTCCACAGAATCCAACCTGGAATATACCTATCAACACCTGAGTTCTGAACAGTTTGAAGTGGAAGAGGCTCGTATACGAGACGAGATTGATGAGGAGTTGCTCAAGCAATTTTCCAAGGAGACCATCCAGGCCATTTATAAAGAGATCGGGGAATCTGCCTTTGATTTTCCTCAATGGGATGGCCTGCAGGAATCAATCCCCCGGGATTTTATAGAATCCTATCAAGCTGGGGAATCTCTTCTGAATTTAAGCCATAAATATCGCCTTCATCCTGACAGCCTGCTGCAAATCAAAGAGGAGCTGGAGCTCATCCACGAAGGCCAGCGAAAAGACGAGGCCTTTAAAAACCTTTCCTGGGCCATGGGGGTTCTGTTGGGCCGGTTTGATGCCCAAACAGGAGGATTGATAGATCTGGCTGACCAGCGAAGAAAGGAACAAAACATCACTCCAAATCCAGATGCGCCACGGGGGCACACCCATGGACTCCTTTATCTATCTGCACTTGATGACCATGAAGGCTTAAATCGTGAAGAGCAACCCAATGTGGGGAAGGTTTGTCTGCAAACCTTGAAGGCTATCCTCCAATACAAATGGGGTGCTGAAAAGTGCACTGAACTCTGGGAGGAAATTCAGAATGCCCTGGTGTTGGACTGCCGCACGGACTGGACACCTGCTCAACGCTCAAAAAAGAACCTGAATAACTGGATTCGTACCGCCGCCTTTGTAGAGCATTCGTCCATCTATCAGAAGAGGCCGATCTATTTCCCTCTGATTTCAGAAAAGAAAAATTTCTTTCTGTGGGTTAACATCCACCAATGGAACGGGGGGACCCTTAACAATATCCTGGCCAACTACCTAAACCCGGATATATCCCTCTTAGAGAATCGTATCAAACGACTTCGGGAGGAGCGGCATTCCATTAAGGACAGTCGTCAGCTAAACGCCATGGAAAAAGAGATTGCCGACCTGGATAAACTTTTGGATGAGCTCCAGGTTTTTACTTCAAAGGTTTCGCGATTGGCCACACGCGGTCCGGCTCCCGATATTCAGGAGGTCGAAGCCCCCTATGTGATGGATCTGGATGACGGTGTGATGGTCAATTCAGCGGCGCTCTGGGAAATGGTTTTGCCCCTGTGGAAAGACCCCAAAAAATGGTGGACCTCCCTTTCCGCACCGAAGGGTAAAAAAGACTTTGACTGGTCTCATCTGGCCATGCGCTATTGGCCCGACCGGGTAATGAAAAAGGTGAAGAAGGACCCCTCTCTGGCTGTGGCCCATTCCGACTATGGCGCCTATAAGGGGCGTGACCTCTTTACGGAACTGCATCCCGAAGCGGCCAAGAAATGGGATGCGCAGCAGAATATGCAGAAAAAAAAGCAACTGGAGCTGGATTTTAATGGGAGTCATCGCTGAGCACATAAGAAAAAAGCTGGAACAGGACCTCCGCACCAAAGGTCTATTGGTCTGGTTGGACAAGGAAGATGAGTTTAGGACCCTGGTGGACACCTGGATCGAGCAAAAAAAAGAGGGGCTGTTTCACTACGATATCTTTGCCTTCAGGGGCTCCTTTTTGGAATTGATGGTAGAAAGCAGGGATGTGCTCTCTCAAAAGGAAATGCCCAAGTGCGTGATCCATATGCCAGGGTTTAATGAGCAGGAGATTAAGGCCACGCCGGTGCTTGAGGCCTATAAAGCAGGGCGGAGATGGCGGGTTTCTTTGGAGACCATGATCCGGGAGGCGGCCCAGGGGCGTCTGACTGAAGACCAGACCCAGTTCCTTTTATCAAAAGAGGGGCTTACCCTTTCCCAAGCAGAAGAGTTTTTCAGCAATGAGGAGGATATACCCCAGGAGATTAAAGGGCTCTTAAGAAAGTATGGTGAAGATGGATTTATATTTAAGTTTATTAAAAATCCTGCCCGAATTAACGAAGACCTCTGTCTAACGCCGGAGAAACGCTTTCCCCTCCTTTTGGAGTATTTTGATAGACTGGTTGGGCTCGATGAGCAGTGGCAGCAGGATTGGAATCAGAACCAGGTCGATTACACGCATCCGAACGATCAGGCGGACCTTTTGGCCGGCTACCTGATGGCCATGGAATTTGTCCACGATTTAAAGACGAATCCCAACTCGGATCGGCTGAAACGGCTAAAGAAAAAGCAGAAAGAGTACGCTAAAAAATCCACCGCTCTACTCCAAGAACTGAGGGAAAACGATCCAAAACTTTATATGAAGCGGGCTGAGCAGGTTGAGGCAAACCTGACGCAGGAGGAGTGTTCTCACGGCCCAAAGGAACTTGGGGGCCTGGACACTTTTCGTTTTGAGGCAGACACCTTTTTGAGGGAGGCAATGACCCTGCTTGAGAGGAGGGGGTGGTCTGAGGCATTGGATCTTGCGGAAGTCCGTCTGCCCAGGGTGAAAAAAGGGAATATCGCGAACACATTCTGGCTTCAGCAGGATAGAAAAAGGCTTTGGCTCTGGGAGTGGATAAAGGTTGCCTCGCAGTTGGGTATTCAGGCGGATCGGATAAAATCACAAGTCCAAAGCCTGCATCCTGACGACTTGGATCATGAAACCCTTGCACGGCTGTACACCGACCAGTGGTGGCCGATGGACCAGATTCATAGAAGGTTCTCATCACTCTCGGAACGTTATCAATCTACCCATTCAGATCTGCACATTAAGTCGTTTATTGAGATTCGAAAATCTCTCCATGCCTTGTATCGGAGTTGTATTGATGAACAGTCTTTTCTATGGAATCGACTTTGTGAGCTAAAGGGGTTTCTTCCCAAAGAGGCCTTGCAGCAAAGATATTTCTTTCGCAATTGGGTTAAACCGGTATTGGAGAAAAAGAAGAAGACCGTACTATTCTTTGTTGATGCACTCCGCTATGAACTGGGGAATGAATTAGTACAGGAACTGAGATCCATTTGCGCCGAACAAGAACTATCCACCATGCTGGCGGAACTGCCCACAATAACGGCAGTGGGCATGAATGCCCTTGTCCCCGTTGTAAAGGACGCGAGGGTTACGCCTCTCTATAACGACAAAGGCGTTATCACCGGTTTCCAGGGGGGAGCGAGACAGGTTAAGACGCCTGAAGAGCGTCAAAAGACCTTGCAAGAGCATTCTGGATTAGAAACTTCCTGGATTACGCTAAAGGATTTACTGTTATTTACCGACCGAAAGTTGAAAAAGATTATAGACAAGCCCCTCCTGGTTGTAACGGCCCTGGATATCGATAAAATGGGGGAATCAGGCGCTTTGGGTTATGGGATTGACTATTTTGAAAATGGGTTGGCCCGTTTAAAGACAGCCGTCATAAAGCTCAAGGAAAAAGGGTATGAGGAGTTTATCATCACTGCTGATCATGGCTTTATTCTAGGAGATGAATCTCTTGAAACCGGTAAGGCCCCAAAGCTGGAATGCGCAGATCGGAGATATGCATATGGAACTGAGAGGAACAGCGAGAATCTTATCTCCGTTGGTCTACATCGTTTGAATTATTTTGAGCCTGAAGCAAAAAACTGGTTGGTTTTTGAACGAACAACCCATCTGCTTATCAACCAAAGCCGGACGGGTTTCTACCATGGCGGGAATACCCTCCAGGAACGTTTGGTGCCGGTTATTTCCTTTTCTCTCACAAAGACCCTGCCAAACAGTTCCGGCACCTTTAAGTTAACCATTCAAAAAAAACCCGATGTTCTGGGCTTTCATAGAATTTCAATCCATCCCATCCCCAAGGCTCCAGGACTATTCTCCCTTCCCCAGGTTGAGGTTCAGTTGATTTCCGAGCCGGATGTCCTTGTTGAAATAGGGGACATTGTAGGGGCGCAACGAAAGGGAGATCTTCTTACCCTTCCTGTGGATCAGGAATCGGAAATCTATTTTAAACTGAGTAAAGGAACCCGGTCAAAAGCCCGATTATATTTGAAACCCGCGCAACAGGGAACCATCCTAGAGGATATTGAACAATCCGAATACTTTGAGGTGGAAGACCATAGCCTTGGTTTTGAACAGGAAAAGCCCAAAAAAACGGCCCAAAAGACGGGATCGGCTTCAACTTGTTTTTCTGAAGTGGTCCCTCAGGAATTTCATGCCGCCCTGGCCCATCTTGAAAAACATGGCTCTTTAACAGAGAAGTTCCTGGTCAATACCCTAGGCGGCGACGGTGCTGCTGCAAGAAAGGGACGGCGGTTCGCCAATAAGATAAGCGAGTGGCTCAAGGACCTCCCATTTGATGTTTATATCGAACAGACGCCGGAAGGCAAAGAGTATCGTAGGAAGTAGGGGACAAAATCATGAATGAGACTGAGCATATATTTGAAAGGCTCCGTAGCGGAACCGTTCCGGAAAAAGGTTTAGAAAAATTTGCCGTGGGCATCGATAAACCCCTTAATGAGATCAGACGCCAGTTGAACCTGATTTCTACAGGGGAAGGGGCCTTTAAGTTTCTTCGGGGAGGTTATGGTTGCGGCAAAACCTTTATGAGCCAGTACGCGTTGTTAGAGGCCTTGAAAGAGAACTTTGCTGTCTCCTTTGTGGTGGTCTCTCCCAATGACACGCAATTTCACAAATTTGATGATGTTTATCACCGTATTGTCTCCGGCATCAGGACCCCCATGGCTGCCAGTGGGGCACTGGAAGACGCTATTGATCGCTGGATTGCTCGCATTGAGGACCGCCTGATAGATGAGATTGGAGAGGATGCTGAAGATTTTGATGAACAGGTAAAGGTTCGCTTTGAGACTGAATTGAGTGAGCTGACACAGGAGGCATCCGGCAATGAGTTTATTAATGTTCTTAAGGCCTATTTTGAAGCGAAGCAGGAGGGGGACTATCAAGCCGCTTCCAGCCTGATTTCCTGGGTCAGCGGTTCCAAGAATGTTGCTGCTTCGGCAAAGAAAAAGGCGGGCATAAAAGGTGAAATATCAAGTGCTTCTGCTATGCTCTATCTCAAAGGAACTTTGAATATTATAAAAAAGGTCGGACATAGCGGTCTGGTTATTCTTATTGATGAGCTGGAAACAATCCTCAGAACGCGATCGGATGTAAGGGGAAAATCGCTTAACGGTCTGAGGCAAATTATTGATGCCGCCAAAGATTTTCCGGGCATGCTGTGGGTCTTTACCGGAACCAGAGAATTTTTTGACAGTAAGAAAGGGGTGGCTGGATTAGAGCCGCTTCATGACCGTATTAAATTCACCAACTCCGGTGGGTTTGTCAGCCCTAAGCAACCTCAGCTGGAACTAAAGCCCTTTGACAAGCAAAGGCTCAAGGCTGTTGCCTTAAAACTACGGGAGATATTTCCCAGCAACAATAAAGGCCGAATTTTTGATCTGGTGGATGATGACTTTCTGGATTCCTTGTGTTCCCGGGTTACGGAAGGTCTTAAAGGAGATGTGGGAGTCATTCCCAGGCAGTTTTTGAGGGAACTTGTTACGGTATTGGATTTGGTGGAAGAACATGACGGTTCGGACGGCGGAGAACCGTATATCCCCAAGGATGTTTATGATTTTCCGTCGGGTGGACTTTCTGAAGAGGACCGGATTCTTCGAGACGGAAATACCCTTTCCAGTGCTGATGATGATGCGGGCTCCGGATACGAAGTAGAGGAATTGGAGTGGTAGATGGGAGCCTTTGCCCGTTTTGACCCATTACTTCAAGAGAAGATTGTCCACCGTCTCGGTTGGAGCAGCTTAAGGCCTGTGCAGGATATGGCTTCTGATGCCGTTTTAGACGGGAACAACTGCATAATCCTTGCCCCGACCGCGGGAGGAAAAACTGAGGCAGCCATATTTCCCGTGCTTTCCGGTTGCCTGACACATCAGGAATTGGGCATGCGGGTGCTCTATATATGTCCTACCAAGGCATTAATCAACAATCAGGAGCAACGCCTGGGAGAATATGCCGCCATGTTGGGTTTAGAGGCATTTAAGTGGCATGGCGATGTGACAGCTGCAACAAAAAAGAAGTTTCTGAAGGAACCCTGTGAAGTCCTGTTAACCACTCCGGAGTCCCTTGAGGTCATGCTGGTCTCCGGAAACGTTCCAACCGCCAAACTCTTTAAACATCTCAAGTATGTCATTATTGATGAAGTTCATGCACTGGCCTCTTGCGATCGAGGCAATCACCTTATATCCGTATTGGAACGGATAAGCGCTTATTGCCACAACGACTTTCAACGTATAGGCCTCTCCGCTACAGTAGGGAACCCGGAACAGATAATGGACTGGTTTCAGGGGCGCTCCAAAAATTCACAAAAACTTATCGTACCCCCTGAAAAGCAAGCCAGGAAAAGAATTGAAATTAAATTAGTTAATGAGCCTGGGGCGTTAGCAGAACAAGTGTTTCATGCTGCCCATGGGATAAAGAGCCTGCTCTTTTGTGAGAGCCGCAGATTAGTTGAAAAGATCTCCAGTCGTCTCAAAGAACGGGGGGATTCCATCCATGTGCATCATTCTTCCCTGAGCAGAGAAGAACGGGAAGACTCTGAACATGAATTCCAGTATGGCACCGGGGCCTGCATTGTCTGCACCTCTACCATGGAACTTGGCATTGATGTGGGCGATTTGGATAAGGTCCTGCAGGTGAACTGCCCTGCTACAGTATCGTCATTTCTCCAAAGGATGGGCCGAACGGGGAGACGGGCTGATCGTGTGGCCAATACCACTTTTTTTATTGAGCAGGAATCAAAATTACTACAAGCCATAGGAATCGTAGAATTGGCCAGAAGCAAATGGGTGGAGGATGTAAAAACTCATAGAAAAGTCTGGCACATTCTTTTGCATCAAATTATGGCCATGTGCCTTGAGAGAGGGGCGGTAACTGCGGGCATGCTATGGGATCAGCTGCATCAAGCCTATTGTTTTTCTGAAATAAGCAATGAAAAATTTGATCAGTTTGTCCGCTTCCTTTTAAGTAAAGATTTTCTCCATGATGATGGGGGAATGTATTCCATGGGTTTGAAGGCGGAAAAAGCTTTTGGCCGAAAAAATTTCATGGAAATCTATTCTGTTTTCAGTACACCCCTGGAGTTTGAGGTGATTGGCCTTTCAGGTGATGTTATCGGAACCGTGGAATGGAGTTTTCTTGAGAAGCTCTTGGAGGAGAGCGCCACCTTTTACCTTGCCGGAAGAGCCTGGCTGGTTGAACGAATTGAGTGGAAGAAAAAACGTGTTATGGTTGTTCCATCGCCGGGAGGCAGAGTTCCCAAATGGGGCGGGATAACACCAAGTTTTTTGAGTTATGAACTTTGCCGTAAAATGCGAGATATATTGGTTAGTACGGATGACTACCCGTACCTTGATTCAGAAGCAAAAGAATTATTAGAATCCATGCGGAATGACCAGCAGACACTTCTTTCAAGTGAATTTGCTCCAATAGAGTATGATGATAAAGGCATTATTTGGTGGACCTGGGCAGGAGGAAACATCAACAACACACTCAGGACAGTTCTTAAAATTGAATTGGCCGCGGATGTTCAGGCCTGTAATGAATATGTGAAGGTCAAGAGCAAACTTTTAACGCTGAAAGACTATCATGCGGCCATTAGTAAAATTCCAGATCCCCGGTACTGGAAGAACCCTGAACTGCTCAGTACGATCTTCACCATGGTTCCCAGCTATCGTTTCAGCAAATTTCAGCCCTACCTGCCTGAAGAACTTCAATTGAGGCTGGTAGCTGAGACTGTTTTTGATTTTGAAGGTACTGTTGAGTTCTTGAAGAGTAATAATAGCGAATAAATCCATTCGTGGTATAGGAGGAACAAATCAAGTCAACGACCCCGGAAAAGCTGGTGGCGTGAAATATCTAAGATTCTCGAAGTCACCTTAAAGGTAGCGGCTCGAATAGTTCTTGAACAATGGGACGCCCTTTCAAAATTCAATATCATGTATCAGTTCGGCCCCAAGGTCGAGTGACTGATGCAAAAGATGAGGGGCATCGGTAACAATCTGATGTATTCGAACTGGG